>Ga0315279_10004096_pt1 | contig 19776 bp, 14 predicted proteins | sample YL17G06_20_MG_FD_203694 | JGI IMG/M metagenome (GOLD analysis project Ga0315279, IMG submission 203694) | Sediment microbial communities from Yellowstone Lake, YNP, Wyoming, USA - YL17G06_20 | ecosystem: Environmental > Aquatic > Freshwater > Lake > Sediment | place: USA: Wyoming | collected... | reverse complement strand
TTAAATGTCTCATCTTATTCTGCCGATTATATCCGAAAAATACTCACCGTCAAGAATATTCAATAAAAAACGGGGGTGGAGAAGTCCACCCCCGCCCGACATGATCCGTGAAACTATGCCTAAAACCCGTTACCTTTGACCAGACCGCCAGCCGGTCGCGACCGGTTTAAAAATGGCCGAACTTGAAATTAAGATTTATCGACGGGCCGCTCAGGTCCCGGCTGTTTATGCCGGCCAAATTCGCGCCGGCAATATAACGGTATGAACCCCCGGCTCCGATCCGGAAATGAGGCGAGAAATTCAGTTCCAGCTCAGCGCCTGGTTCGAATACGAAAAAGTCATCTTCGTATTCGAAATAATCAAATTCATCGTGTAGCCGGACATCTCCCCCACCGATCAAAGCGTTGATTGACAAATGAGCTAACTTGCGGGACGCCAGAATGTATTCCATAAAGAAACCGCCGTATCCGAAATCCATGTAGTATTGACCGGAAGGCAGCTGGACATCGACCAGGATATCGTTGGTGAGCCCATAACCCGCGCCGCCGATAACAAAAGCACGGTTAAACACAAGACCGCCCCGGCCGCCGAGAAGATATGCGAAATTATCATAAACCCGGTCGAACTTCATCGTGAACGCGCCGTACGCGCCAATCGTGATCGGTTTGGAAAGCAGGGTCTCCTCATCGTCATTTTCCTTTGGAACCTCTTCGATCGCACAGGGATGATCCTCGACCACTACGATCCCGGGGACGAGTGGATGAAAAGAATGGAAATGGACATGGGCCCTGGTTAACCACAGATGGCCGGTCAGCATGATCAAAGTAAGGGCATTCATTTTTCCTCCTTAAGGTTGGTTAGGAATACCTTCATAATTGATATATATGCAATTACTATACCTGATTAATGGGTTGATATTTCGGGATTTTTTACTTATTAATGCATATTTTTTATAGAACGCGCACAAAAAAAGTGCATGAATGATAACGGAAATTTACGGTAATATAAAAAAATCCCGTTAGAGAAACCTCACTCTCTCTAACGGGATAAAGTCAAAATCAAAACTTGCTTACTTTTTCTCCATTTCCAGAGCTTTTTTCGTAACCTCAAATTTCTTCTGACCGGCTACGGTTCGGAATTTAAACCCGTCCGCTTTCCCCATTTCCTCGAGCTGCATCCGGGTTGCGGCAAGGAAATCGTCATCCAGGGAATGTCCTATCATATCGCCTTGTTTGGTTTGTTCAACCGGCAGAAGGATGCGTGTGATTTCCGAGGATTGGTCTTTTCGTTCAGCCGTGACCATCCAATCGACTTCGATGCCAGGGGTGCCGCCGATCACAAACCGGTTATTGGTTACGTTCACAACGATATAGACGTCAGATCCGCCGATGCCGGTCAACGAGATCATGGGATTTCTGGTGAGCGCGTCAAAATAATCGGGCAATGCGACTTCAATCCGGCCATTCGCTCCTATGGCGGTCTCCCCCTGATAGATCAAGACCATTTCCGGTGATTCGACGAAATAGTGGTTGAGGATCTTGTTATCCGGGTCCAGCGGATGGTCGATCGTGAACGTGCCGCCCGTCTTGGCGAGGATGCCGACCCGGGTCTGGTTGGATGATGTGGCGACCTGACCGTTTAGCGCCACGCTGTTGGAATAGGATGTCGAGACCATGGATAAGGAACAGGCGGTGAAGGCGTACGTCCCGGCGGAAAGGCAGTAGTCACCGCCGGCGACCACCGAATAGGCGCCCGTGGCCTGATTACGGCGGCCGCCGCCGATCGCCGAATAAGAAGCGCTGGCGAAATTAGAATCACCGCCGACAACCACTGAATAGGGACCGGTCGCCCGGTTGTATAATCCGCCGCCGACCGCGGCGTATGAATTGCTGGCCTGATTGTTCAGTCCGCCGATGACCGTGGCATACATTCCGATCGCATAGTTGCCGCTTCCGCCGCCGATAAAGTTGTATTTAGACCAGGCACTGTTATCCCTGCCGCCGGCGACAAAAGCGCAGGTATCGATCGCATCGTTACCCCCGACGTTTCCTCGGCCAGCCAGGACTCCGCCCCAGACCGCATAGGTCGTATCAAGGTGACCGCCGCCAATTACCGAGTGAATGCCGGCCGCCAGGTTGCTATCGCTGCCGCAGACCGTTGAATAATCGGCCGACGCGGTGTTGTCCATTCCGCCAACAACGGCCGAGTAATCGCCGCTCGAGGTGTTGCGCAAACCGCCGCCGACGAAAGAATATTTTCCGAGCGCGGCATTCGTGCGTCCGCCGACCACGACCGCGGCCGTATCCAGCACGGTAGTGCCGGCGATGTTGCCATAACCAGCCAGGATGCCTCCACCCCGGCAGTTGATCGTGTTGCTATACCCGCCGCAGATCGTACTCCAATAATCATAGATCCGGTTGGCGTACCCACCGCCGACAACTGCGTACCCGCCGATCGCCCGGTTATACCCGCCACCCGCGATGGTCGAGAACGAACCATAACCGCCGGCGCAGTTACGGTACCCGCCGCCAACCACGTCGTAGGTAAAATTCACGGAATCAACGCCGGTCGTGCACGCGACGCCGAAATTGACATGGGTCTTTTGCTGCGTTCCCCAGAGCATGTTGCTGGACCCGCCGCGGGAGAGGCCCCACCTCCGGACCGTAAACAGTACGCTGTCCGGCGTACCCCGGACCCAGTCGCCGTCGCTGGCGACATTGTAACTGTAGAGAGCGGTATCTACGTTGACCGCGTGAAAAGCATAGGGCGCGGCCGCGAACCGCGTCCTGGGCGACATGATGTCGGTCTCGACCTGGACCTGCAGCCAACGGCTGGTTCCCTTCGCGAAGACGCTGTCCGGGATCGGCGTGATGGCGCCGAGCGTGGTCCTGAATATCCCGTTCGTAACATCCTCCGCGGGATGATTTTCAGACCATAATAATGAACCGCCTGAAGAGGCAGTATAAATGGAAAAAACCATATGGAGAATATGGGTAACGGGGATATCGCGGACATCGGTCAGATAACCCTGTAAGTTCAGGAAGCTCTGCTGATACCGGTATACGGTATCCATGGTCATTGATTGTCCGGAAAGAATTACCGTGCAAAAAATAATAATTGAGCATAAAGCGCGGATCATGGCTGCCTCCCTTCACGGCCTTCCGTTCCAGCCTTGACCGCTTCCTCCAGGTCGCGTTTTGAATCTTCGTATCTTTTTTTATTGGCCAGATACCGGAACTCGAACCCGGCGGCTTTGCCCATCTGTTCCAACTGCGGTAAACTGCTGCGCAGGAAATTATCGTCCATGGACCGGCCGGCCAGGGCCTCGCCCTTTTCCTGCTCGACCGGTTTCAGGATCCGTATGATATCGGCCGACTGATCCTTGCGATCCCCGGTCACCAGCCAGTGGACTTCGGCGCCGGCCGGTCCGCGGATGACGAACCGGTTATTTTTGGTCCTTCCCGCGAGATGAACGTCCGATGTGCCGACACCGGTCAGTTTCACCATCGGATCCTTATTGAGTTTTTCAAAATAATCCGGCAAGCGGACTTCTACCCATCCGGCGGTCCCGATCTTCGCGATGCCGCGATACAAAAGGATCATATCCGGCGATTCAGCGAAATAATGGTTAAGGATCTCATGCTCGGGATCAAGCGGATGGTCGATGGAAAAAGCGCCCGAACCCTTGGCAATGATGCCAAAGCGAGTTTCTCCGGCCACGGTTGCCTGCTGGCCATTGAACGCGGCCGCGTTACTGGCTGGGGACCCTAAAAAACTGGATTGGTTGTTCGCGCCAAAATCATTATCGTAATATGATGCGCTAATGCCGTAACCTCCGACGACGGCGGAGTAATCGTCGGCATAATTGTGATAACCGCCGCCGGTTGCGCCGTACCTGGAAGCCTTAGACTCGCATCCGCCGATCCTTGACCCAAACCATCCGACATCGTAATAATCAGTTCCCTTGCCGCCTGCGATCGTTACATACGGATCATCGGCTCCCCTATTATCGGACCCGCCGCCGATCACAAAATATAAGGGGTGGTCGTTTTCCCACAAAATTTCCTGCTGTTTCCCATTCCCAATGAAGCAATAATCGCCGCTATTGATATTATAGTAGCCGCCGCAGATAACGGAATATTCTCCACCTGGCACCCCCCAATCTAAATATCCGAGCGAGTTTTTGATGCCGGTCAGATTACCCTGATAAAAACCATTGATCGCAGAGTTCAAACCACCGCCGATAATGTAACTACCAAAGAGACTATCATCGACGCCATTGATGCCGGTATTGTATATTCTTTCAAACCAGTCATGTACGGATATTCCCTGTCCGTTTATGATCGTCGCGAATCCACCTTGTATTCGGTTCCCGTTACCGCTTCCGATCAACTCACAATTGCCGTAATATGCTCTATTGCCCGAACCTCCGAGCACGACAACGGCCGTATCATTTTTCCCGTAAGTAGTATCATTGCCAGTGGCGTTCCTGGTTCCGGACAGGATACCGCTGTAGGGGCTATACACGGTATCGTTATCACCGCCGGCAATCACGCTGGAATTACCGTACGTGACATTCCCGTACCCTCCGCCGATGAATGAAAAAAACTGGCTGATGTGATTGCAGGCGCCGCCGGCGATAGTGGAGCCGTTCAAATCAGCCCGGTTCCCGTAACCGCCGAGGATCGTCAAATAGACAGTGTTCCCGCCGTTGGTCCCGGTGGTGCAGGCGACACCCAGGTTAACATGCGTACACTGGTATGAATCGTATAAGATGTTGCCGACGCCGCCGCGGCTGATGCCCAACCGGTGCCCGGTCATGAGGGTGCTGTCCAGGGTTCCGGTACCGACCACCCAATCACTATCCGGTTTACCGGCGGCCAGTGCATATTCGGCGGCCTTGCTCCGTAGCGCCTCCATTGACGTGGGCGACGCCGTAATATGAGTGCGCGGTACGAACGTGAAACTGTTGACGCTCACTTCCAGCCAGCGGTCTCCAAGGTAATAAAACACGCTCTCCGGGATCGGCGTCACATTGCCCAGGACAACGTTGAAAATCCCACGATCGATGGGAACGTTGGTGATCACTTCGGTCCAGAGTGCCCGTCCGGCGATGATGGCGTCGCAGATAGAAACTTTCACCGTCGCTTCGCCCGTGAACCGGTTGCCCAGTGTATCGGTCATGAATCCCTGATAATTGAGAAGCCGTGGTGAAACCAATACGCCGTCGGCTTGACGGAACACGGGTTGGCTGAACGCCGATCCCAGGACCAAGAGCGCCATGATGAACGATAATGAGAGTTTCATACTCACCTCCCCTCGCCATTCGATCCAGGACCGGTTATTGCCCGGTATTTAAACCGGTCGGCTGCGCCCATGCGGAGTAGCTGCCTCCGGGTCGCCCTCAGCAGGTCGTCGTCGAGATAATGCCCGGCCAGGTCGCCTTCCTTCACTTGTTCGACCGGCATCAATATCCGCGTGATCTCCGCGGTCGGATCCCGGCGCTGTCCGGTGACGATCCATGATACTTCCGTACCCGGCGTGCCGCCGACGACGAAGCGGTTGCCTTTTACCTTCTCCTTGATATAAGCGTCGCCTGAACCGATGGCTGAAACCTGGATCAGGGGCCGGCGATTCAAGGTGTCGAAATACGCGGGAAGGAGAACCTCGGCCTGACCATTTTGGCCTAGAACCGCCGTGCCGCGATAGATCGTGGTCATATCCGGCGATTCGACAAAATAATGATTCAGAATTTTATTGTCCGGATCCAGAGGATGGTCAATGGTGAATGTGCCGGAGGCCTTGGAGAGTATCCCGACATGGGTCTCGCCGCTCGCAGTGACTGTCTGTCCGTTGAATGCCGTAGCATTGGAATATGCGCTGGGCACGACCGAATTGTTGCCGGCGGCGAAACCATAGGAACCGGCCACCGTATCCAAGTACCCGCCGGCCACGGATGAGTACCCCCCGCCAGAGGCGACATTGACATAACCGCCGATCACCACCCCGTAGCCGCCAGAAGCTAGGTTGGCATAACCGCCCCCGATGGCCGAGAATTGGCCGTTGGCCGAGTTGTCGTAACCTCCGATCACGGTCGAGTAACGGGCGATTGCCTGATTGCTGTAACCGCCGATTACCGTGGCGAAGCTGTCGCTGGCCGAGTTGTTGCGGCCGCCGCCGATGAACGAATATTTAGAAAGGGCTTGATTGTCGTATCCGCTCATGCAGATCGCGAACGAGTCGGTCGCCGTCTGTCCCGCGTTGTTTGATGCCCCGCCGGCGATCCCGCCGAATGCGGATCGGACCGTATCGCCGACTCCGCCCAGGATCGTGGCGAAATGCTGGAAGGCCTGATTGTTCTGCCCGCCGGCGACGGTCGAATACTGGCCCCACGCGGAGTTGCCGTTTCCGCCGACCACCGTGGCATAGTAGTTGATCGCGGTATTGACCCGGCCGCCGCCGACCCATGAATATTTTTCCCAGGCTGAGTTGCTCATCCCGCCGGCGACGACCGCGCACGTATCGAGCGGTGAATCACCGGCCCGGTTGTAATAACCGGACAAGATACCTCCGTAGGGAGCAAAAGCGGTATCCGAATTGCCGCCCACGATCACGGAATAAGATCCGGCCGTATAATTCATGCCGCCGCCGGTGACGGTTGCATACCGGCCCAGGGCCTTATTGCGATAACCGCTGGTTACGGTCGCGGCCGTTTCGGCCGCGACATTGCGCCAACCGCCGGTCAACGTGATAAACGGGTAATTATATCCGCTCACCCCCGTGGTGCAGGCATAGCCGAAATTCGTGTGGGAATAGACGGCATTGCCGTACAGCACGTTGCTCGATGCGCCCTTGGCGAGACCGAGGGGCCGGACCGTGAATAGAACGCTGTCCTGAGGAAAAGCGCCGCGGCACCAGTCATCGTCATCGGCCTGGACCGCGTAATCAGCCGTGTCCGCGCTGATAACGGTCAGCGCGTATCCTACGGATCCAATTTTTGACCGCGGCGCGAGCGCCTGACCGCCGATCGTCATCTGCAACCCATAGTCCGCGGCTTTCAGAAACATGGAATCGGAAAACGGAACGCCTCGGCCCAGGATCGCATGAAAAATACCGTGCTTGACATCAAGGGTCAGAGTATCCTCCCATAGTTTATGACCGCCGGTCAGGGAATCGAAGATCGTAAAAGTCGCGGCCAACGAGGCGTTATTTACCGGATTGCCCAGGGTGTCGGTGATGAATGCCTGGTAATTTAAAAGGTGAAAAGATGCATTCTCCCTTTTCTTATCTACATTACCGGCACCGATCATCGATAAAATCATCAGGGTTGCCAAAAAATATTTATTCATTTTTCCTCCTCACATAATTGTATTAAGAGTATAAGTCAATTCACCCGAGTGTCAATACTTAGGCTTATGACACATCCATTGATAAATATATGCTTATCGTTTATCAACCAAAACAGGTTCGGAAAACACTGCCCGATCCAACGCCGCGTCCAGATATGTTGACTTTAACCGCTCAATATGTAAAATAAGTTCAGATAAGGAGAGCGATGAAAAAATTAATGCTTGGCTTTTTCGTGATCGGGGTTGCTTGCTTTAACGCGGCGAGCCTGGACGAGGTCGTCGACCGGACGAACTTAACCTACGCCAACCTGAACAGCTTTTACACGAAATTCACCCAAACCATGTGCGACGAAGCGGCGGGAATTTGCCGAATGTTTGAAGGCGAAATTTATTTTTTAAAACCGAATTTTTTCCGGATGACGATCAACGATCCCCAGCAGGTCCTGGTCGGCGACAGCGCTTCGCTCTGGATCTACATGCCCAAAGAGAAAAAAGCGATCCGCCAGGACTTGGTCCAGATGCCTTTCGCGATCAACCCGGAAGTATTCCTGAAAGGTTATCACGAACGCTTCAACGCCGCCCTTTCCGGTGAGGATAAGGATTTTTACGAGATCACCCTCTCCCCTAAGGAAGAGACCGAGATCTACAGCAAGATCGTGATCCGCGTGTCCTTGCCCGGCTATAAGATCACCGACATTTCCATCGTCGACCAGACCGGCGCCGAGAACAAGTTCGCATTTGAAAAAACCGAGATCAACAAGAAGATCAACAAAAAGATTTTCCAGTTCAACCCGCCCAAGGGAACCGAGATCATTGAACAGTGATTTCCTGATGGACCGCCGCTGTTTCGTCTGCGGGACAGAAAACCCCCGCGGCCTGTGCCTGGATATCAAGGACACCGGGGATGGAGTCGCTTCCGTCTTCGACCCCCCGGCCTGGGCTCAGGGGTACAAGGGGATCGTACACGGCGGTATCGTGGCCACGCTGCTCGACGAGATGGCGGTCTGGGCCGCCCAAAAAAAAGGCTGCAAGGCCGCGACCGCCGAGATCAACGTCCGGTTCAAAAAATCGATGCGCATCGGCGAAAGATACACGCTTACCGGTCGGGTAAGGACCATGAAAAACAACCTGGCCGTCGCTGACGCCGAAGCCCGCGACGGCTGCGGCGAGCTGGTCGCACACGCGGTCGTAAAACTGATCCGAATTGAATAAGATCAACCTCATATCCCTCGGCTGCGCCAAGAATCTAGTCGATTCCGAAAAATTGATCGGGATCCTATCCCAGGCCGGCTGCAGCCTGGAGACAAGCCCGGCCCACGCCGACGCGGTGATCCTCAATACCTGCGGGTTCATCTTACCCGCGCTCGAGGAAACGGAAGAAGAGATCCGGCGACTTTTAAAGCTGGCATCCCGGCCGCGCGTCTACGTTTTCGGCTGTGCCGTGAACCGCGCGGCCGCGGCGCTTAAGAAAAAATTCCCCCGCGTTACCGGGTGGTTTAAGATCGGAGAGCGGGACAAACTGTTGCAGGCGGTCGCCCTTAAGCGGCACCGCGCAGAAGCCCGGCTCGTAACCACGGCCGGTTACGCTTACTTGAAGATCGCCGAAGGCTGTTCCAACCATTGCGCCTACTGCACTATTCCGTCGATCCGGGGCGAACTGAAAAGCTACGCGATGGACGACCTCTTGCGGGAGGCGGCCGAACTGGCCAAGCTGGGAACGCGCGAAATCATCCTCATCGCGCAGGACACGACCGCTTACGGCACCGACCTCTACGGCCGGCCCATGCTCTTAGATCTGATCCGTAAATTGTCGGCGATTAAAGGGATCTCCTGGCTGAGGATCCTCTACGCCCATCCCGGTTCGCTCACGGAAGAAATGATCGCCGAGATCGCCGAGAATCCCAAAGTCTGTAAGTATATCGACCTTCCGATCCAGCATATCAACGGCCGGATCCTGAAGCTTATGAACCGCCGGGTCGGACCGGAGCGGATCGACGCGGTAATAAGGGAGATAAAACGCCGCGCGATCACCCTGCGGACCACGGTCATCGCGGGATTTCCGACCGAGACCGAAGCCGAACACGAGGAACTCGTCGATTTCCTCCGAAACCGGGACATCGACTGGTTGGGGGTTTTCCCCTATTACCGGGAAGCGGGTACAAAAGCCGCGCTCCTCAAGCCGGTCCCGCCGCCGGCCGTCCGGAAAAGGTACGAAACCCTCTTGAAATTACAGCAGTCGATCCTCAGGAACAAGAACCAAACTCGGGTCGGCCGTTCGTTCAAGGTTTTGATCAACGGCCGCAACGGCGATTATATCGGGCATTCGGAATTCGCGGCGCCCGAGGTCGACAGCCGGATCATCATTGCCCATCGCCGCCTGGCCATCGGCAAATTTTATCAAGCCCGGATATCGGGCCGGAAAGGACACGACCTCCTCGCGCAAGTCGAAAATTATAAAAAACGGAGTGAGCGTGATCAATAATTTCCACACCCGCTTGCCGTTTTTTCGGTTCCGTATTTTTCTCCTTACTGCTTACTGCCTACTTCTTACTGGGTCGTTTTCTTCAGGTCTCGAACTGCCGCTCGACTTTCACGGCCGGGGCATGGTCAGCAAATACCTTAACTCCCCATCCGTTCGCTACAACATGGACGTGGTCGTCGAACTGTATTGCACGGCGTTACGGGCCGGCAATTTCGCGTTTTATCTTAACTACCGCGACGATCTGGAAATGGGCCTCCAGCAGGGCGGGGTATCGTTCGATCCCCGTTTCGGCCACTATTATATCTCCGCCGGGTTCGATTATTACCTGAAGGCATATTTCGCGCGTTGCTATTTTGTCCACGACTGCGTGCACGACGTCGATACCCTGATCCCGGGCACGCCGGTATTCAACCGCTTCCGCCTGCAGTTCGGTTCCATTGAAACCCACTATTCGCGCAGCGCGGAACCATCAAGACGGTTCAACTGGAACGTAACCTTGGGCGTCTATCCCCATATCCCGTATCACGGCTGGGACATTAACGCCGGCGCCGATTACAACTTCGAGACGATCCTGGAAGTGAGTTTGAACCTTATCAATATCCGTTCTTTCCGCGCGGACTTGAATCCGAAGCTCCACGTCACGAAAGGCGATACCTGCCTGTACCACCAGCACCTGGTCCGCGCCCTGGCCTACTACCACGTCCGCGGCAAAAGGATCGGCATCAGCTTCGATTATAATCTTTGGAACAATGATCCGATAAAAAATCCGGATAAATTATGGCTCTTCTCCACCTATATCGAATTCTAACCGCGTTCTTGATCGGCGCGAACGGCGTTACCTCCTACGAGTTGTACAGCATCGGCAGCCAACTCGATCTTAAGGGCAAGACGTCCGAAGCGATCGAATATTACCAGCAGGCGGTCGAGCTCGATCCGGAAGCCGTCGAACTCTACGCGGCGCTGATCAACGCCTATTACCAACTTCGGAAATACGAAGAGGGGATCGCCTGGGCGAAACGGGGCCTGGACCGGATCCCCGGCGATGCAAAACTCTACCTCTCGATCGCCATCGGCTTTATCGGCAAAAGCGATTTTAAAAGATCGATCGAGTATTACCGGCACAGTCTCGAGTACGAGGAGGACCGAGCCCAGCAAGAGGACATATACTCCGCCATCGCGACGATCTATGAAGTGCTGGGCGATCTGAAGTCGGCGCGACAGACCCTCCGTGATATTCCCGAAGATCGAAAGACGCAGGGAATCTACGCCCAACTCGGAACCCTTTCGGGAAAAATGAACGACCACCAGTCGGCGGTCGACTATTACCGGAAGAGTTACGCCCTGGATGAGACCAACGCGACCGCGACCCTCGGTTTGGCCACCGGCTTTGATTACCTGGGCGTAAAGGATTCCTGTATCTATTATTACGAACGCTGCCTGAGCGTCGATTCCTTCTATACCATTAGGAAAAGGCTGGTCGACCTCTACTCGGACACCGACCAGTACTTCAAACTCATCACGGTTGCCCGCGAGATCCTCTTCGCCGATTATTACGAAACCGGGGTCCGGCGCAGTCTGGGTTTCGCGCTGTACAAAACCGGCGACAGCACGAACGCCCTTAACGAATTCCTCATCGCCTCGCGCCTCAACCCGGTCGATACTTATTCCCGGTTCTATGTCGGGAAGATCTACCTGGAGAACGGCCGCTACGCAGAGGCCCAGCAGGAGATCGAACAAGCCCTCCGGATCAATCCCGATTTCCTCGAATTGTGGATATATCTGGGATTTGTCCGGATCGACAAACGGGACTTTTCCGGAGCCCGGTTCGCGTTTTCCGAAGCGGCGCACCGCGGCGCCGACCCGTCCGAGGTTTATTATCTCCTGGGTTTCACCGCCGAACTCGAAAACCGGCCCGCCGAGGCTTATCAGGATTACCATAAGGCGCTCACCCGGAATCCCAAGAACATATCCGTGCTCCAGGCCCTGGCCAATTTTTGCGACCGCGAGAACCGGAAAGCGGAAGCCTTTACCGTCTTTTACCGGATCATGGAGATCGATACGTTAAACAGCACGGCCCTGAACTACGTCGGTTACACCCTGGCGGAAAAAGCGGAGAGCCTCGATTACGCACTCGCCCTCATCGACCGCGCCCTGGAAATCGAACCCGACAACGGTTATATCATCGATTCCCGGGGGTGGGTCTATTATCAACAGGGCCGTTATGAAGAAGCGCGCGACGAGCTGGAACGCGCGAACCGGATCGTCGAAGACGCGGTCGTCCTGGAACACCTGGGCGACACCTACCTGAAACTGGGCGAGACCGACCGGGCTCGCGAAGCTTACGAAAAAGCCCTGAGCCTTGACCCGAAGAACAAAACCTTAAGAAAAAAAGCCGCCCAGTTCAAAAGCGGCCGGCCCTGATATGTTCGAACCGTTTCGCATCAAGGTCGTCGAACCGCTGGTGCGTTCCTCGCCGAAAGAACGCGCCAAAGCCCTGACCGTCGCCGGTTACAACCCGTTCCTGATCCCGGCCCAGCACGTCGTCATCGACCTGATCTCGGATTCCGGAACCGGCGCGATGAGCGCCGACCAATGGGCGAAAATGATCCGGACGCGCGAGGATTTTTCCGGCCAGGAGGCTTACGGGGAATTCGTTAAAACCGCGCGCGCCATAACCGGTTTTCCGCTGGTCCAGCCCGTCCATCAAGGACGCGCCGCGGAAAACATCCTTTTCCGTGTCCTTCTCAAACCCGGCGGTTTGGTCCTCGCAAACACGCATTTTGAAACGACGCGTGCCAATATCGCAGCCTGCGGCTGTGAAGCCGCGGATATTCTTAAACCCGATCCGCCCTGGGGCGGCAACCTCGACCTGGACCGGTTGAAAAAGATCTTAGGCAAAGGCCGGCCGATCCGGCTCGTGATCATGACCGTGACCAACAATATCGACGGCGGTCAAGCGGTTGCGCTGGATAATATCCTCGGCGCCCGCCGGATCGCCAAAACCCGCGGCATACCCCTGATCATCGACGCCAGCCGGTTCGCGGACAACGCCTTCCTCATCAAAGATTATACCCGATCCCGGATCCCGATCCGATCGATCGTACGGAAAATGCTCGGCATGGCCGACATCGTCTACTTGAGCGCCAAAAAGGACGGCCTGGCCAACATCGGCGGTCTGATCGCGATGCGCGACCGCAAGCTATGGGACCGGGTCTTAGAGGAGGTCATCCGCCAGGAGTCATATCCGACTTCGGGCGGGTTGGCGGCCCGCGATCTCGCGGCCTTGACCACCGGACTCCGCGAAGCGGTCGACGAGGATTTTTTGAGTTACCATATTTCGAGCCTGCGGTTTCTGGCCTGGGCTTTAAAAGAACACGGCGTCAAGGTCCACGAACCGGTCGGCGGCCACGCAGTGGTCATAAAGGCGCCGACCCGCCGGGCCTATGCTGCTTTTGCCCTAGCCGGCCGGATCTTTGTCGAAACCGGCATCCGGGGCGGCATTTTCGGCGCGGACCTGAGATTAGCCCTGCCGCGACGGGTGTATACTCTGGCCCAGCTGGCATACGCCGCGGAGGCGATCGGTAAAGTGTACGTTAAGCCCTTGCCCGGATTGAAGCTGACGAACCGGCCGCCATCATTCTTTAATTTTTTCGCCCGTTTCAAAGAGATCTGATACTTCGAGGGATTAACCTTATATATCTTCCGGCGGTCTAAATAATGATCTATCGGATTTTCGTTTTTAATCCGGCCTGACGTCAGTTTTTACTTTAAATGATATTGACAGTTGATTCTTTTTGGTTAAAATGATTCAAATATAATAAGGAGGCTTTTTGCAGGAACGTTTTACCGAACGGGTCCGGAAAATTCTCCACCTGGCCCGGGACGAAGCGGTTAGATTCAAACATAATTTCATCGGCACCGAACACCTGTTACTCGCAATGATCAAGGAGGGCGAAGGCGTCGGGGCTATGGTTTTGATAAATTTGGGCATGGAATTGAACGAGCTCCGGAAGAACATCGAAAATTCGATCGGCATCGGATCGGGCGGTAAGATCGACGTGACCCTGGGCAACGAAGCCCGGATCTGCCTTAACCTCGCCATGGAAGAAGCCAAAAATTTCGGCCATTCATACGTTGGTACCGAGCACCTGCTCCTGGGTGTGATCCGGACCGAAGGCAGCTTGGGTTCCCAGATCCTGGAATCGATCGGCATCGAGTACGAAACGGTAAAGAACGAGATCATCCAGCTGCTCCGCCCGGAAGGCGTTGCGACCGGCAAGACCAAGGCGAAAAACCGCGGTTCGGCGCTCGACCTCTTTTCCCGCGACCTCACGATCCTGGCCCGGGACGGCAAGCTCGATCCGATCATCGGCCGGGAAAAGGAGATCGAGCGGGTCATCCAGATCCTTTCCCGTCGCAAGAAAAACAATCCGGTCCTGATCGGCGAGGCGGGCGTCGGCAAGACCGCGATCGTCGAGGGGCTGGCTCAGGACATCATCGCCGGCAACGTCCCCGATTCGCTGAAGAACAAAAAGGTAGTCGCCCTGGACATGGCCTCGATCGTCGCGGGCACCAAATACCGCGGCCAGTTCGAGGAACGGCTCAAAGCGGTCATCAACGAGGTCACCAAGAACAAGGATATCGTGATCTTCATCGACGAACTGCACACGATCGTCGGCGCGGGCGCGGCCGAGGGCGCGATCGACGCCTCGAACATGCTCAAGCCGGCCCTGGCGCGCGGCGAACTGCAGTGCATCGGCGCGACCACGATGGAGGAATACCGGCGCTACATCGAACGCAACAGCGCCCTGGAGCGACGCTTCCAGCCGATCATCGTCAACCCGCCGACGGTCCAGGAAACCATCAACATCCTTCAGGGTTTGAAAAAGAATTACGAGGAACACCACCAGATCACCTATACCGACCTATCCCTGGAAGCCGCCGCCCACCTTTCCGACCGCTATATAACCGACCGCTTCCTGCCCGACAAGGCGATCGACGTCATTGACGAAGCCGGCGCCAAGGTGAAGTTGTCCAAGGTCATCAAGGACCCGAAACTGCTCGAGCTGGAGGTTAAACTGAACGAGATCCGGCTCAAAAAGGACAAGATGGTCAAAGATCAGAAGTACGAGGAAGCGGCCGACCTGCACAAGGAAGAGCAAAAACTTCAAGACCAATTGAAAAAGAAGGAAAACCTCTCCGGCGGGGAACGGCCTCAGGTTCAGGAGGAAGATATCGCTTTCGTCGTTTCGCGCTGGACCGGGATCCCCGTTTCCCGGATCGAGGAGAAAGAATCCAAGCGCCTCCTCAAGATGGAGGACGAGATTCAGAAGCGGGTCGTCGGTCAAACCGAAGCGATCGCGGTGATTTCCAAGGCGGTCCGCCGAAGCCGGGCCGGCATCAAAGACCCGCGACGGCCGATCGGTTCCTTTATTTTCCTCGGCCCCACCGGTGTGGGCAAGACCGAACTGGCCCGGCGCCTGGCCGAGTTCCTTTTCGGCGACATCAATTCCCTGATCACGCTGGATATGTCCGAATACATGGAAAAATTCAACGTCTCCCGGCTGATCGGCGCGCCGCCGGGCTACGTCGGTTTTGAGGAAGGCGGTCAGCTCACCGAGAAAGTCCGGCGCAAGCCCTACTCGGTGGTCTTGCTCGACGAGATAGAAAAAGCCCATCCCGATGTCTTTAATATCCTTCTCCAGATCATGGAGGACGGCCAGCTCACCGATTCTTACGGCCGCAAGGTCGATTTCAAAAACACCGTGATCATCATGACCTCCAACATCGGCACCGCCGAGATCAAGCAGGGCGACGGCATCGGCTTTACCCGGATCGACGGAAGCGCCACGTACGACCACATGAAGTCTAAATTGATGGAGGAAGTCAAACGGCTCTTCTCCCCCGAATTCCTGAACCGCATCGACGAGATCATCGTCTTCCACCAGCTCGGCCGGGATGAAATGCTGAAGATCGTCGACATCCTGATCGCCGAGGTTGGCGAACGGCTCATCGACAAGAAACTCGTCCTGGAACTGGACGAAGCAACCAAGGAGCTGCTCGTGGAAGAAGGTTTCAATCCTCAGTTCGGCGCCCGGCCCATCAAACGAACCATCCGGCGCCTGATCGAGGATCCGCTTTCCGAAGAGATCTTGAAAGGAAATATCAAAGACGGCCGGCATATCCGGCTGATCCGGGTCGGCGATAAGTTGGAATTCAAGGTTAAGTGATCCTCCTTTACCTCCTGTTGTCCTATACCATCGCCGACATCAAGGTCGAGAGCCGGACCACGGATCCCAACCTGATCATCCAGACCGTCGGCTTCGCGACCGGCGACCAGTTCAAAGAGACCATGATCAGCCAGGCGGTCAACAACCTGAGCCGCCTGCAGCTGTTTAACTTCATCGCGGTCGACACGTCCCTGGTCGGCGACGGCGTTTTCATCAAGATCCTCGTTGAGGAAGCTCCGCTCCTGAGCGGCGAGGTACAGTTCATCGGCAACAAGCGTATCGGCGAACGGGATTTAAGAAAACGCTCCGAGCTTAAGGCCAACCAGATCCTCACCGACCGGGCGATCTTCGACGCCCGGAAGCGGATTCTCGACCTTTACACCGAAAAGACCTTTTACAATACCGAAGTGCGCGACAGCACGATCCCGGATACGGTCAACCGGGTGCGTCTATTCTTCATGGTCCAGGAAGGCGAACCGCTCCGGATCGGTAAGATCGAGTTCACCGGCAACCTGGCTTTTTCGGACGGTAAACTCAAACGGAAGATCGAAAATAAGGAGAAAGGTTTCCTGCGCAGCGGCCGCATGGACCGGGCGAAGCTCAAGAGCGACGTCGAAAAGATCAAATCCTTTTACAAGGAGAACGGTTACCTCGACGTCCAGATCGATGATCCGGCGATCGAGGCCAAGAACAACCGCCTCGTCATCACTTTCCCGATCACCGAAGGCCGCAAATATTACGTGGGCAACATGACCTTCGATGGGAATACCATATTCACCAAGGATCAACTCGGGAAGGCGATGAAGTTCAAGGTCGGCGACGTGTATAACCTGACCCGCATCCAGCTTGCCCTGCAGGATTTCGGAGGCATGTACGCGGACGAGGGTTATATCTACTGTTCGATCGTCCCGGTCGAAAACGCCCGGGATTCGATCATCGATATTAACTTCGTCGTTAACGAACAGACTCCGGCTAACATTAACCGGGTGATCATCACCGGCAATTACCGGACCCGCGAAAAGGTCATCCGCCGGGAGATCGTGACCATGCCGGGCCAGCGTCTACGCCGTTCGCAGGTCATACGGAGCGCGCGGGAGATAATGAACCTCGGCTTGTTCGATGGCATAAACCCCCTGACCGGCAGCCGGGACGACAGCGGCAACGTCGACCTGATCTATGAAATGAAGGAAAAAGAGGGGGTCGGGTCAGTGGGCGCCGGCGTGGCTTACTCGGCCCAGGACCGGTTGACCGGTTATCTGGAACTATCCCATCCCAACATGTTCGGCCGGGGTCAGAAAATGTATACCAAGATCGAACTCGGCGGCCGCTTGACGAATTTTCAGCTCGGCCTCACCGAACCCTGGCTCTTCGACACCCGGACCTCGGCCGGCGTCGACATTTACTATACCAACCGTCTCTGGGACTATTACACGAAACGGGACATCGGCACTTCGGCCAATGTCTCTTTCCCGTTCTATATCGATTATACGCGGTTTTATTACACCTTCCGGGTCGAACGCACTCAGATCCTGGATATCGCCAAAAGTTACGTGCCGCCGTCTACCGGGTACAATCTATACGACGACACGATCCCCCGATGGACGGTTTCCAACAACATCGGCCTGATCCGCGACACGCGGGATTTTATCTTCAACCCGTCGAGCGGATCGTATATTTCGCTCCAGTCCGAGATCGCCAAGAAATTTCTGTTCGCGAACGTCGACTACAACCGGATGACCCTCGAAGTCCGGACTTATTTCCCGGTCTGGTGGAAATTCGTTCTCATGGCCCGGATGCGCGTGGGCCTGGTCACCAGCCTCGACGAAGTTCCGCTCTACAAACGGTTCTACGCGGGCGGTACGGGCGAGGACGGGGTCCGCGGGTATCCGGACCGTTCCCTCTCCCCCCAGGAGGACAACCGGTCGGTCGGCGGCAACGCGCTCTTCATCAACAACCTGGAGATGAAGCTGAAAATATCCCAGGGCATGGCGGTCCTGTTGTTTTACGACATGGGCAATTCCTTCCCTTCATGGCGGGACGTGAACCTGAACGATTTGCACCGGGGTTTGGGCGCCGGGTTCCGGATCGAAATTCCCATGATGGGCGTCGTGGGTTTTGACCTGGGATACGGGTTCGACCGCGAAAACCCGGGCTTTGAACCGCATTTCCAGATCAACCCCTTCGGAATGTTTTAGCGTGATTTCTTTGCGGGAGGCGGCATGAAAAAAAGTTTGCTTTTCTTGATCATCCCGATCTTCATCCTGGCCAAGGAAGTTAAGATCGGCTTCGTGGAATCGAAGAAAATTTTCAGCGAGTATCAGGCCACGGTTTCGGCCAATAGCCAGTTCAACGAGTTCGTCGGCGCGCTCCGGGATTCGGCAGGACGGCTTCAGGTCGATATTGAAAAACTAAAAAACGAGCTCGATGCCCAGAAACTTCTGCTGTCCGAGGAAGCCCGCTTGAAAAAACTGGACGAGATCGAAACCCTCAACCGGTCCTACAACCAGTTCCTGCAGGATATCTTCGGCCCCGGCGGGAAGGTCGAACAAAAGAACGACGAGCTGATGGCCCCCTTGCTCAAGAAGATCAACGACGCGGTCGCGAAGATCGCCCAGGGCGAGGGGTTTTCCGCGGTCATGGACCTCACCGAAGGAGTTTTTTTCGCATCACCGGACCTTAACCTGACCGATCTGGTGATCAAGGATTTGAATCGGGAGTATGGGCCCCAGAACCTACCGACCAGCGAGGTTAAAAAGACCATCGCCATCTTCAACCTCCGCGAAATGAACGACGAGGCGAAGAACGCCGACCTGGGACAGACTTGTCAGAACGAACTCTATAACGCCATGAAAACCCTGGGCAATAAATATAACGTCATCAGTTCGGCCCAGTTGAATTCCGAGATCATCAAGAAGGGCCTCCCCCGGAACAACGTGGACGAAACCCAGGCCATCAATATCAGTGCGAGCCTGCTCTGCGACTATATCTTCTTGGGCCAGGTGACTAAATCGGGGAACCGCATCGAGTATACCATCATCCTCAAGGAAGTAAAGGGGAACCGGGAGATCGGACGCCGGTCGAGCACGGTTACGGAAGAGATCAAAATGACCGAAACCCTGAACAACGACCTGCGGACACTCCTTTCGGAATTAAAAGAACCCTAAGAGTTTAACCAGCGTCAGTCTTTGGGCGGGATCGGCCGGTTTCCCCGGATCTCGCGGATCATATCGCGAATCTCTTGTTCGAATTTGGTCTGGAAGATCAAAAATTTCGCCTGCTGGACCGGCGTCAACAATATCCTCAACTCTTCACGGATCTTCTTATCCTTATCCGCCTTTGTTTTTATCAAATTTTCAAACCCGTTCAAGGTTTGCAGCAGGTCCTTTTCCGACGCCTTGTCCTGCACCTGCGTTTCAAGCTTTGCTATGATATCCATCCGTTCCTTCTGAAAATCCTCCTCGACCTTGCGGAGATCGTTCAGCTTGGGGAAAAATTTCACGGCCTGTTCCTCGGACAGGTCAAGCTTCTCGGTAAGCAGGTAGATCCGGACTTTCTCGATGATCGCCCGCGGGTCTTTTTCTTCCGATCCCGGAGGGGGCATCATCGGAGCCTGCCCGAAAAGGCCGACGAGCGGCGCGATCAATACCAACCAGCGTAGCATATAACCTCCTCGATTATATTTTACCAACATATTGTTCGGAAATTTTATTAATTA
>Ga0315279_10004095_pt1 | contig 19777 bp, 10 predicted proteins | sample YL17G06_20_MG_FD_203694 | JGI IMG/M metagenome (GOLD analysis project Ga0315279, IMG submission 203694) | Sediment microbial communities from Yellowstone Lake, YNP, Wyoming, USA - YL17G06_20 | ecosystem: Environmental > Aquatic > Freshwater > Lake > Sediment | place: USA: Wyoming | collected... | reverse complement strand
TGCGCGGGCACGTCGTACGGATGGTGGATGGAGACCCAGCTTGCCGGAGTGCGCTTGGGTGATTCCGCCTTCGTGTTGTACGAGATGCCCGGGTACGGGAACCCCGACGCGATCGTCGTTGCGACCAGCCAGTCCGCTGCCGGCCCTGTCACGAGTGAGTCGTTCGGCGGCGGCACTCCCGCCGGGCTGTCCGGCGGCGAGGGCCCGGGCGGCGGCGGTGGCGCGGGGGCCGGCGGAGGAGCCTTCGGCGGGCCGCAAGGTCCGTTTGGCGCCGGCGGCGGCGGTGGGCCCGGCGGCGGCTCAGGCCCGATGATGATGGGGCCCGGCGGCCCGGCGGGCCGGGGCGGCCCAGCGGGTCGGGGAGGCGCGGGACCACGCGGCGGCGGGGGAGGCGGCGGCGGCGCCACGGCCGGAATGGCTGAGGGCTTCTGGGGTACTGCGCGTCCCGGCACGATCAACGTCCAGACCGGCGTCGGCGGCGCGATGACAGGCATGGGCATGGCCAATACGATGATGGGCATGGGTGGGCCGCCGATGCCGCCCAGTATCGGGGGGTTCGGCGGACCGGGGATGGGCGCGGGCGTCGGCGCACCGGGCGCCAGGCCCGGCATGCCCGGAGCCGGCGCGGCGGGTGGCGGGCTGGGGCAGGCTGCCGGCGGCGCCGGTGGCGTCCCGACCGGCGGACCCGGGAGCGGTGTGAGCAGCTTCCCCGACTGGGCGCTCGCGGTCTGGTTCGACCTCCGCGAGAACGAGATGGAGTACTTCTACATCCGTGACCAAGTGGCTGTGGGGTTCGTCATCAACAAGCTGGACGGCAAGATCGTCGCTGTATCCGTCGCAGGCGAGGACTGTGACTTCGCCCGCACCGCGATGTGGAAGCCTCACGAGTACGTTCAGCTCGGTGACGACTACAAGCAGGTCATGTATCGCTACGGTTGGCCCCACGACATCGAGACATTCGACGGCTCGGGCGATGCAACCAACGCGGGCCTTATTAGCGGGGGCTCGGTGCAGTTTGGCCCGACGACCAACTCCTACCGGCGCGACTGCATCCTCTGGTACCACGAGGTGCGCGGCGAGAAGCAGTGCAACATCGCCTTCACGCTGCACAACTTCCGCGTCACGAGGATCCATATCTGGATCCCCGAGCCGCTGTAGGCCGTAGTCACCGGCACAGGCTTCGAGCGGTCCGGGCGACCAGTCGCCCGGACCGCAGTGTCTCTGTAACCACATCGTTCGCGCCCGACGGCTCGGGGGGAGCCCGATGCCCAGCGCCAGATCCGCCGATGCCATAGGGCTTGAGGAGCTCCGCGACCGCATCGACATCGTCGAGGTGGTCAGCGCGTATGTACCGACTCTGCGGCACAGGGGCAGGGAGTGGCTCGGCCTGTGCCCGTTCCATGACGAGAAGACCGCGTCGTTCTACGTGATCCCCCATCAGCGCCGGTACTACTGCTTCGGATGCCGGGCGTCGGGCGATGCCATAAAGTTCGTCCAGGAGATCGACAAGCTCAGCTTCGTCGAAGCCGCCGACTCGCTCGCGCGCAGACTGGGCAGGCGCTTCCACGGGCGCGAGACCAGGGAAGAGCGAAGCCTTCGCGATCGCCTGCACGAGGTGAACGGTGTCGCGGCGGAGTACTTCCACGACCTCTTCCGGAACTCGGACCGGGCCGACGGGGCGCGCCGGTACGTTGAGGGTCGTGGGTTTGGCAAGGAGTCAGTGTCGGCGTTCCAGGTGGGCTACAGCCTCCCCGAATGGGAAGCCTTGCGCAAGACGCTCGTCTCGCGCGGGCACCCGGAGGGCATCTTGCTTCAGGCCGGACTGCTGAAGGAGCGCGAGAGCGGGGATGGCGCCTACGATCGGTTCCGCGGGAGGCTTATGTTCCCCATCCGCTCGGCGCAGGGCGATGTGGTGGCTTTCGGGGGTCGGGCCCTTGGCGACGATGAGCCGAAGTACCTCAATTCCCCGGGGACACCGGTGTTCGACAAGGGCCGGACGTTCTACGGCCTCGACCGGGCGGCCGATCAGATCAAGCGGACGGGCGAGGCGGTGGTTGTCGAGGGGTACACCGACGTCGTCTCGTGTCATCAGGCGGGCCGAACCAATGTGGTCGCTACGCTGGGTACCGCGCTGACCGGCGACCACCTGCGCGTCCTCGCGCGCTACGCCCGCGCGGTTGTGCTGTCCTACGACGCGGACTCCGCCGGGCTTGCGGCGATGCTGCGGTCGGCGGGTCAGCTCGAGGCGTCCGACCTGGAGATCAAGGTGGCGGTGCTCAGACCGGGCGAGGATCCCGACTCGCTGATCAGGTCGGGCGGCGCCGACGCCTTTGGCGGCGCGCTGTCAGAGGCGCGCCCGTTGTACCACTTTGTGCTGGATATGCTGATCCCGGAGCCCGGGCGGACGCCTTCCAAGGAGCAGATCGAGCGTGTCGTCGAGGCGCTCACGCGGCTCGAGGTGCCGATGCTCCGCGAGCAGTACATCGTCTACGCGTCGGACCGACTGTGTCTCGGCGACCCGGGTCGCATGGCCGGGATGGCCGAGGCGCTGCGCCGGCAGGTTCGGTCCTCCCGCCGGTCTGCCGCCAGGAGATCGGCATCGTCCGACAGGGGGAGCGCCGCCGATGCCGAGCATGTGTCGGCCGACGCGGTCATGGAGGGCGCGATCGCGAAAGTGCCGGTCGTGGTGAGGCGACGCGAGGAGGCCGTGCTGGCGGCGCTGGCGCAACAAACCGTCAGCCCCAAAGAGGTGTTTGAACGGCTATCGGCGCAATGTTTCGTCGACGCAGTGAACCGGGAGCTCGCGGAACGCATCGGCGAGCGGCTTCGTATGAACACGAGAGCCCTAGGCCCCGAGTTCGTCGAGACGCTCTCCGAAGCTGCCGCGGCACGATGGACCATGCTGGCCCTCGGAGACCTCCACAGTGCCCGAGATAGGGAGTCGGTGGACGACTGCGTGGACAAGCTCCTCGAAGGGGCCAAGCGCCGGCGGCTGGAGGAGCTTGAGCGTGCGGTTCCCGAACTCTTGGCGCTATCCAAACGGGACGAGCGGGACGAGGCCGCGTTACGCGAATACCAGGAGCTCCGGCGGTTCTTCTCGGAGCGTACCGGTCGCGACACCGCGGGCCCCCCACCCTAGCTCGACCGCGAGGCAGTGCGTCGTACGTGCGCGCGTGTTCGTGGCCTCGAGGAGGCGGCTCGCCGGTTGAACAGGGATGACCTCAGAAACACCAAGGAGATGCAGGCCCTCCTGCAACGAGGGCGCGAGGAGGGCTACGTCACTCAGGACGAGATCAATGACGGCCTCTCCGATCTCCTGGAATCCGCCGACCCGTCATGGATCGAGGACGTGTTCCAGTTTCTCGAGGATGAGGGGGTCCGCGTCGTCGACGCCAACGCCGCCGCGACGGAGAGCGTGCCGGCCGGCGCACAGCGCCGCACGCTCCTCGAGGAGCGCGAGGATACGTTCGACAGCGTCGAGGGCATCCCGATCAGCGACTCGGTCAGGATGTACCTGCGCGACATCGGCCGCGTTCCGCTTCTGACGCCCGAGGAAGAGCGGGACCTGGCGGAGCGCATCCAGCGAGCCGAGAGCGATGTCTTCTACGACCGCGACATCGGCCAGTTGCTCGTTAAGCCAAAGCGGAGGCTTCTGGAGTGTGGCACTACCTACACCCTCTCGCTGGAGGGTGGCGAGGACGGCATCAGGGCTTGTGACTCGGTGGCCAACGAAGGCAGCTACTTGGGATCGCACGGCGGAGCGCAGTTGCACGACACCACGTTCAGGTTCCGCACCGTCGACGCCGGCCAGCGGTTCTCGATGTTCACGCCCTCGCACCTCGGGGACGCCGACATCCCGGTGCCGGCGACCAAGGAGCTTGTGCTGACCTTCTCGGCCGTTCCGCTCCGGGAGTCTGCGGAAGCCGGCGCGGTGAAGGTCTACGGCCCGCAGCGAACGCCCGTTGAGTGCTCCTTCGACATCGCGGACGCGGGCGGGCTCGGCGTCATGAAGATCAAGCCCAAGAAGCCGCTCCTCGACGGGAAGACCTACACCATCCACGTCCGCGCCGGCACGAAGGGCCTGCAGGGCCTCCACGGCGGGAAGATCGCCTGCCACCTTGAGTCCGAGGGACGGGTCAGGTTCCGTGTCGTGAAGCCCGGGCACGCTACCGTCAAGCGAACGATCCCAGCGGAGGGCGGCGTGGCATCGCCGCAAGCGATTGTCTTCGTCCGGCTTTCGCGCCCGGTGAACCCGAAGACCGTTACCACGAGAACGGTGAACATAGGCTGTGGCGACCGGAAGAAGCTGCAGGGCAAGAGGCACGTCACGCCCGACGGCATGTGGCTCATGTTCCTGCCACAGAAGCCCCTTCCGGTGGGTGGGGAGTGCGTGCTCACTCTGACCGGCGGAGACAGCGGGCTCAAGGACATCCACGGCCAGAAGCTCGCCGACGATGTCGAGGTTACGTTCTCCGTCGCTGACACGATGGCGCGCCCGGAGGTCATGTGGATCGGCCCCGAGGACGCGGAGCGCTCGGTCCGGCCGGACGTTGCGATCGAGGCCTACTTCACGTCCAGGCTTGACCCGATCAGCGTGTCGGAGGACACCATCAAGCTCAAGGACGAGGACGCGATAACCAAGCTCGCGGAGGCGAATTTCCGCCTCGTGGTCAGCATCGCGAAGAAGTACACGGGCCGCGGGGGGCTGTCCTTCCTGGACCTGATTCAGGAGGGCAACATCGGCCTCATGCGAGCGGTCGAGAAGTTCGACTTCCGCAAGGGCTACAAGTTCTCGACGTACGCGACCTGGTGGATTCGTCAGGCCATCTCACGAGCCATCGCCGACCAGGGACGGATCATCCGCATCCCGGTTCACATGGTGGAGACCATCAACAAGCTCCACAAGGTTCAGCGGCAGCTCCTCCAGCAGTTCGGGCGCGATCCCTCGCTCGAGGAGCTCGCGGAGAAGATGGACATGCCCGTGGAGCGCGTGGGCGAGATCGTGCGGATCGCCCCCGACCCGCTCTCGCTCGAGGTACCCATGGGCGAGGATGAGAACTCTCGACTCGGCGACTTCATAGAGGATCAAGAGGTCCACTCGCCGGTCGACGCGGCGTCGAACACGGTTCTGCGCGAGCAGCTCGAGCGAGTGCTCGCCACGCTGTCAGAGCGCGAGCGCGAGGTGCTGCGCCTGCGTTTTGGGCTCACCGACGGATACTCGCGCACGCTCGAGGAAGTCGGACAGATGTTCGGCGTCACTCGCGAGCGCATCCGCCAGATCGAGGCGAAGGCGATCAAGAAGCTGCGCAACCCCGCACGGATGAGAAGGCTGCGGGACTACCTACAGGAATGACCCCTGTTGTCCGACCTGAACCTGTGCGTTTTCGAGGCCGATGTCACGCCCCCGCCGGGAAGCCCCCTGTGCGGCGGCCTCGTGGAGCCGGTGGCCGGAGTCGATGACCCGCTGTTCGCGCGGGGCCTCGTGTTTCTGTCGGGCGCCCCCCCCGTAGTCCTTGCGGCGATCGACTGGTGCGAGCTACGCAACGGGGCGCACGACCTGTGGCGCGAGTCGCTCGCGGAAGCGGCAGGCACGACCCCCGAACGCGTCATCGCGACGACCGTGCACCAGCACGACGCTCCCATCGTCGACACGGCGGCTCAGCGCCTCTTCGACGAGCACGGCATCGAGCCCGCGATCTGCGATGTCGCATGGCACGCGGCAGTGCTAAGGAACGCGTGCGATGCTTTGCGCGAGAGCCTGGCAAGGCCCGCGGCGGTCGATGAGATAGGCCTGGGCGCGGGGCCGGTGGAACGCTTCGCGTCGAATCGCAGGCCACTCGGTGACGATGGGAAGGTCGTCAGACCCCGCTTCAGCGCGATGCCCGGCGACGATCCCGTTGTGGCTCTGCCCGAGGGGCTGATCGATCCCTCGCTGCGATCGCTCAGCTTCCACTCGAACGGCAGGCCGGTCGCCGTCGTGAGCTGCTACGCGTCCCACCCCATGAGCCACTACGGCAAGGGGCAGGTGTCGGCGGACACTGTCGGACTTGCGCGCAGGCGTCGCGAGGCGGAGCTACGCGGCGCGACGCAGGTCTACGTCACCGGCTGCGGCGGGAACCTGGCGGCCGGCAAGTACAACGACGGCTCGCCGGAGATGAGGAGCGCGTTGGCCGACCGGCTCGCTGAGGGCATGAGGGCTGCCTGGCGGAGTCAGGTCCGGTACCCGACGAAGGGAATCTCGTTCCGGTCGGTGCCGCTCGATGTGTCCGCTGCCGTGAGCATCCGTGGGGCCGAGGCCGAGTTCGGCCCGCTGCTGGACGACCCCAACTCAGACCGCTATGCGAGGTGGCGCGCTGCTAGTGGCCTTGCGTTCGTCCGCCGACTCGCGTCCGGCCGCTCTCTCGATGTCCCCGCGTTCGACTTTGGGCCTTCGGTTCTGGTGGCGCTGCCGGGTGAGCCGTTCGTGGAGTACCAGCTCGCCGCACAGCACATGAGCGAGGACAAGGCGGTCATCGTCGCTGGCTACGGTGACTGCGGGCTGGGGTACCTCTGCACAGACGCGTCCCACGGCGAGGGCGGGTACGAGCCCACGGCGACGTTCCTGCAGACGGGTGCGGAGTCGCTGGTGATGGAAGCGCTCAGGCAGGCGGTGGCCTGAGTCCCAGGCCCCCGCTAGTGCGCCTCCCCGCCGCCTTTCGGACGGTTGGTGTCGATGACGACCACCTGCTGCGCCGTGGCGCGATTCCCCGAGGCGTCGGTTGCGGTCCACGTGACAACGGTGCGGCCCGGCGGCAAAAGCTGCGGGGCGTCGTTTGCGACGCGCGGATTGGGGTCGGCGTTGTCGCGGACCTGCGGTGTGCCCAGGTCCACCTCCCGGCCCTCCGGGCGGCCGCCGCCGGTTCTGATGTCAGGCGGCGCCACGATCGTCGGGGGCACGTTGTCGCCCGCCTGTGTGTTGGATGCCGACGCGGACGACGTGTCCGCGCTCGCCGCGACTTCGGTGCCGCTCGAAGACGGCGCGACCGGCGGAGTGTCGGGACCCGCCGCTTCCGGAGTCGACGCAGCCACTGACACGTTGGATGACGGCGCCATGGCCGCGCCCTCGGTCTTGCCCTTGCCGCAGCCCGCCACGATGAGAGTGCAGACCAGCAAGGCAACCACGGCTATGACCAGAGACGGACGACTCATCGTCGGCCACTTCCCTTCAGCGCATATAGGAGAAGACATCAGCCAAGGGCATGATACCCCTGCGCGGCGACGCCCAAACCCGCCCGGGGCCGTGGCGCAGGCGCCCCGACTGCGAGACGGACACGCCGCGGTAGCGAGGCTGCGGCCGTACGGGCTTGGGGTTCGCCGGCAGCGGGCAGGCTCCTCCGTTCATCGGCGTCGCCCTGGGCAAAGGACCTTGCCGGCGGCCCCTGGAATCAGGTTTAGGAACGACGCCGACAGGAAACACTAAGGTTGATTCAGCAGGTTCTCCGGGCTCGCGGCCCGGCGGACGTTTCGCCTCGCGTACTGAGCGAAGCCCTGAACGCGATCTCGAGGTCGAGTCGCGACACGAGACCAGGGGGAGATCCAGTTGAGATCGAGGCCGAGTAACCCGCCGCGGACACTGCCGCTCCGCGTTGCGTTGATGCCGATCGTAGTGGCGGCGGTGGCTCAAGCGGCCCTTGCGCAGGGACCGCCCGCGGTGCCCGGCCCTGAGGCGGTCGTGGCGCTGTACCGCGTCTGGAACCCCCAGAACCCGGCCGTTGCGACGGATGGCCGGTGGGACTGGGACCAGGGCATAGCCTCCACCGACACGAACTACTACTTCGACCACGACCGCGGCACCACCGACCAGGGCAATGTGTGGGAGTACCGGTGGGGTGACCAGGTGCAGATCGTGGTCGAGGCCTCCCTGCCCATCTTCTACCGTCCCGGCTTCACGGGGCAGTACGACCTCATCCGCCACGCCGTACCCGACCCCGACAACCCTTGGGTCGACAGGTTCCCGGACCTGAACCCCTGGGCCCCGCCCCCTGACGGGGTACTGGACATACTGCCCCCCGATGCCACGATAACGGTCAGGGGGAACTGGCGGTACAAGCACGCATCCTGGACGTTGTGGAGCCCGTGGGAGCCTTGCTCGTGGCCCGACCCCGTGCCGCCACCCTATGCGGCGGACCCGGCGGCTTGGGCCAGGGCGTTCACGCCCCCTCCGCTAGGCTACCCACCGAACAGCGTTAAGGGCATCGACTGGCCGGCTGTGACCTGGACGCACTGGACGGAGACCACGGGCGGAACGAACTTCTGGGCCAGGTGGGACGCCGAACCCGGCAGCGGCCCGTTCACGGACACGTACTGGAGCGACCCGGCGAATGGCGGTCCGTGGCAGTTCGAGTTCAGGATCGAGTACATTGTTAACTACTCATGGAACGCCGCCGGAGACGTCTTCTACCCGAACCCCATGAGCCAGACGAGCCAGCTCGTTCCCTTCTCGGGCCTCGGCTCGCCGGCGAAGCTGACGCCGGCGAAGCCAACCCCCGGACCGGGTGAGTGCGTCCTGAACCAGAACGACCTAGTCGTCGACTGGATCGACCCTAACGACCCGAAGCTGAACGACGGGTTGAGCCCCAAGCCAGTCGCACAGGGGGGGGCGAACAACCCGCTCGGCCAGTACATCAACCCTCTGTACTGGCGAACCCAGCCCAGCAGCTTCAACCAGAAGATAACATCAGCATCGCTGGAGCTTGTGGGACCCGACCTTGATCCGCTGACCCCCGGCGCTCAGTCGCCTAGGTGGACCATCACGAACGGCCGGATCGCGTCGTCCGTGGTGGGGACTGACGGGAACATCCTCACGTGGCGCGACTTCGACAACACGGTCTGCATGAGGTGGGACGAGCGCACCACCACGGGCTCGACCCCCACGCCCGAGCAGCCTCCGTCCGACGCGTCCTGGAAGCGTATCGTGCGCCTGGCCTTCGGCGGAACCGGTTACCCCGGTTCCCGCGGTTGGGGCGGTGCGGCGCCGCAGGAAGGCCGGTTCCCGTACTTCGACGACCCGGACGCGCTGAAGATCGGGCCGCAGCCAGGGCTTAGGTTCTTCTCTACCGAGGCCTTTCGCAAGGCGGGCAGCCCGGGCGTCTTCGGGCTCCTGCCCGCCGACCGCCTCTACGCCCCCGATCCGATCGGACCGAATCCCGCGTCGGGTGGGTACCAGGATGTCATCGCCGGCAGGATGGACTGCCCCTTCACGCCCGGCGTCTGGACGGTTCAGAACCTGACAGTCACGGTCAGTCCGGACCCGGCCACGCCAGATGACCCGGACAGCTACAAGACCATCATCATCCCGGTTCACCCGCGTGCCCCCTGGGACGTTCCCACACGCAACGCGGCCGGGACGGACGTGACCCTCCACGATGACCCCGTTGGGACCCAGGACACTCGGAAGGCTAGGAACTGGTTCGTCGTCGATAACCCGCTCGATACACAGGTGGCTCGCGCTGACGAGGCGACGGCCACGGTGCCGTCGCCGGCGAATATCGGCTCCGGTCGGTTCGGGACTGTCGGCAACCCGGGCAACAACCAGCAGCAACGGCAGAACTTCGCCGGAGGAGGAGCCCAGCACCGGTACTACCTCGCTCAGGGCAACCACGACTTCCCCTCGGTGTTCGCCGACCTCGCGTCGACACTCACGAACGCGTGGGACGAGCTCTACTGGTGGGACCCCGACGCGGCCGGCGGGACGGCGTACCGTGACGCGGGGTGGCGCTGGGTCACGCTCGACTGGGACGGCAACGCGACGGCGACCACCGATCCATTGCCCGGATGGAGCCTGCCCATTCTCGACCTGGGAGCCGGCACCGCGGGCTCCAGCGTGGGGTGGGTGCGTTCGGCTCAGGGACGGTCCAACGACGGCTTGTGGATCTCGAACATGAGCCACATCGTGCTGCGGCGCATCAGAGGCAAGGCGATCGTCTACGTGGCGCCGAACACGATCGATGGCAACCCGGCCTACGACCCGCTACGGCAGGACGACGGCCCGGGCACTGTTCGGGTCGAGGCACCCCCGCTTCGCCCGGTGGTCACCACCAGCGCGGACTATGGCGCCTCACCGGTTGTGGTGGCCTACAACACCGCGACATCGACGGACTACCTGGGGCGTCCCTTACCCAATGGAGCCTACCCATCGATCTCCGGCGGCGCCCTCACCTTCGGCGTAAACGGGCGCAACCTGTTGCAGCAGGGCCTGGACGCCCTCAACTGGAGTCGCGCGAAGGAGAGCACCGACAGCTCCACCGCCGGTCCCTATAGCCTCGAGACGTCGTGGAGCGCGTACGACCGCCGCGACGCGACAGGGACGAATCACGTCTTCCGCGGGGTTGCCGACACTGAGTCTCCCCAGCGCGTTCTCGTCACCATCGACGTACCCAAGCACCAGCCCGCGATGATGTCACCCGGCCCCGCCTCCGATCCCGGAGACTGGACCAGGCCGAGCGGGCAGCTCGAAGTGCTGTCGGGAGCCGAGCCACCCGTTTGCTACTACGAGACGGCCGACCCGGACGACATTACCGTTCCCGCCTGGTCGGGGCCGGGCACCGACGCGACCGACCACCAGTCAGGCAGCGCGACGCTCAGTTACGATATCACGGCCGGACGCTCCGAAGAGGAGTACATGGTCAAGGTCTACGTTGACGTGAACGGCAACGGCAAGCTCGACCTCGCGCGCCCTGACCTCGCTCAGGTGGCCTGGGAGGGCGACTGGGACGGAACGAACGATGCCGTCGACGGGCCGGCGGACCCGGACTACGATCCGTACTGGTACCGGTTCCTCTATGAGGAGCCCTACCGCGTCATAACGGTCAGGGCGAAAGTTCTGCCTGACTTCGACGTGGCCCCCATGAGGAAGGTAGCCGACTTCGGGATCTACGGCCACGCCGACCCGAGGTCGTGGCACTCGCTGCCGTCGCGCGACCTCCTCATCGAGAGCAGGGGCAACCTCCCGATGGGCGTGCTCCCACTCAGCAGGCCGGACGGACAGCCCAGGATAGGCGAGATCGGCCTCTGGACGTGGAACCCGTGGCGGTCCGACGAGGCGGAGCAGGGCGTCGTCATGCCGGTCGAGAGGCTGATGCCCAACTACGTTTACGACGGCGACCCGAGCACCACAGGATGGTCTATTGAGCCCGCGCCCACCGGGGTCGACGCCGCAGCGGGCGATCCTTTCATCGACCGGGGCCCCAGGAACGGCCGGTCCGATCCGGGTGAGCGCCTCGGCTCGCGTGTGATCGCCGACGCGCTGGCGGCCGGCACGCCGCTCGGAACCTACTGGCTGTCCGCGTTCCCGTACGTGGACTTCCCGAACGCCTCCGGGGCTCAGGCACCGGGTTACCAACCCGGCACTGACTTCGCGAGCGCCACCTCGACGTTGTGCAAGGTCACGATCAAGGAAACGCCTCTGCCGCCCATCAATCCCGGTCCGTCACGCGACGACGGCAAGGACGTCGACGCCGGCGGCGACGTCGGCCCGGACAACGCCAACAGCACCTACGGCGAGCTCGGGCCCGCGTTCCTCGTGAACACATGGGCTATCGACGGCGCGGGCATTCCGCAGGTGATGAACGGCGACGCGGACGGCGCCTTCGGCGACACGGCCACGTTCTTCTCCTCCAATCGCCCGAGCGACGAGCCGACCCCAATCGCGGGACCGGCGGAAGCTTGGAACATCTGGGGTCAGCGGTTCAACATGAACTGGACCGGCACGCCGTCGGGACCGATCAACCCGACGTTCGAGCCGACGGGCCCCGCGTACCTCATCGCGGGCGATCCAAGCGGCTACCCGGGCGTAGTACCGCCCGAGCCCAGGTTCACGCTGATCAACTCGTACCGGCATCACGCGCCCTCGATCGTCCGACAGACGTTCCTGCCGAATCCGGCGGCACCCCCGCTCGTCATCATGACCTGGACTCTCGAAGTGGAGTGGTCCGAGGATCCGGCGGCAACGGCGCCCAGACCGCCCCAGACCGTCATCTCGTACTACGGGGGCGGGGCGCTTATGGGGAGCCAGGACGGGTTCCTCGGCGGGACAATGGGGCGCCCGATCTTCGGACCTATCTTCGTCACCAGCCCGAGCGGGGCCGGTTTTGGGCCCAAGCCCGTGCTCATCCCGCGCGGGCCCATGCCGACGACCGACTACGACATCTACGTCTACTACTACACGGGCTCCGGCACCCAGCGCCGCCTGGCGTATCTGCTGTGGCGGCTCGCCGCGGCCCCGGGCGGCGGCCTGACCTACATGGGCACGCATGAGCTGCCGGTGATGACCAGGCACGGGTCGAACGGCGTGCGGCTTGACGGCCTGCTGTATGCGAAGGATCCGCAGCTCTTCGCCGACGTCTGGTATGAACCGGGGATCGGGTGGCACGGAGGGCCGTACCCGACCGAGAACCCCGACATAGGCGTGGTGTTCAGCGGCCGTAGCACGAGCTTCGGGACCGAGGACATCTTCTACACTCGCTACGACCCGGGCTACGCGACCAACCCGGGTGTGGGCAACGGGGGAGGGCTCTCCGACCCCGCCAACTACAACCCGACCAACAACAACACAGGGCAGGTCGCCTTCCCCGAGCAGACCGACGTGCCTCTCGCGCCACTTCGCAGTGAGGCGCTCACTGCCGGCAGCCCCGATCCCGGCACGCGCCACCATGTGGCCTATGCGAGCGAGATGTGGGTCGACTGGATCCACGACCTCGGCGATCCCGCGGACCCGGGCGATGACCTGTCGTTCACCGTCAACGTGGACGCCGGCGACCCGGCTGCGGGCGGCACCGCGCACTCATGGAACACGTGGCGCGAGGACCCCGTCTCAGGGTACCTGTACGCAGTGAACCCCGGCGGCGGACGCGAGGTCGAGGTCGACCCGACCGTCGGCCTCGTCAGGTTCGTGGACGACACGATCGTGCCCAACCAGACGCAGACCGTCACGGCGACCTTCATCCCCCAGACCATGAGACTGACCCGTGCGAGCCAGGACTCCGGGCAGCCGGTGGTCGCGCTGCTTCCGCCCGAGACGATCGACATGCCTTACGCCGAGGCGCTGACCGGCGGCATCGGGAACATCGTGCGGACGCCCGTGGACCTGCCGTTGCGGATGGTGCTGCTCTACAAGCGGTTCGATCCACAGGGCCGAGTGCGGCTGATGTACGAGACGTTCAGCATGCCCTTCTGCTACCCGTCGGAGCACATCGCGGACCCGACCGATCCGGCGGCGCCGACCACGCAGCTCTTCTGGCAGAAGATCACCAATCCCGGAACCAGCGGCAACGCCTACCCGGTGATCGACTACCCGGTGAACGGCGGATCGGAGCCCATCCCGTTCTACACGGATCGACCGCCTACCCACGTTCCTCTGGACGAGACGGCCGGCGAGCTCTACGTCACCGCCCAACCCGCGCAGTACGTCTGGTACACGGCCGCCGGCAACATGAACCTGGCAGACCCGCTGGTGTCGCCGTACATTCCGCCTTTCGAGATGCTGGGCGGGCTTTCGGGCGGACTCAGGGAGGTCGTAGGGCCGACCGTGATCTGGTTCATGTTCTCTTCGACGGCCGAGAAGCTGCCGTTCATGGCCGCCAGCGGAACGCCCGGCGAAGACTGGCAGAACGAGATGTGGGGTCTCTACGGTGGCGGCGATGAGACGGCCTACGGCTACGACGCGGACTGGGATATGTACTTCGGCGTCCTGTCGCCGCAGGCGATTCCGCGCACTACGATTCTCGACATGAGCACGACAGGCTCGGGGACATAGCCGGAGCAAGCGTGCACGCGGCCCCAACAGCGCCAATCTACCGCAGGACCGGCTGATCCCAGTTGGTCCTGCGATGGCGTCGGCAGTGGTCTGAAGCACTAGCGCAAGGCGCGGAAGATTCATCGCCGGCGGAGGGGCTCCAGGCAGGTGGCCGGGTAGTGTGAACCGAATAACGCGGCAGCGTGTTGAACCAAGGAGCGTCTCAAGCGTACTGCCTTGCTATGTGTACACGGCTGGCAGGAACGGTGGGGCATTGGCGCGTGAGCGTTGACAGTGCCGTAGGGGTGCCCTATCCTGCGACTCACTCCCGGCGGTCGCGGAGAGTGGGCCGGGGCTCGATGGGCGACAGCGGCCCCCGGGGCGACGTTGTTACCGAGCCCGGTGTTGGTGACACGCACGAGGGGAGGAGTCCCAATTGGCGGGCTCCCTGGTAGGGATCGACGTCGGATCGAGCACCATCAAGCTGGCCGAGGTCACGGGTGGCCCTGGGTCGTTGCGCCTCCACAGGTTGGCGGCGGGCCCCACTCCTCCTGATGCCTACTATGCCGGCGCGATCATTGACCCGATCGCGCTGGGCAACGCCGTCGGCGCCCTGATGTCACAGTCCGGGTTCTCGGCCAAGCGGGCCGCCGTGGCACTCGGCGGCACTGAGAACTGCGGTCTGCGGGTACAGGAGTACCCGCAGATGCCCGAGCGTGACCTTCGGGCCACGATCAGGTCCGACGCCGAGCGGCTCTTCCCATTCCAGTCAGACCTACAGAGCGACTATGCCATCCTGCAGGCGCCGTCGCGGGACACCGTCGAGGTCATCATCGCCGGAGCCCGCAAGGAGTATGTGCGTAGCTGGTGCGTGGCCCTGCGCCAGGCGAGGTTGAGCCCGGCGACGTTCGACATCGCGTCACTCGCGCAGGTCGTATCGCTCGTCGAGGCGCCGCACACGCAGAGGCCGGAGCGCTGCCTCATGGTGGTCGACATCGGCCAGCTCGCCTCCACCATCTCGGTGATCCAGGACGGAGCGCTGAGGTTCTTCCGCTCCACGGAGGAGGCGAGTGGCGCCAAGCTCACCAGAGCCGTCCACCTGGAGGTCAAGCCTGACACCGAGACCGAGGCGGAGCAGATCAAGGTCCACTACGGGAGCGTAGCGCTCGACTGGGGACAGGAACAGGACACCGCTCAGGTGGCGGACTGGGAGCTCCAGACGATGCGTCTGGGCCACGTGGAAGAGACCCATGAGGACATCATCATAGCGGTCGACAAGCCCGGCGAGGCCGGGGACCGCACACTGCTCCTGCCTGATGAGAAGGCGGCGCCCGGCGCCGCCGCGGACGATCTGTTCGGGGACCTTGGGGCTCCGACGGACGCCACGTTCTTCGGGACCGACGAAGGGCCGCCGCTCGTCCCCACAACGCCCGCTGCGCCGGCCGCGCAGCCGGCGACGCCCGCAGTACCGGCGTTTGAGGTGGAGGATGTGGCGCCGGCGCCGGCGTCCGCGCCGGCGGCGGGCGGCGACTTCGTGATAGAAGAGGACACTCACCTCGCCGCTCCGGGGTTCGCGGAGACCGGCTATGCCGCGGCCCAGAGCGATGAGGAGTACACTCGGCTGTTGGTGGGCCGAGCGATCGTTGACCCGCTGGCGTTGCTCGCGGGCGAGATCCGCAGAACCATCGAGTACTACCACAGCAGGCATCACGACGTGGACGTGGAGCGCATTGTGTTCGTAGGCGGCACAGCGCTCCTGCCCAACCTCGCGGAGTTCATGCAGCGCGAGCTCGGCATCCACGTGGAGGTCGGTGACCCGTTCGCCGGTATCGCGGTGGATACCGGCCAGTATCCGTCGGACTACGTGCGGCAGGTCGCCCCGCTTATGCCGGCGGCGCTGGGGATGTGCGTTCGGGAACTGATCTAGGAACAGGGGAGATTGCCGTGGCAGCGGCAGTGCCAAGAGCCAGAGTCAGGCTGAACCTGCTGCCGCCGGAGATCCCGGCGGCGAAGCGGGCGAGGTCACTAGTCCCACTCTGCATCATCCTGATCGTGCTCTCCCTCGCGGGCACCGGGGTCTGGTGCTTGCAGTGGCAGGGCGCCAGCAAGAAGTACCAGGCCCGACTCGATGAGATCAAGAAGGACGCCGATAAGGTGGACCAGCTTGTGGGGGAGATCGCGACCGAGAAGGGCAAGGTTGAGCCGCTGCGCAACATAAGGGACTTCCTCGACCAGTTCGAGACGGCGGGCTCGAAGTACGCCGATGTGGTCGAGGCACTCTCTCACTACATCCCTGCGTCTTGCTCGATTAACACCATCACCATCAACTCGAACAGTGTGTCGTTCTCGACCGTCGCGGAGGACACCGAGCACTTGGTGAAGCTGCTCACCAACATCAACCGCGCCGCGATGCCTCAGGAGGGCGGCGGCACGGAGCCGCTGTGGTCGGATGACGCCGTGTCGAGAGGCCCGCTGAAGCCGCTCTTCTCCGGCAACATCACGTTCTCCGCGAGCCTGGGTGGCCTGACGGTCGCGGATCGGGTGCCGTTCGACGCAACGAACCCGCTGGCGGCGCTCAGCGTCAGCCCCGGGAGCATGCTGACCTCGACGATGCCCGCGAACGGCTCTGCGCTGTACCAGAATGGGATCTTGTGGGAGAGCCCAATCCCTGTCAGCATCAACGCGACGCTGGCCGAGCCGATCACCGTCCCCACGATCGCCGCGTCGGCGGCTGCGGGCGGCGCGGGAGCGGCGGCGAGCCCCGGTGCGGCCGGTACCACGCCCGGCGCTGCGGGCTCGGGCAGCACCGGCGGCGGGGCGGCTGCGGGAGGCACGGGAGGCACTGGTGCCGCCGGCGCGAGCGGTTAGCGCTCCGACGGGGCTTGGTGAGTCAGCGTCGCCAGCGATTGGGCGGCGCCGGGAGGCAAGATGTCAAAGCTGAGGGCATGGCATATTCTGGTCCCAACGGTCCTGCTGATCGCGGCGTGGCCTGTGGCTGGGTACTTCGCGATCTACAAACCTAGCAGCGAGCAGGTGGACGGCCTCAGGAAGCAGATCGAGGACGCGAAGGCCAAGGCCGCGAAGATCCATGTCTACGAGGCTGAGCTGGAGCAGGCCAAGGCCATCTCCGCTCAGATCCAGGGCGAGCTCAACCAGATGAAGTCGCTCAAGATGCCGGTTGGGGCGGGTAATCCCTGGTGGCGGGCGTGGCGGTATGGGGGAGCCTTCACCCCCGGTGCGGGGCGCATCAGGATGGGCGAGCGGGACCAGGTCGTCGACTTGCCCGACGGCTATCCTCTGATGTTCGATATGTGGTTTGAGCTCCGCGAGGACTTGGGCCCGGTTCTGCGCAACTACTTCAACAGCACGGGCGTGGCCGTCTGTGATTTCTCGCTGCCTGCCCCGGAGATCAGGCCTTACACGGCCGTTGACCTCATGTCTCCGATTAGGCTCATACCAACCGGGATGCCCACCACGACCGGCGTGCCCGGTCTCGTTGGTTCGGCCCAGTCCGGCGGCGGCCGAATGACCGTCCAGGGCAAGTTCGCGGATGTGCTGAGGTTCTTCCGCCACATTGGCGATGCTCCCCGCCTGATCCAGATCGACGGCCCTATCGTTATCACCGCGGTGCCGGGCACGGGGGGCGCCGGCGGCGATGAGGTAACGGCCACGATGGACCTGTCTGTCTACCTCCTGCCGAACCTGACGCCTGACATGCTGTCCGAGCTCGCCGGGGCTCTCAGCGCGACGGGTAGCGTCGGCGCTGGCGCTGGCGGCGGCATGGGAATGGGTATGGGCATGGGCATGGGAATGGGAATGGGCATGGGCGGCGGCATGAGCGCTCCGCCCGCCGCGGCCGGAGCGCCCGGTAGCGGCGGCACGGCAGCCGGAGGAACCTAGGTATAGCGGCAAGAATGTTGCTGGTCTCTGGGAACGGGAGTGCGCTACATGGTCTTCGCGAGCAATAGCAGACGCGCTGCGCTCATAGCAGGGGCTGTCGTGTGCGTGCTGGCCGTCGGCGCCGGCGCGGTAGCGTTGGTCCACGGCGTCGCGGGGAGCCACGAGTCGCAGGCCGGCATGAGCTACGCGCAGGTCGCCCCGACAGGCGGGCCGCCTGCGGGCGGGCCGGCCACGGGCGGGCAGCCGGCGGCGGAGGCGGGCCTCGGCGCTCCGGCAGGCATGGGCGCCGGGCCGAGCGGGCCCGCTCTGCCCACCGAGGATCCGCTCGCACCCACGGAGCCGTATCGTGAGAACCCCTTCAAGCCCGTGACCGAGCCGGGCGGGACGACCCCGGTTGGACAGGGCTATGTGAACGGCGAGCGCCTCGTCCAACTCCCGGACACTGGCGCGTTTGTGCCCGAGGCCGATGCACGCATCTGGGCCGACATCAAGCGTCGGAACATGGGCTACTTCGAGGCACTCGAGGCGGCCAACTTCGGCTGGAGGTTCCAGTGGGGTGTGACGCAGTTCCCACGTCCGCGGACCGTGCTGCAGCCGTCGATGGGCGCTGAGATTCCGCTGCTGCTGCCACCGGCGTCCTACTTCGTTCCATCTACCGGAGTGATCGGCCCGGTTGGCCCGGGCCCCGGTGAGACCGGCCCGAAACCGGGCGTCGGTCCCGAGGCCGTGGGAGGGGTCGGCCCGCGTGTACAGCCGAAGACGGAGTCCGCGCGCATTCGGCGCGTTGCCGGCATCGTACATGACGGTACCGCGGCGGCCATTATGGAAGTGGAAACCGCCGGGACGGTTACGCGCCTGCTTATACAGCCCGGACAGACCGTCGATGTCGGCTCCACGCGGTATAATGTAAAGGCTATCAACGAGAACGAGGTCGTGCTCGTGGACGCGGTCACCGGCGATGAGGTGCGCGTGCAGTTGCGTAGCCGCGCGGCCACCGAGGACTAGAGCACGCGCTCGCGAGAGTGGTTTGCCCCACAAAGAGAGCGAGGGGATAGACGTGAGAGTCTGGGTAGCCATTGCTCTGTTGGTGATGGGATGCGCGGCATGGGCGCAGAGCACGCCGATCAGCGCGGACTTCCGCGACGCGCCCGTGCGGATCGCGCTGGAATCCGTCGCCAAGGTGTCCGGGCTGACGCTGGACGTGTTGGGCACGCTGCCCGGCACGCGTGTGACGATGAGCTTCCGCGGCCAGGCCCCGGTCGACGTGGCTAAGGCGGTCGCGGCGGCTGCCGGCTTCGACGCGAAGATCGACGCCAGCACGCTGAAGATCAGCCTGTCGCGGGGCACCAAGGCTACCGGGCCCGCCACTCCCGGTCGCGGCGGGTACGGAGGGGCGTACGGTTCCGGCTACTCCATGTCCGGCCTCGGCGGCGATGAGTTCCACCAGGGCGGCGGACTCCTCGGCGGCGCCGGCGGCGGCGGCCTCGGAGGCCCCGGAGGCCCCGGAGGTCCGGGCGGCGGGGGCCTGGGCGGCCCCGGAGGCCCGGGCGGAGGGGGCCTGGGCGGCCCCGGCGGCGGCCTCGGTGGGAGTGGGGCCGGAGGTATGTACGGACAGCAACAGATCGACGTGAGCAAGCTCATCTACGAGGTCTACTACCCCATGTACCTCGGGCTTGACTCCTTCGTTGACTACATGATCTACCTGAACATGGCCGGCGGCGGCGGCTATGGCGGCGGTGGCGGCTATGGCGGGGGTGGTGGCTACGGCGGCGGCGGTGGCGGCTATGGCGGCGGCTACGGCGGCGGTAACCGAGGCGGCTACGGTGGCGGCGGTGGCAACTACGGCGGCGGCTACGGCGGCGGCGGGTACGGCGGCGGCAACCGCGGCGGTGGCGGCGGCTACGGCGGCAACCGCGGGTATGGCGGCGGCGGCGGCGGCAACTGGGGCGGCGGTTACTAGAGACGCCCGCCCCCGCGCGTGGCAGGGATAGACCGCGCTCGTGCGAAAGTGCGGGCGCGCTTGCGAGACAGCATGTCCAGGGCAGGGCGATTCACGACCCGGCTCATGGGGAGGAAGACATCAGTGAGACACACAAGGATTGCGAG
>Ga0315279_10004092_pt1 | contig 19781 bp, 19 predicted proteins | sample YL17G06_20_MG_FD_203694 | JGI IMG/M metagenome (GOLD analysis project Ga0315279, IMG submission 203694) | Sediment microbial communities from Yellowstone Lake, YNP, Wyoming, USA - YL17G06_20 | ecosystem: Environmental > Aquatic > Freshwater > Lake > Sediment | place: USA: Wyoming | collected... | reverse complement strand
CGCCGGGTGCGAAGCGCTATTGCGCTGGGCCGCCGCGCCTTTGCCGTCGCGGGAGCTGTCCTGGCCTTGGGCCGTTGCCTGCCGTGCGAGGGGTTCGGGCATGGCGAACGGGTCGTATTGGGCCGCAGCCTGGCCGCTGATCTTTGGCCAAGGAGGCCCTGCCGGCCGGGCGGGTGCCGCCGCTGTCTTCGCGGCTGGCGCCGGGCCGACCGACGGCCTTGAACCGGTCGCAATCTGCGGATCCGCCGGCTCGGCCGCTCCCGAAACGGCAGTCGGCGGGCCCGAGCCGCGATGGCCCTCCTCCGGCCTACCCGTGGCGCCACCGAACTGAACGATCAGCACCACGGCCAGGATCACGCCCAGCAGGGCAATCAGCAGGACCTGGCGCGGGGTGACGGCGGCTCTTTGGCGGGCCGAGGCGTCAGCCATGGGCTTGTCCTCCCTTGGCCCCAGGATCGGCCGGCGCCTTCGCCAGCCGGAAGTAAACCAGCAGCCACAAAGTGACCGGATACCCTTCCGGGCCCGCAGCCGTGATTTCCAGTCTTTCCACCTGACTGAGCCGGGGGAGGGCTGCCAGCCGGTCGAGGAAATCGCAGATGCTGCGATAAGGTCCCTGGCACGAGAGCTGGATCTCCATCTGCGAACAATGCCCGCTCGTGCGGACGACACCCGGCCGATAGTCGCCGATTTGCAGGCCCGCCTGGCTGGCGGCGTGGGCCGCCTGCGAGAGAAACTCGGCCTCCAAGGGCTCGTCGGGAACTCGCTTTTCCAGGCCGGCCCCCCCTGCCTCCATAGCGACCAGGGCCCGCCGGAGCCGCTCGTGTTCCGCGCGTACGGCCGGGGCGTTCTCCAGCGCCGCTTGGAGCTCGACGCTGCGTCCGTCCAGCCCGTGGATCGTCGCGTCCAGCGGCCGGAGGGCGAGGGCGTAGCCGATGCCGGCCGCGCCCAGCACGATCGCCAGCCCCAGGCCGTGCAGCCCCACGCCGAGCATCGCAAGCTTCCGGGATGGACTCTGTTGGAACATTGCCGCCACCGTTCAGTAAGTACACTCGACCTGATAGGAGCGGGTCCGCCGGCGGTCGGTCGGCTGCTCCTGCGACGACTTCAGCTCCACGCGGTCAAACGCCTTGGTCTGGCGCAGCGCAAGCACGAATCGGGCCACCGCCAGGTTGTCCGCGGCGATTCCTTTGAGCGTCACCGACGTCACCCGTCCGGGCCCGGCCTCCGCAGAGCCGCGGCTCGGGGCCTTCGCGGGGTCCCCTTCGCTCCACAGCGCGAGATGCTCGACGCGCAATCGCCCCTCGCACTCCTTCGCGCTCCGGCCGACCAACCCGAGGAGCGCGAGCGCCGGGCGCGGGTGTTCCAGTTGCGCCATCACCGCTTCTCGCGCTTTGAGCGCCTCGGCGCGGCTGGCGAACGAGCGGATTTCCGCCTGCAGCGCGTCGGTGGGAGCGCAGGCCCGCTGGAGCCGCTCCACCTGATCCCGGCTCGATCTCCATTGGTCCCATTTCACGAGTCCTGCGGCGGCCAAGAGGCCCCCGGCCACGGCCCAAGGCAAACACCATTGCCCCAGCCGCAGCCGGACGAGCTGCGCCTTGCGGCATTTCCAGGGCATCAGGTTCAGGTAGTTCTTCATCCGGCGAATGCCAATGCGGAAAGCGCCACGGCCGGGGCGAGCATGGCCGGCGGCACGGGGCCGGCGCTGCGGCCGGGCCCGGCGTACGGCAAATGCCACGTCTGGACCGGCACGTGGATCCGCGCCGACAGCAGCGCGGCAACGTTCTTCACCGTTGCGCCCCCTCCCAAAAGCCAAATCTTCCCGGGCACCAGCCCGGAGCGGTGCAGCTCCGGATAAGCCAGCGTCTTGTTCAACTGGGAGACCATTTCGTTCATTAGGCCGCCGATCACTTCGGCGATCGCCTCCTGCACGTCGTGCAAGGGGTCTTCCCGGGCGCCGGGATCCACCACGCCGTGCGTGGCCAGGAGCTGCTCGGCGTCGTCGATCGACAGCCCGAGGGCCTCGCCGACGGCCGCGGGCATCGCGGCGAAACCGCAGTCCCGGAGATGCCGCGTGAAGACGGGGCGATGGCCGCACAGGATGCTGAAGGTGGCGCTCGAAAACCCCCAGTCCAGCGCGCCCGCCGGAGCGGCCGCGTCGGCCCCGTTGGCCAGCGAGACGGCCCGGGCCATGGCCAACGGCAGGCCGTCGAGGACGCGGCAGCAGAGTCCGGCCCGGGCCAGGCTCGCGGCGACGGCAAGGGCCTCGTGCTCCGGGAGCGAAATCACGTTGACGTTTTCCAGGTTGGATTCCTCCGGGGGGCGGATTTCCCAGAAATCGAAGACCCGGCGTCCGGCGTTTTCCCCCAACAAGGCGTCCAGCTCGTTGGCGATCATGGCCCGGCGCTCCGCTTCCGAGCCTTCGGGCAGGTTGATGGCGCGCAGGTCAGCCCTTCCCGTGGGCAGGACGCAGGCGGCCTGGCGCCCGGCAAACCCCGCGCGGACCGGCTGGCTGCGCAAGGCCCGATTCCACCAGTCCAACACGCCGTCCGTTTCCTTGTCGGCCGGGTCCGCTGGGGGCCGCCGGATCACGCGGGCGTGTGCCAGGCGCCACGACCATCCTCCGGATGGTGCCCGACCGGCCCGCTCCACCTGCGCGAGCTTCACCGCGGAGGTGCCGAGATCTACGCCGATCCAACCTTTTTGACGACTGGCAAACACGCTGATATCACTCCGGCAATGTCTTGATCGTTCACGGCTTGCGCCTAACGCGGCCTACGGCCGCGGCCAAGCGGCGGGCAAGGGGCGCCCGCTACGCCTTCATCCCTCATCCCTCATCCCTCCTCCTTTGGCTGTTCGGCGCCCTGCGGGGGGGGCTCGCGGTCGGCGGGCCGCTGGTCGGCGTCGCGGAGCGCTTGCTCAAATCGCTCCAAGCGGCCGTCGATCCGCTTGAGCGTCTCGGCCATCTCCCGCAGGATGATCTCGGAACGGGCCCCGCCGCTGAGGAACGCATCGCGTGGAGGCGCGACGCGGATTTCCTGTCCGATGGTCGGCGTTCCGCGCGGCCAGGCGACTACGAGCGCCACGGCCAGCGCCGCCAAGGGCATGTAGCTTACCAAGCGGCGTCCGGGATTAGCGGTCCAGAGTCTTCGCAGCATGGTTTGGTTTCTCCCGCTGGTTGCGCGACCGCCGGTCGCGGCTTTGTGGATTAACTGCCGCGTTGCGCCAAGGTGGCGAAGTCGAACATCGGCAGCATCACCGACAGGACGATGCAGGCCACGACCAGCCCCATGCCGACGATGATCAGCGGCTCGATCATCGCGGTCAGCTCGCGGAGCCGCGTCTCCCCCTCTTCCTCGTAGTACTCTCCGATCACCTGCGCGACCGCGCCCAGGGTGCCGGTCCGCTCGGCGGTGGCGACCATTTCGGCCGCACCGCTGGGAACAAACGGGGCCGCGGTGAGGGCCTCCGAAAGTCCCCGCCCGTTGAGCACGTCCCGCTCCAGGTTGTCGAACAGTTGCCGAAAGAGCGAGTTTCCCAGCGACGAGCGGGTCAGGCGCAGCGCTTCCACCACCGGCACGCCGCTCTCGATCATAATGCCCAGGAGGTGGAAGGCCCGGCCGGTCATCAGTGCCCGCGCCACCTCCCCGATCCAGGCGGCATGGAGGACGAAGCGGTCCAGCATCCGCCGGCCCGCCGGGTGACGGCGGAAACCGATCAGTCCGGCCACCGCGGCCGCAACCAACCCGACCCACAGCCACCACCGCGCGCGAAGCTCGTCCGACATTGCCAAGAGACACTGCGTGATCCACGGCAAATCCATGTCGAACTGGGCAAACACGCCGGAAAACTGCGGCAGGACGAAGAACATCAGTCCGAGGACCACGGCCCCGGCCACCACGCTGAGCACGATCGGATAGGCCAGGAGGGCCCGCCGCGTGCTGCGGACGCGGAGGTCGTTTCGCTGGATGGCGGCCAGGCGGCCGAGCACGTCGGGCAGTCGGCCGGAGGCCTCGCCGGCGGCGACGCTGGCCACATAGGCCTGGCCGAAGACTTCAACGTGGTTGGCAAGCGCGACGGAAAACGACTGGCCGCCGACCACGTCCTGGTACACGCTTTCGAGGGTTCCCTTCAGCGCGGGGTTGACCGCCTGGCGATGGAGGCTGTGAATTGCGCCGGCGATGTCGAGTCCCGCCTTGGCCATGATGGCCAACTGCGAGGTGAAGGCCATGAGGTCCTTGCGCGACACCCGTCCCCGCCGTCCCCAGCGGCGGCGTGCCGCAAAGGCCGCCCTCGCGCCCAGCGGCGCCACGGAGAGGACGAACAATCCCTGCTGGCGGAGTTGCCTCTGCGCTTGCGGCAGGGACTCGGCCGCGAGCACGCCCGCGGCGGACTGGCCGTTCTTCGCTTTGGCGGTGTAGGCGAACTGCATGGCTCACTCGAAAAACGCAACCCTCATCACTTCGTCCAGACTCGTCATCTCCTTCTCCGCCAGCCGGAGCCCTTCGTCGAAGAGCGACCGGCCTCCCTGGTTGCGATACCACTGGCGGATGTGGTCCAAGCTGCAATCGTGTACGATCATCTCGCGGAACTCGGGTGAGGCCAAAAGCACCTCGTAGATCCCCGTGCGCCCCTGAAAGCCCGTGTCGTGGCACTTGGGGCAGCCTTCGCCGCGGGCAAAGGAGCGCCGCAGGTCGCCTTGGTAACGGATACCCTCCAAGAGCTCGCTGGGCGGATAGTAGTTGGTGCGGCAGTGCGGGCAGAGCGTGCGGACCAGGCGCTGGGCGATGATCCCCACCAGGGACGCAGCCACCTTGTACGGCGCGACTCCCATGTCGATCATGCGCGTCACCGCGCCGGCGCTGTCGTTGGTGTGCAGCGTGCTGAGCACCAAATGCCCGGTCAGCGCCGCCTGCACCGCCACCTGCGCGGTCTCCGGATCGCGGATCTCGCCGACCATGATGATGTCCGGGTCTTGCCGCAGGACCGAGCGGAGCACGCTGGCAAAGGTCAGCGACGCCCCCTCGTCCACGTGGACCTGGTTGATCTGCTCGAGCTGATACTCCACCGGGTCCTCGACGGTCACGATGTTGCGGTGTACCGACTTGATCAGCTCCAGGGCGGAGTAGAGCGTCGTCGTTTTGCCGCTCCCCGTCGGCCCCGTGACCAAGAGAAGCCCGTAGGGCTTGGCCAGAAGGCGCTTGATTTGGGCGAGCATGTCCGGCGGGATGCCGAGGATGTCGAGATTGAAGGTCACGCGGCGGCGGTCCAGGACGCGGAGGACGGCCTTTTCGCCGAGCACCGTGGGCAGGGTGGAGACGCGCAGATCGATCTCCCGCCCCTCGACGGCCACGTGGAACCGCCCGTCCTGCGGCAAGCGGTGCTCGGCAATGTCCATCTTGGCCATGACCTTGATGCGGGAGACGATGGCCGGATGGATGTCGCGCCGCGGGCGCAGCACTTCGCGCAACAGCCCGTCCACGCGGAACCGCACCACCGAATAGTGCCGGCTGGGCTCGATGTGGATGTCGCTGGCCCCCTGGCGGATCGCATGGAGGATGAAGTAGTTGACGAGGTTGATGATCGGGCTGCCGTCGACCAGGGCCTCGACGGAGCTGACGTCCATGTCCACCGAGTCGGGCTGGAACTCGACGGCGGTCTCGTCCAGGTCGGCGGTGACCGCGTCCACCTGGAACCCGTCCTCGTAGCACCGTTGGATCATCCGTTGGATCGCGGCGCGGATGGCGAACGCCGGGCGGACCTTCAGTCCGGTGACCCGCTCCAGGTCGTCGACGTGCTGGAGGTTTTGCGGGTCGCTCATCGCGACGGTGAGCGTGTCGCGGACCTTGAACATGGCCACCGCGTGATACGCTTCGGCCTTGGCGCGGGGGACGATCCGCACGACGCGCGGGTCGATCATCCCTTCCCGGAGCTTGGTGGCCGGAAGGCCCAACTGCCGCTGGATGAAGGGGAGGATCTGCTCCTCGCTGACGAAGCCGAGATCGACGAGGGCCTCCCCGAGCCGGAGCTTGGATTTGCTCTGCTTCTCCAGCGCGGCTTCCAACTCCTCGGGCGTAATCAGCCGGGCGCCGAGGAGCAATTCCCCGAGGGGGCGCTGCGGCGCGACCGGCGCGTGCGTCAAGCCGGCGTCCGGCCGGGGGGATTCCCGCGGCGGCGCGGTCTTGGGCGGCAGATAGCCCACGGCGGTGCTCATTGCACGAAACTCCCTACGGCCGAGGCCGCTTCAGGGAAGACCTCGAAATGCGAGCCCACGCCCGTCGCCGACAGGATCTCCCGGCAAAGCGGACTGCGCACGGCCAGCTTCAGGGTCCCGCCTCGGCGTTGGAAGTCCTCCTGGACGTCCAAGAGCATCTCCAGGCCGGCGCTGTCGATCAGCGGGACGCGGTCCAGGTCCAGCACCACGCGCGGCTGCCCCTGGGCGCCGCACTCCTCCAACAATCGCAACACTCGGGGGATGTAATCCGCGCTGAGCGGATCGTCGCCCGCCACCACGTCCACGGCGCCCTGTTTGCTTCGTCCGAACATCGCTCGGGCCTCGTCATCCGATCGGCAGGGTCAGCGTGAAGCGGCTTCCTTTGTTCAGCTCGCTGTGGACGTGGATCTTTCCGCCGTGAAGGCGCGCGACCTCCTGGGCCAGCGCGAGTCCCAGCCCGCTCCCCGTCTGCTGCTGCACCCGCGGATCGGAGCTGCGGAAGAACTTGTCGAAGACCTTGGACAGCTCTCCGGCGGAAATGCCGATGCCGTTGTCCTCGACCTCGATCGCCAAGCCGTCGTCCTTCGCCTGGACCCTCAATTGAACCTGGCCCTTCTCCGCCGTGTACTTGGCCGCGTTGCCCAGCAGGTTCACGAGCGTCGCCGTGATCTTGTCCTTGTCCACGCGCATCTTGGGAAGCTTCTCGGGGAGCGAGCAGCGCAGGGCGATCTGCTTCTGGGCCATCTGCGGGCGGACCTTCTCGATGGCCTCGCGCAAGAGCCGCTCCATGTCGGTCTCCTGCCGGGACAGCGACAGCGACCCGACCTCCATGCTGCTGATGCTCAGCAGGTCGTCGATGAAGCGGGCCAGCCGGGTGACCTCGGCGTTGATCGTGTTGCAGAACTCCTTCTGCTTTTCCACGTCCAGCATCTCGCTCAAGACGAGCGTCTCCGAGTAGGCCTTGATGTTGGCCAGCGGGGTGCGCAGCTCGTGCGTGGCCGAGTTGACGAATTGATTCCGCATCTGCTCGGCGAGCTTCTGCTGGGTGACGTCGCGGATCGACCAGACGTGGCCGCTTCCCGGGCTGCCCTTGGCGCCCCGGAGCGGATGCCGCGCCACGCGGAGCACCCCGTTGGACGTCTCCCCGGACCGTCCCAGCTCGGCCACGACGGTGCGGGCGCGGGACTCGGGATCGGAGAAGGCTTCGGCGGATCCGCTGCCGGGCTGCAGATCGAGAAGCTCGGCCATGGGCTTGCCGCAGAGGGCCTCGTTGTCCATCCCCATGGCCAGAAGGGCGGCGAGGGCCTGGTTGGCGAAGGTGATGCGGCCCTCGTCGTCGGTCACCGCGATTCCGTCCGGCAGGCTACTGAGGATCTGGTCGGCCTTGCGCTGGCGGAAGCCTTCCAGGGCGGCTGCCACGCGCGATTCCAGGCCGGTCTTCTGGCGGGCGGCGTTGTGCTCGCCGGCCAGCCGGTTCCAGCCGATCGGGGCCGGGCCTGTCCCGGGAATGGGTCCGAGCTCCACGTCGCCTGGGGAAGACGCCTGGGCCAGTTGCCCCAGTTGCCGCTCGATGGTCGAAACCGGGCGCACCGTCCTGCGCAAGACCAGCAGCCCCAGCGACATCACGAGCACGGGTCCGAGGACCGCCATCGGGGCGTATTCGGCCACCGAGCGGACCACGCCCCAGAGCCCCGGCTCGGCGACCGCCAAGTGGAACGTGCCGACCGTCTGCCCGGCCACGCGGACCGGCGTGCGGTACTCGCGCAGCAATCGCGACGTGCCGTCCAGGAATCGCACCCGATCGACCTCTCCCCACTGCACCCTCGCGCCGGTGGGCTCGCCGGCCGCTTGCCCGACCCGGCCGCGGATCGAATGGGCCACGAATCGGCCGTCCGGGGCAGACAGCGCCGCGTACGCCAGGCCGTTGGCGTCGGCGAACTGCTCGACCATCGCCTGCAGTTTCTCCGCGCCGCCCGCGCGGTACTCGGCGGCAATGGCGGCGGCCGCGCGTCCCACGTTGCCGAGGCAGACCCCCTCGGCCCGCGAATTCAGCAGCGACTGCGAGACCACCACCACCCCGATCGTCAGCCACGCGATGGCCAACAGACCGAACAGCAGGTAGTAGGCGGTCACCCGCCGGGGAAGCTCCAGATGAATCGTCTTCTTGAACACTCGCCTCTACCCCTTCCGACGGGGGCCGTCGTCTAGCGGTCTTGTGCAACCTCTTGGGGCAGGAACGCCCCGGACAAGTCGTCGGCGCAGCACAGGCTTCCAGCCTGTGTCCCGACAACACAGGCAAGATGCCTGGGCTACCTTCGACAACACAGGCAAGATGCCCGGGCTACTTGGCGCCGCTTGGCGCCGTACAATCCTCAACGATTTCCACCAACTGCCGGACGCTGAAGGGCTTGGGCAGGACTTTCCACACGCCCAACTCCTTCCGCAATCGGTCCAACTCCATCTCCAGCCCCTTGGCGGTCAGCATCACGACCGGGATCTCGGCCAGACGCGCCTCCCGCCGCATCCGCGCGCAGACCTCGGCGCCCGACAACCCCGGCATCTGCTGATCCGTGACCACCGCGTCGAAGTCCTCCCGCTGAAGGAGGCCCCAGGTCTCCTCGCCGTTGCGGGCCACCGTCACCCGAAAACCGGCGTTTTCCAGGTGAAACCGCACAACGAGGGCCAGGGCCGGGTTGTCCTCGGCGACCAGCACCCGCGCTTTGTTGGCTGTAGTCGTGTCGCTCATGGTAAAGATGAGGCATCCTGACGCAGGTGTGACACCGCCGCCCTCAAAGGTTATCGGTATTTCCTAGAGCATACCTTTGGAATTATCGGCAATCTCGTGCTAGCTTGCGCATTCAATGCCAATTGACAACGCCATGCCATCGGTTCGCGTTCGTCCACCTAGCCGTCCTGGTTTATCAGGACTATCAGAACTTGTCGTAGGTCGTCGTACCATCGAGGGACGCGGCAGTGTAGTTGGCAATGAACTGCCCGGTTGTCTTGTTGTAGCGCCAGCCCATGGTCGGGCTTGCGTCCCCCGTCAGGGGATCGGTGGTGGCGATGTCGACGGAATCGTTTTTGGCTCCGACGGGGCACTTGGGGAAGTCGCCTCGGAGGTAAGGCTTCAGGTCGGTCTTGAACGTTCCCTCCGCGCCGTCCGCGCCGGGAAGCTTGCCGCCGTGTTCGGCAGCGAATAGCTCGATGGCATCGCGGACCACGGCGAGGCTCTGCCGCAGCCCGTTGTCCGTGGCCGTTCCCGTGGTCGAGATCAGCCTGGGAACCGCCACAGCGGCGAGGATTCCCAGGATCATGATGACCACCACGAGTTCGACCAGCGTAAAACCGCTTCGTCGCGTCATGAACGTTTCTCCTCTACTCTGATGGCAGGTGAACGGAGTCTTTGGGCCGCCTGCGGCGCCGGATGTCCAGGGTTTCTACGAACTCGAACGTCTGCCCGCGCCGGTTGCCAGGATGTCCCTGGCGGGCGCAGCAGTTCGGTCCCGCTCGCGCAGGAGCCAAGCAACTGTAGGTCGCGCCCTGGGCAAGTGCAAATTGCGCGGAGATTCCGTTGTACCCCGAGGGAGGGGGCCGGAGGGGAGTCTTCTGCCACCTCGCTCCCGCGGGCTCTCGTATGCTAGGGTTCCAATGGACGGTCCGCCAAACCCCTGAATCAGCCAGTCAGTCATGCCAGAGCTTGCCCCCCCGACCGATACGCGTCTCTCCGCCTTCCTGGACAATGCCGCGACGGCCCTTTCTTCGGCGTTCGGCACGGATTTCCGGTTTTGGGCGCTGGAACAGGACCAACAACGCTGGACCCCCATCTGGGCCGAGCAGGCCGCCCCGAACCAGAACCAGACGCCGCTCCGCACGCTGGAAAAGGATATGGAGGACCGGCTCCAGGCCGCCGTGGACGCGATCGAGCCGATCCTCGTGCAGAAGGACGGGGGCGAGGTCCTTCTGGGCTTGCCGCTCGGCGAGGCCGACGGACGCCGGGTGGCCGCGACGGCAACCCTCCACAACTCGCCCGCCCAGTGGACCCTCAGGCTCGCCCGATTGTGCCTGAACGACTTCCACCTCCAACAGGAGCTCCACCGCTGCCGCGACGACCTGGCCGTCTGCGCCGCGCAGATCGGAAGCGACTTCGAGGAGCTCAGTTTCCTCCGCACCTTGGCGGATCACCTGGACGTGTCCGAGCTGGCCCGGGGCCCCTGGCACGTCGCCGAGATGGTCTTGCCGCTGTTGGCCGAGGTCATCCGGGCGGAGTCGCTGGTGCTGGTCAGCGCGAAGCGGGACACCCAGGAGGCCGAAGAGGCGGTTGCGGATCGGCCGGTGGTGTGGATCGGCAGCCGCTGGATGAGCGACGAAATGTGTCTTCAACTGGTGGGGCATTACCGCCGGGCGGCGATGCCCCAGGTTCTCGTTCAGAATCATCTGGTCGACAGCCCCGACGGTCCCGCGTTTCCCGGCGTCCACAAGTTCGTGATGACCACGCTGGTCAAGAGGAATCGGGTTTTGGGATGGCTGATCGCCATCAATCACAGCCAGCAGCCGCACGACCGGGCCGGGAACACCCTATGGAAACTGAGCGATTGCGAGTTCGGCACGGTCGAGGCCGGCCTGTTGGGCTCCGTAGGCTCGATGTTGGCGACCCACGCCTGCAACGTGGAATTGGTCCGCGAGAAGGAGGCCTTGCTGATCAACGTGGTGCGGGCCATGGTCTCGGCGATCGATGCCAAGGACCCCTACACCTGCGGTCACAGCGAGCGCGTGGCCCTGGTCAGCCGCCTGTTGGCCCGGAAAATGGGGGTCAGCGAAGTCGATTGCGAACGGGTGTACCTGGCGGGGTTGTTGCACGATCTGGGCAAGCTCGGCGTTCCCGACTCGGTGCTGCGCAAGACCGGGACGTTGACCGAGGAGGAACGCGCGCTGATCCGGCCTCATCCCGAGAAGGGCTGGGCCATCCTGCAGGAACTCGACGAGTTGAGCTACCTCTTTCCCGGAGTGCTCCATCACCACGAGCGATTCGACGGGGACGGCTATCCCGACGGGCTCGTCGGCAAAAGGATCCCGCTGGTTGCCCGCATTCTGGCCGTGGCCGACGCCTACGACGCCATGATCAGCGATCGGCCCTATCGCCGAGGGATGGCCGAGGAGAGAGTCGAGATGATCCTGCGCGAGGGGGCGGGGACGCAATGGGACCCCGAGGTTGTCGAGACCTTCTTCGGTGCGCTGCCGGAGATCAAGGCCCTGTGGGGGGATTACCAGCAACCGGCGGCGCGGCAGCGGAGCGACGGGCCGCGCAGCGCTCTGTCATCCCCCGCGCCTGCCGCCCGTGAAACATGCTAATGCGGCCACCGGCTAACAGCCGTCAGCTATCAGCCGTCAGCCCTCGGCTGTCAGCCATCGCCCGGCCGATACAGAGAACGCTGCCAAGACTCCCTCATGCTGAAAGCTGATGGCTGATAGCTGAAAGCCGTTTTCCATGGACCGCTTCTTCCCGGGCCTTTGCTCGTCCCCACGTCCCGCAAACGCTTCTTTGCGGCGCGTCGGATTCTCCTATGTGGAGATCGTGATCGTGGTGCTGGTCCTGGGCATCCTCACGGCCGCCGCGGTTCCCAAGTACGCTGACACGCTGGTCCGGATGCGGCTCGACGCCGCCGCCCGGCGGATCGCCGCGGACCTGGCCACCGCCCGGGCGCGGGCCCGCGCGACCAGCAGCAGCCAGACAATCACGTTCACGCTACCCCCCGCCGGCAATCGCTACGAGATCGCGGGGATGAGCGACCCCGATCGCCCCGGTGCGACCTACGGGGTCAACCTCGCCGAGGCGCCGTACCAGATCACCTTCGGCACGGTGGACCTCGGGGGAGATGCCATCCTGATCTACAACGGTTACGGCGTCCCCGACAGTGCCGGCACGATCGTCATCCAGGCCGGGAAGTACGCCAGGAGAATCGCGATCGACCCCGACACGGGAATCGCAGTCGTCGATCCGCTCATCACAACCGTCGACGCGACGACCACGGCCACCCCATGATCGCCAGCACTCACGCGCCGGATTTCGCCCCGCAGACTTCCGAAGTCTCCAAGACTTCGGACGTCTATTGGCTGCCTTTTCCGCGGCGCGGGTTCACGCTGCTGGAGCTGCTGGTGGCCATGACCATTTTCTCGGTCCTTTTGGCCGGTTTGGGGTCGGCGATGATGCTGGCCCGCCGGGCGGTTCCCGACGGGAAGAAGGGGACCTCGGCGGTGGTCTCTGCCGCGGGGGCGATGGATCGCTTGGCCGGAGACCTCGCCTACGCCACCTCGATCTTCACCGCCTCTCCCACGGAACTCTCGTTCATGGTTGAGGACCGCAACGGCGACGGCTCGTCCGAGATGATCCGCTACTACTGGTCCGGCACTCCCGGGGCCCCGCTGGTGCGGCAGGTCAACGGCGGCGCGGAAGCCACCCTGCTGGACGGCGTCCAGGAGTTCCGCCTCGATTATCTGACGCGCAGCGAGTCGCTTCCTTCGAGCTACGGCGAGGGGGATGAGATCCTGTTGGCGAGTTACGATCGGAGCACCTATCTGAGCAGCCTGAAAGTGGACCGCAAGGACTGGTGCGGAGAGTATTTCCGGCCGTCGCTCCCGTCCCAGGTCACCGGTTGGCGCGTGACCCGCGTGCGGTTTAACGCCCGCATCGCCGGCATGCCCACCGAGGAAATCAAAGTCCAGTTGCGGCCTGCCGTGGGTGTCTTGCCCGCCGATAGCGTGCTGGCCGAGGTCTCGGTCCTGGAAAACACGCTCACGCACAACTACCAGTGGAGGGAGGTGGCCTTTGACAGTATGACCAATCTGGCGCCTGGCTCCGGGCTCTGCCTGGTCGTCAAAGGACTGGTCGATCCCGATGCCTGCGAAGTCCGCACCCGGCCGGCCTTTGCCTACGCGCCCAACTGCCGATACGTCGTTTCCGGCAATTCCGGCGACAGTTGGAAATCGCCGGACTCCCAGCAACTGCTCTTCTACGTCTACGGCAAGGTGAGCACGCCCAACCCGATCCAGTGCCGCTACTTGCTGACCGGGGTGCAAACCACTCTCCGCGCCGGCAGCGACGCGGCAAGCCGCCTCCAAACCGCGATCCGCGTGGTCAACCATCCCGAGGTCTCCGGCCCGTGAGCCAACAAGAGAAGGGATGACGGGGTGACGGCGTGAGAGACAGGAATCGCGCAACAGGAAATGCAAAATGAATAATGTAAAATGCAAAATGCGAATTGAAGAGGCGTGTGCCCGTCATACTTCTGCATTTTGCGTTTTACATTTTGCATTTTGCATTCCCCCGTCACCCCGTCACCCCGTCACCCCCTCACCCCGTCACCCCGTCACCCCGTCACCCCCCCGCCGCGGCATCGGTCTTCTGGAGGTCGCCCTTTCCGCGCTCTTGGTCGGGGTCGTGTTGGCGGCGGCCATGCGGACCGTTGGCGGATCGGTCTTCACCCAGTACAGAGTCGCCGAGCGGATCACCGCGAGGTTCCTGGCAGAGGGCCTCCTCACCGAGATCCTGGCCAAGGACTACAAGGAGGCCGGCTCGACGACCATCGGGCTGGACCCCGGCGAATCCTCGACCTCCAAGGCGAACTACGACGACGTGGACGACTTCCACAACTGGAGCGAATCCCCCCCTCAGTCCGCCGACGGCACTCCCATGCCCGATCTGGCCGGCTGGCGCAGGAGCGTCGAGGTCGCTTATGTCGATCCCACGGACTTGAGCCGGACTTCGTTGTCGGACACGGGCGCCAAACGGATCACCGTCACGGTCGCGCACAATGAGGCGGTCGTCGCCACGCGCATCGCCATCCGCACCGACGCCCCATGAAGGGATGAATGCTGAATGATGAATGATGATGGCTGAAAGGCAAGACATGCGCAGAGATTCAACAGTCGAGGCAAATGACGGCGCTCCATTGGTCTCAGTCTGCCCCGTCAGGTGTCGTCATTCATCATTCATCATTCATCATTCATCACTCATCATTCATCATTCATCATTCCGCCGCGGGAGCGCATATCTCGTCGTGCTGGCGGCATCCCTGATCGTGGCCACCATGGGCCTCGGAGCGCTCTTGGCGATCCGGGCCCAGGCCCGCACTGCCAACGCGCTCGCCGACGCCGCCGAGGCCCGGCAGTATGCCCTCGCGGCGATCGAGCTGGGACGGCTGGCGATCAGCAAGGATCCGAACTGGCGGGCCAATCGCACCTGTGGCGTCTGGATCTCCCAGCAGGCCATCGGCTCGGGCACCTGCACCTTAGAGGTCAACGACCCCGTGGACGGCAACCTGGCCAACCGGCCCCACGATCCGGTGATCTTCAAGGCGACCGGCATCAAGGGCCAGGCCCGCCAGATGATCGAAGTCACGCTCTCGGCCAAACCGGACCCGCTCCCGGCCCTGAAATACGCGATCCACACCGGAGGGCAGCTCCACGTCAAAGCGGGAAAGCAGCTCGCCACCAACACGGCGATCGTCTCCACCAACGGCAGCCTGAGAAACGAGGGGACGATTGCCGCGAGTGTCGAGGCGGGGTCGGCCTCTCAGATCGGCGTCGTCTCCGGGACGCTGACCCTGGGCGCCCCGCCCAAGGCGTTTCCAGACCGCAGCGTCGTGGACCTGTACGCCAAGCTGGGAACGCTCATCGCCCCCGGAAACACTATGGAAAAGCAGGTGCTCAGCCCCGGCCAGAACCCTTGGGGACCGACCAATCCCGACGGGGTCTACGTGGTCCGCGCCAACCAGAACCTGACCATCCGGCACATGCGGATTTACGGGACCCTGGTCGTGATCGCCAGCGGCAATACGGTGACGCTGGACAACGAAGTGCTCCTGCAGCCCGTGCGCAGCGACTATCCGGCCCTGATCGTCGATGGCGACGCCGTCTTCCAGTACACCAGCCAGGGAGCAAGCCTCTCCGAGGCCGATGCCGGCGTCAACTTCAATCCGCCCGATACCCCGTACGACGGAGAGTCCGACACGGATCTCGCCGATACCTACCCCAGCGAGATCCAAGGGCTGGTCCACGTGACCGGCCAAGTGCAACTGAAGCAGACGGCCCTCATTCGCGGGCTTCTGCTTTGCGAGTCCACGTTGTCCACGGACGCGGTGGCCTGCGAGGACAGTCAGATCGTCTACAATCCCAGCCTCTACGCCTTCCCGCCGCAGGGCTACACCACGGCGGTCAAGATGATCCCCCAGTCAGGAAGCTGGAAGCAGACGGTGGATTGAACCCGCGCCGGCGCGCTCCGTGCCGGGCCGACACGGCCCGGCTCTGAACCCTGAACCCTGAACCCTGAACCCTATCCCCTTCCCCCTCGCCCCTTCCCCCAGCCCACCGGCTGGCACCACGCCTCCTGAAACTGTCCCTCGCCCTTGGCCGGATTCGGCATGCGCAGGCTGGAGCGAACGGCCGCACGCACGTATAGCTCCTTGCCCGTCAGCTTGTAGGTCGCGCGCGTGCCCTGCACGCTGAGCAACAGCTTGCCGACATCGGCGGAGTAGCGCCGGACGGGCGGGAGCGGCTTGCCCTTCTTGTCGGCGACCGCCACGAGCTCCGTCTTCGCATCGTAGCCGGTCAGGGTGCCGTAGAACTCGATCGTGTATTGGGCCCCCGGCTGAGGCTCCACCTCGACGCTCAGCGTCCCGCCCTTGCGGTCGTAACGCACGTCGCGCAGGAGCACTCCGGTCGAGCCGTAGAAATCCCCGCGCTCCATCGCCTCCAGGATCGCTCCGGCCGAAAGCCCCTTGGCCCGGACCATGATCCAGCCGCGCCCCGGATTGGCTTGCTCCGGCCCGAAAGCATGGTAGTTGTGAGTGTCGTCCGAGGCGATGCCGTAAAGCGGCGCACGCTTCATTTGGGCGATCCGCAGCGTGTTGGCAATGTCCCACAGGCGATCGGTGCTCGGGTGCTGGGCATCGCCGAGGCGGTTGGTGCTGGGCGAGGCATTGCAGACCTCGAAGAAGCGGGCCTCCACGGCCTCGGCCAGCTCCTCGGCCGAAATGTCGTACCACTCCCAGTTGGGATGGTTCACGTGGGCCAGGATCGGCCGTCCCAGTCGCCGCGACTGCTCTTGGACCGCCTGCAGGTTCACGCGGAGCGTTTCGACCACCGTCGCGGCCTTCTGCGGCTTGATCGCCTCGGCCAGGTTGACCGCGTTTATGTGAACGTGGTTGTCCCCGCACTTCGCGGAAATCTCCTCATTCTGAATGAGGATGAACTTGCCCGGCTCCTCCAGCTTGGCGCGAATCTCCCGGAGCGTCTTCAGCCGGACCTGAAGCTTGTCGCCTTCGCCGCGGGTCTCGACCCACGCGTCGCCGAACCGCTTCCGACACTTCTCGATCGCGTCCAGCGGAATCGGCTTCTCCTTATCGTGGACGTCGCGCCAGCGCTGGCCGCGCATGAGGGTGTCGTGGTCCGAAAGGGCGAAGAACTGGTAGCCGTGGGCTTTGTACCAATCGACCACCATCTCGGGGAAATCGTCGCCGTCGCTCCAGAACGAGTGGGCGTGGGTGCTGCCCTTGTACCATTGGAGCTGGCCGGCCGCCGTCTCGGCTGCCGGCGCGCGGCAGGCCGCGAGCAGCAGAATTGCGACTGCGCTGCCGGTCAAAAGGGATAGGAAGGAGCGTCGCGGGAGGGATAGGAAGGAGGGCCGCTGGCGGAAAAGGAGCGCGGGTCGTTGGCGCGTGGCAGTCATACCTGAGTTCTCCTCGCATGGATCTGGTAATGCGTCATGAACGCCTGTCAGTACTCAGTACTCTGGACTCACTCTCGACTCCTCGTTCCCGCGTACCAGAATAGCCGCGCCGCGAGGCAAGGGCAAACCCTTTGTGTCGCCCTTGCCGCGAAAACCGTGCATACCTTCCTCCCACGGTTGCTACCGCCGCGTCGCCGGATTAGGCTGGGTAGGCACACAGACAACCGCCGATCTCGGCCCCAGAACGCGAGGCTCCCCATGCACCCATCCCATCGACGCAAGTTCCTGAAGACCTCGGCCGCCTTGGCCGGGGCCGCGGTCTTTTCCGCTCCCGCCATCGCCCAAAGTCCGGCCAGCCCCGGCGCACGCATCCGCGTGGCCGTGGTGGGCTTGGGCGGGCGAGGCCGAGTGTCGCACTGCGGGGCGCTCCTGGATTTGGCCAAGGAGAACGTCGAGATCGCCGCCCTGTGCGATTGCGACGAAAACCGCGTCCAGGCCGCTCTGGCCGACGTGGAAAAACGCTCCGGCAAGAGGCCCGCCGCCTTTGGCTTTATCAAGAAGCTCCTGGAGGATAAGTCCATCGACGCCGTGGCCCTGGCCACGCCCAACCACTGGCACGCCCTGGAGACGATCTGGGCCTGCCAGGCCGGCAAAGATGTCTACATCGAGAAGCCCGCCTGCCACAATATCTTCGAGGGCCGCAAGATGGTCGAGGCCGCCCGCCGCTACGGCCGCATCGTCCAGCACGGCACCCAGTGCCGTTCCAGCCCCAAGATCCGCGAGGGCGTCGAAAAGCTCAAGCAGGGCGTCATCGGCCGCGTCTACATGGCCCGGGGCATCGCCTTCAAGCTCCGCGCCGGCGGTCGCAACGAGATCGGGCCGGTGCCCAAGGGCATGAACTGGGACCTCTGGCTCGGCCCTGCGCCCGAGGCCCCGTACAACCGCCTGGCCGTCTACCGCTGGCGGTTCCTGAAGGACTACGGCAACGGCGAGATCGGCGACCAGGGCGTCCACCAGCTCGACATCATCCGCTGGGGCCTGGGGATCAACGTCCACCCCGAGCGGGCCCAATCCATGGGCGGCCACTTCGTCCACAAGGACGACGAGGACACGCCGGGCAATCAGCTCTTCGCCTGCCGCTACGAAGGGCGCGACGTGCTCGTGCAGTTCGAGACCCGCAACTGGATCACCAACTCCGAGGCGGGCATGGGGATCGAGTATCCGTTTGTGGATCACCAGAACGTGGTCGGGGTGATCTTCTTCGGCACCGAAGGCTACATGATCATCCCGGACTACAGCAGCTACTACGTCTTCCTCGGCCCGAAGCGCACGCCGGGCCCCAGTGCGTCGGTCCCGGGCAACCCGATGATGGACACGGACCATTTTGCGAACTGGATCGCCGCGGTGCGGAGCCGCAAGCCCGGCGAGCTTTTTGCCGAGATCGAGGAGGGCCACCTCTCCTCGACGCTCTGCCACCTGGCGAACATCGGCTACCGCACGGGCCGCACGCTCACCTTCGATCCCAAGACCGAGCGCTTCGCCGGCGACGAAGAGGCCAACAAGCTGCTGACGCGGCCCTACCGAAAGCCGTACGTGGTGCCCGAGGTGGTGTGAGGGCAATTGCACCTGGGGCTGCCGCCCCAGCCTACTTGACTGGAGGGCAACCTAGGTTTGCTGCTGGTTAACGCTTTGTACACGCCCGATGTGTTGGAGGAAGGCCTCGCCCTCAGGCGTGACCTCGAGCACCCCGAGAGGCTCCTGCACCATCCCATTTCCAAGAAGTGCGTCTAAGATGGCGGCGCGCTCATTCGGATTTGGAATGTACGCGGCCCACGCCGCTTCGAAGTTGGCGCGTGTCTGTCTCGGCCACGTGTACAACCAGTGCAACACCAGTTTCGTGTTCGGGACAAAGAAGAGGTTCAGGTACGCCCACCTCCAGGCGATCACTTGGAAGAACGCTTTCTGGTACTGCGCTTCGATCTGTTTCTTCGCGTCTTGAGTAAGCTTCTGCTGCTCTTCGAGGGACTGGATGAACGCGCTCAGTTCCGCCTGCTGTTTTGGCGTAAGGCTGACAGTGCCCTCCTCAGGAACTTGAGTCGGCTCCGGTGGCGCGGGCGCGTGGCTCTGTATCTCGACACCCGGGAACTTCATCTGGCGGATACTACGCAGCCAGAAGTCCAAAGCACCCCGAAACCGAGACATGAAAACCAGCGCGACCACAACAAATGCAACCGGCCAGGAGACGACCAAGCTCGCCAACTGCGTGAATATGTCGATCGAAACCGCACCCTGAGAAGCGAGGATGGGCAGGGAAACGCAGAAGACGCCTACCGCTACTGCCAAAAGTACCAAGGCCCAGACGCACTCTGGAATGTTCATAGGTCTACCATGCGGGTTATCGGGTATTCGAAGCGCGCCGGAGAAGGCGAGAAGAGGCATCCGCTGTCCCAACTCGACACATCCATTACTGCGTCACTTTCTGAACTCCCTCATCGTTGAGCGTTTCAACCGCACCGCCGACCGGCGTTTGAGGTGCTGCGTGCGGGGATCGACTTCGGTGCGGACAGATTGCAGAGCGGTGAGGGCCGGGTTCCGCACGGTCGTAGTGACGTGAGTCGCCCCCATTCTTGACCTCCTGGGATTCTGTAGGACGGAATTCAATTCCGTCCTACTTCCCGCCAACACTCAGCTTGCCGCCTGTGGGGCCGGCTGTCAATCGGCCCCAGGTTGACGGGGCGCAGGGGGTGCATTTCCGTTCCTGCGCGCTCACGCGGCCTGAGCGAGTCGGCCGGAGCCGGCGGCGCGGCGGTGTTTGCGGGGACGTGACCAGTTCCTGTTCCAGCGGTC
>Ga0315279_10004091_pt1 | contig 19783 bp, 24 predicted proteins | sample YL17G06_20_MG_FD_203694 | JGI IMG/M metagenome (GOLD analysis project Ga0315279, IMG submission 203694) | Sediment microbial communities from Yellowstone Lake, YNP, Wyoming, USA - YL17G06_20 | ecosystem: Environmental > Aquatic > Freshwater > Lake > Sediment | place: USA: Wyoming | collected... | reverse complement strand
AATAGGAATGTCTCTGCTCGCTTGACTCAAACCCATAGTCGTCAAGAGGTGAAACAACAGAATAGTCGCACAAGATGGAAAGCGGAGACCAACGACCACTGGCCTCCCATCCGCCGAGCTCAGCATCCAAGACCTAACGGGACCATAACTCGGATCCTGCAAAGAGCCCATTTCATGCTAGGTAGATGCGCACAATCGACCTGCTACAGACCGAACGGGCAAAGACAAGAGAGGATGAAGCGAAAACGAATGGAAGCGTCTGATCCTGGAGTTCTTCTTGGTCTGTACTCATGTCAACAAGTTCCTCAGTTCTGTGAGCAGCGCCGTGACCTCTTTTCCTTTCTCGGTAAGTGAGTAGTTCGACATGATTGGCTTGGATGCGACAACCCTTCGTCTTAGCAAGCCTTCCTCGAGGAGATCATTGAGGTTTGACGACAGGGTTCCGCGGCTACCGATCAGGCGCTCGAGGTCTGCGTGTCTGACTTCTTGCTTGGGATAAACGAACAGCAGTATCCGTACGGACGGAGACTGAAGCAGAGTGGATATCTTCACGTTGGGACACGCAGAGGACGAGAGCCAAGGACTCCGAAGAAACCCTAGCACGCTCTCACGAGCTTCGCTCGATTGGCCGAGCCTGTTATATCCGCAACAATAGCATAGAATCGTGCATGAGTTACTGGCTCGTTCAGCACGACATCGAGGCCTACTGGGATCGCCCAGATGCGATAGGGTGTCCCAAGACTCGCGCTCTCCGTGACCGCAACTTCAGGCAGATCCGAAAGGGCGACAAGCTGCTCTACTACGCCAAGCAGAAGAAGGCACTCGGACTCTTTCAGGTATCGTCAGAGCATTGGTCTGAGTTGAGGAACTGGAGCAAGAGGCGCGCTGGAGTCCACATGGCGTATGAGGTCAAACCAGTCTTGGCCGCGATCTCTGAGATAGATCTCGTCGACTTCGGCATAACGACAACCAGAGGGAGAACGGTGATTCGCCTCACGGGGGAACAGTACCGAGAGATCGCCGAGCACATAATCGGCATGAAGGACCCGGAGAACCATGAAGGTACAGTTGCCCTGTTCGCAAAGCTCCACAAGGCCTGCGGATTTCCCAAGCTAGTGAAGGTAGGAGAAGCATACCCGGACATCCTTGCCATCGACGAGAATGGGCGCGAAATCAGGATTGAACTTGAGTTTGAAAGTGCGAGCTTCGAAAGAGAACATGCCAGTCAAGCCGAGAAATGCGACCTCGTGGTTTGCTGGCGCGACACCTGGGGACGCGCCGCAACGAAACCTGTGCTCGAACTTGCCGGGATCCTCTACTGAGGTATACTGGTAACCCATCGGGTGGCACGAAGAGCGTATCACGCGCTTAATAGGAAGAGCCGTCACGTTTTCAGTCGATGTCACATGCCATTTGGCGACCCTTGTCCCCAATGCAAGGTGGGGCATCTCTATCCAAGCGGCGAAAGATGGTTCAAAGAGGACGCGCCTAGTAGACCCAAGCAAGAGTACATCGCGCTTGTGTGCGACAAGTGTGGGCATAAGCATCAGGAATTGGTCCTAGGAGACATGATTATTGACAAGATGGAAGTCAAACCGGCCTTGAGTCCTAGCCATTTCATTCCCGAGTATCCAGCTTTCATAGATCATGAAGGCAGGCTTGTCGTAAGAAAACCAAAACCGCCCGACAAGAAATAGCGGCACTATTGCGTTATCGAATCTCCGACATGATATTCTGGCGCTCTTTGGAGCCAGGATCTGTGCTTCCATCATCCACTTGCTTCACCGAAAGGAGGCCCACCGAATTTCGACTTTGTACACATTGTGATTAGCTGACCAATGTCATTCAAGTGTACGGACATAGGGATCAGTCTCACAATGACCTGAAATCCGATTGCCGAAACGCGCCACACATCATCTTCGGTCACATCGTCGAACCCGTGATGGATTATGTCAGACCTAAGCTTGTATGCCGCTCTCGTCTGTTCAAAGAGAGCAGTTCGTGTTTCAGCATCTTTTCCCACAACCAGTGCTACACGCTCCGCCAGCAGACTCCGCGGTTCACCCTCCTTCAGCAATAGTGATTCCAAGGAGATGAGAAATGTGACGTAGGCGTTTCTTGGATTTGGCTCGTTGATTGCCCGCCCATAGAAGTCTATGGCAGTGACCAACAGCCGCTCAAAATCTGTCCTTTCCTCGTGGCTTTTCTTGGAGATCTCACGAAGTCTCTGGAAAGACAGCTTGTCCATCAAAGCCAACGCACTTGCGTCAATCTCGAACTCAAACAAGTACCCAGTAATTCTCCAAGGCAGAACAAACATGTCTCCTGCCAAGCACAATGTGATGTATCTGCCTCGAAAAATCGTGCCCTCTGGACCAATGAATGCCTTGCGCATTCGCGTATTGTTACCAAGAACGCCGTAGAAGCGAAGAACATTCAAAGCGTGTTCGGTCTCCTCCTCCGCCAGCGCTAACGCTTGGTTTTCATCGACAGCGTCGACGTTAGCCGTTGCAACGGTCCGGTGCAGGTAGGTCTTGGATACGAGATCGGTCACCATTTGCATCGCACCTTCCTTCACGGGCTCGGGAGAAGTACTGGTGTCGTTAATCTTCTGAACTGCGGTTAGGGCCTCTTCCTGCTCTGCTTTCTCGAATATCGTCAGATGGACTCTGCCTATTTCTAGGGATGGAACCTTGAGAACAAGATTCTGGATCGGGACCAAGACTTTCCATTGAAGTATTGGCATCTTTTCCAATTTCTCGATCAAGCTTGTGATGCTTTGAGTCATCTCTTTCTCGATGCTCTGGGATCCACATCGAACATGCTTAAGAGAAGACTGCGAACCTCACTCGAGAGTGTGGTGCGTGAGAAGCGCTTCCCCAGAAGATCATCTTCTGAAATCAGTTCAATGCTCTCTTTCAAGCATCTGATTCCAGTTCTACCAAGAACGATGCCCTTGCCATCCGGTCCACCAAGGATTTGGTATGGTTCCCGTGAAGCGGGGTCGAAACTGTTCGTGCGGGTCCGTGCGTCGCTCCAGGCACTCAGCATACAACCTTTCAGTTTGAGGAGCTTCTCTTTGTCCATGCTTGCATAGTTCTCCTTGACTTGTACAATACCCTGCTGCATGAGACATTAGGATCGATTTCGTCAGCTATTCTCGGTGAGACGTGGTTGACTACTTTCGATGGTCTTTCTCCTTCCGATGACACTACAAGGATCACCCATCGTGTGTCATTCTATTCAGTGCTCATGCCAAAACGACCTTTTCAGCCATCAAGAATCTCCTGATTAGCCTCGGTCTTCACGTCGGAGGCATCCAGTTCTCCGCACCTACGGCTTCTCGGGGCTCTCTTTCTGGTACTGATTCCCCTAGCACATACCTGTAGTATGCAGGGCATGCCCGGGTCATGCAGGACTTCAATTCTGAGCCGTCTGATCCCGTGCAGATTACGATTCCGCGCTAGGTCCACAGCTAAAGTATCGTGCTCCTAATCGTGGTGGAGTGGCACCGAGATTGAGGACCACGCGCAGAATCTCGTATTGCGGAGCAGGTATGTCACGCGGAACACGAGCGAAAGCGCGCCGACAATGTCGCGCATCTTATCAACTTGCCAAGGCTCGAAGGTCAAGCCTCTGCGGCCTCACTGCCGGGCGGTCTTCGAGAGGAAGCTGGCCACGTATGCAACTGAGGCGTAGGCCATGAGGACGGCCAGTCTCGCGTCTTCGCGGTTTTTGGGTTCGGGCGGGGTCGGTTCTTCCCCGCTGTGAGCGGCAGGCGCGACGAACGTCTTCGTCTTCGACGCGAGGCCTTTCACGAACTCCGCGCGGGAGCCGCTTTCCATTATTTCGGCTAGTTTGCGGCCCGTTTTCGCCTCGATGTTTTCGACGGCGGCGTCTATCGCTCTTCGGCACCGAACCATTGACTCCTCGTAGTTTCCTTCGTCGAAGAGTCTGCGGGCCTGCGAGAGGTGCTCGACGGCCTCGGCGAGGACATCGTTCGTCGGCGGCAGGGGAGTCTCGATCTCGAAGACCGTGTACTTCCCGTACCTCAGGCCTTCTAGAGTCCTCAGCCAGTCTGTCTGCGGTATCCTGATCGTTTGGGACCGGTCGCGGTCCGTGACGGTCTGCGAGTCCATGATCGGCTCTGCGAATTCGCCGGTTGGGCCGATCGCCGCCCAGGCGCAGTAGAGGGTAATCGTGAGCTGCAAATCACCGCCGTCTCTGAGTTCTTCGATACGACGGACTAGGTGCTGGTCTAGGTCCATGGCGAGGTAGATTGGCATGGGTTGCGACTGGGGGGTCGTCACCGGAACCATGACCGGCTGTTCGATGGTGAAGTTCCCGATCATGTATTGGCCCATTATTCCGCCTCGACCCGAAACCATGCAGGGGCCAAAGAGGCTCAGGAGCATCAGCCGCTTGTCGTGTTCGTTCTTGGCCCCGACCTGCAGCTTCAGCCGCGGTCGCAGATATGCGCGGTCGGCCCCCAATGCCACAAACTGGAACTGAACGGTCAATCATGTCGCCAGCGCTCTCTTGAATCAGAAACGCTGCTTAAGGCTTCGGCGGTTCCGGTTGTTACGGGAGTTTGCTTGGGCTCGGCACGACTTTGTAACTCCTCCCGACCGCGTCTTCGAAATGCTTTTTAATGCACCTGATCCGCGAGGGAGAAAGCAGGCGGAACGATCAAATGGTTCCGGCTGACTTTGAGTCTCTTGAGTTTTGGCAGTTCTTCGTGACGCAGACCTCGAGGGTTTGGGGAATCCTGGGCCTGGTCAAGCCTTTGGGGTTGACAATGCAACAAGAAAGCACTCGGGCGCCTTACCAGACTCCAGAGGTCAACGAGCGCGCTGTGATGGCGATTGAGCGAAAACGCGCTTGGGCTTTCTTATTGATTGGCATGTTGTTGGGTTCCCTTGCTGCCGGAGGATTCTGGTATTACTTCTCTCCGGATTTGAGAGGCTCTCCTACTTTCTTCAATGACATTGTGCTCGGCACGTCGAGAACCTCTGAAGTGCTCCAGAAACAATGTGAATTCAGTTTGTACGCGTTTAATAGAGCATTTGACATTTATTGTGGCAGCTTGAACATTGAAGGCACCGGAACATTTTACTTTACTGTGACCGTTCCCTTCGGCGTGGAAGCCTGGGAGCCCAAAGGAGGCAAGGCAGTTTGGAGCGTGCCAATCAATGCCTCCTATTACTCCGTTGCTGTTGCACAGCTGTACATCTCGGAGCCACATGAGGACGCCAACGCCAACGTGAGACTAACTCTGAAGGACTCGTTCTTTCAGGGCCGCAGAGGAAACTATCAAGTGAACATTCCTTTCGGGCTCAGACTGCCGGAGGACTTGCAAGAGGAGCTCTCGAGGAGGTATGAGGGGTACGCCTCATCAGTGGGCGGCCTGTTCGACATAAGCGTCGTTCTTCCATCACAGGGAGAGATAACTAGAGCCTATCCTCCAGACTATAGGCAGGGACTGGCAGGTCTTGTGGGTTTTCAACATCTAGAGTGGACGACCTCAAGGCTGGCTCCGATATTCATCTCGTACTCGATGGGCTCTGAAGTCACTTCCTATGAGGTCGCACTCTTTGGAAGCGGACTACTGTTCGGCACAGCCCTGTCCATGGTCACGGACTCACTGAGAGATATTGTCCGTATCTTCATGATCAGAAGACTTGAACGAGAGATTGCGTAGCTGCACAATATTCCGGGGGACTTTGGTCCGGAAGTTCGGTATCTTCGATAGATTCAGAACAGATAGTAGGCAATTATCGCCGTCGCTACAGCGACACTCCTATAGAAATCCGGTGGAAGGATGATAATTGTTACCATGACTGTTCGTACCATGTTTTGAAACGGGCTGAGCGCCGAGGTCAAGCAGTCGCTCTTCACTGAAACAGAAGCCACTTATGGGAAGCCTAGAGATATCGAATTCCGAGACACCTCGAGTGTGGCAAGGTTGCCTCTTATCGAGAAAGTCATTGGCGGCTTCTATTTTGAGATCGGAGAAATCCCTGAAAGGGATAGCTTCGGAGTAGCAGCCTTTGTGACCGCAACTAAACCTAGCATCCTGTCGAATCCCGTCGCAAACGAGGCGGCTCGAATCAGGATGTTGAACGTAATGTTCGCTAGACTCGGCAGGTTAAGAGACTACAAAGTTGAGGTCGAAGCCGCAGGTCCTCTCAAAGCCCAAGGTACCAGTTTTCTTGTCAGCGGGATTCGAGCGTATGTTTCCAAGAGAGACGGGGCACGTCTGACTTGTGAAGACGTTGTGAGACTCGTCGAGCAAGGTCTGGTCCCACCGATCTTTGTTGTCACGATTGACACCAATTCCATAAACACACGGCAGCGTGACGCCAATCTAAACAACCTCGAAGAGTGGCACCTGAAAGGTCTGATAGAGATAGTCAAGACAGATGTGATGGACACAGAGTTCCTGGAAGCCTCCCCAGAACCTCGGGAGGGCTTCATGAACAAATCAAGCCGTTACCGAGAAGATGTGGGAGTCGGTGCCTACGGCCACTCCAGAGCTCATCATGCCGTCTACGGCGACGCTAACGACCCAAACTACCCACGCGACAAAATGTTGCGGATACTTTTCCCACGATTCGAAAATCTCACCAATGAAGATGAGAAAAGAAGAGCCATTCGTGATGCGATGCACCTTGCCACACACTACATGCATGGGAGGGACTTCTTCGTTACTAATGACAAACACTTCATCGGAGCCAGAGACGCCTTAAAGGGGAGATTCGGCTTGGCGATATTGACCCCAGCGGAGTGTGTTTCTCGACTAGGTGAGATGCCATCGCCTGACAAGAAGGCTAGCTAGCTTGATTGCTCCTCACGAGCGCTGTTGACTTGAGACAGTCGGGCTTCCAGCTTGAGGCTTGTGACATGATCCGCTGTGGACAGCATGGTCAGAGAATGCCTGAGGGAAACGCATAGATCACAGTGGTTATAATCTAACTGTAGAAGAGCGCTTTTGGATGCCACGACGTCGTTTGCCGACCCCATCGTATCCTGACCACATATGGCAGGGGTTCAGGTGGACATGGGGACTACAGCGTTCCCAGTCTGACAAGGAATTGCTTGCAGCTGTGGACGCTACCATCACGAAACAGTTCATCAACATTGGATACACGCCTCAGTCATGCGATGAGTACATGGATTTGATTCGCACGCACTACCACTATCCGACTCCTGACATGACTCACTCCTTTTTCGGTCCAGCTGGCGCCTTTGCCACTTGCTTCGTCTGTGAACGTGAGTCGAGGGGATTGCATCTTCATGTCCATGTGTCTTCGCCTCACGGGAAAGACACAGCTTTCCAAGTGCTGAATAAGATCGAGGCGAATGTCAGCAAGCCTGCACTAAGGTATGGCATGCTGCGCAGAGTGATATCTGAACTAACTTGGGGCCACAAGCTCACATTGGTCTCTGTCATTCTCGCTGTATTAGGCACGATGACGACATTGGCGGGTAGCTTTGCCCTTACAGGCATGCTGCTTGAATCTGTGAAAGCAGGTTTTGGAATAGTCCTAGTCCTTTCACTGGCATATATCATCGCGGTGTTGCTATTCGTAATAGCGCGCGTATACTACGGGTCGAGGCTGGTTTCGAGATTTTGAAAGAAGAGAACAGAAGTGAGTTTGCTCCCTCGAGAAGGCTTCTCGATTTCGCAAGACTGTTCCGCTTCCTCATGATCGCTGCCATTCTCGTGGCTATTGTAGTGCTACCGTCTCTCCAGCTCTACTTGACGTTGGGAGCCATTGGCCTATTGTTCCCACTTGCGATACTCGTTGCGTCTGCCCTCGTGATCGGATTAGCCTCTTTTCGTCTTAAGGGGAATGGAGAGATCAAAGCACACATGCGAAAGAAACCGAGTCCCTCGGAGGATATCTTCGAACGTCGCAGGATCGTCATCAGTGAGTACGGGTTATACCCTGCCGGACGAGTATCGAGAAGGAGAACTGCAGAGAAGGCCGTTGAGGAGCAGCTTCGAGAAGAGGGCGCAACAGAAATCTCGCGACAACGAGTTATCAGAGGTGTACGTACGTCACATCGGCCAGATCTGGTCTTCAAAATCGGTGAGAAGGAGTGCATTGCTGAGATCAAGGCCCGCCCTCTTGTACCATCCGATATTGACAACGCACTTCGTGTGCTGCAAGACATCAAGTTCAGAGGCCGCGAAGTTCATGCAGTGCTGTTCACTCCCAGAGACCCTCCTGCACGTGTGTCGGAAATGGCAAACTCGAAGAATATCGAAATCCGCGTCCTACCAGAACTGGAAGACGCCGGGATTTTCCGAGGAAAACCGCGTCTGTGATAATCTCTGCCACGCCTTCCTGACGGCGCACGTTATTCTCGAAGGCCTAGCGCACCAAACAGTGCACTAGCGAAGTTGGGCCAAGGCTAAGTTTGGAACGATTTAGTGCATGAGCGAAATACTACTAGCGGCCTAGGTCCTCGACTGCTTTCTTCAAGTCACCCATCGCATCATTGATGTTAGACACAGCCTTGGCCACGCTCTTGTCTTTGTCAACCAGCTTGATGTTCTTCTTACAACCCACACATGTGATTGTTTCCTCATTCTGCACTTGGCCCAAGGTGACTGAGTTCGTGGCTTGACACTGAGGGCACTTCAGGTCGATGGTTCTCTGTGCAATATCGAAATCTGAGCCCTTGAAGCTCACGTTAAGCTTGAACGACACCTCTCCCCGCCTATTGGACAACTGGCCGCTGAGAAAGATCAACCTAGCGGCCGTGCCGCGCGGCCTTCACAATGGTTAAGATTGCCTTGCTCAGCCTCCACGCTGCACCATGCCAGAACACACCTTTCGCCTGCTCCGTTGCGAATCCCGCCGCCTTTCGGATGAATCCCTGCAGATATCCAGGGTCCCTTGCATGTGATGGTTGAGCATCAGACGAGCCTGTGAGACAGCTTGTCGGCTTGAGAGTGTTCCTCGTCGATGTGTCCGTGTACGTGATTTGCTAGGAGGAAGGGTCCTTCTTGTTCAACTTCGCTTTTAGACAAGCCCCTAGACCACCCCCGCTCACCACCAAAACGTATGCCAGCGCGAACTGAATGGCTGCTTCAAGACGGGTGGCAAGGAGATAGATGGCAAGAGCGACAGCGGCACCAGCAGCCGTTGCGGCAATTTCCTGTGAATGATTCTTCCTGTAGCAAAAGAAGACGGTGAGTGCGCCAAGCCCTGCTCCCAAGACCAGAATCAAGACTAGACTCATTATGCTCTGCCAGTCTCGCGTGTCATAAAACGGGGCAATCGACACTGTTGTCGAGGTCAACGTAACCGTGACAGACTGGGTTGAGGTGTAAGTTGATAGTGTGCTCGTCGTAGTGACCCCCACCCACGACAATGTTGTTGAAGTGGTAATCGACGTGGTCGTAGTTGTCGTCGTCACCGTGGTCGAGTCCCAAGCTGTCGCCGTCACGGTCGTTGTGTTCCAAATTGTCGTCGTCTCTGATTGTGTTGATAGAACGGTTGTCGTCGTAGTGCTCGTACAATTGCAATTGGCGTCGTCCTCAGCCATAGGAGCTGTTCGCACAGGCGAGAAATGACCAACTGTTGACGTGCCAGCGGCCAGGGGGAGTGTCAGCACACCAAGTATCAAAACGACAGACAGTAGCCCGTGTGCTTTCCCACCTTCATGGAAAGACATTGGACTCTCGGCTATTGCCCAGTGGTCTCTTCTGGGTATTTAACAGCTAGTTAGTTCGACAGAGGCTTTCACAGGGCTTGGACATTTTCTTTGTTTCCAGCGTCGTCGAGTCATTTGGTGCATATACAGAGGTAAGTGGTGGTGCGTCTTTCGGAGCGGGCGGTGCCACTGTTCCCCTACAGAGCCGTGTAATAAGTGTCCTCACCAATCTCTTCCTTTACGATCTTTGCTTTGACTTTCCCTTCCTTGATCAAGTTGTTGAGAGCATTTTGAACATTCCAAAAAGTCGCGACACCAGCGAGAAGCCCCCAGAAATCGCGGATCTGACCCATTCGTCCCAGACCTGAAACGATCTCAGATTCTGTAAATGCTTTGCCACGATTTCCAGTCAAGAAAAGCAGCTTGACCCTCAGTTGTCTCCCAAGTTCTACCTTGCTCCCATTCCGTATTATCTATTGGCAAACTAATGCACCTCCACAGTCAGTTATGCATGTGGGACAATTTCCGTCTTTTGGATTCTCTCTCGATCTCAGAATTCCTAATGGAACTCCCGGGCCGATAGCGGGTCCTGAAGATGCGACGAAGCGGTCAGCAAAAGCGAGAATCCAACTCTTTGTCACGGTACCGTCACGTTATTGACAGTGAGATGATCAATCAAGGAGCATGAGCTCAAGACGAACACGACTGCCAAGATCTGACCTGTCGATACAGCAGACATTTTGGATACTGCCGATTTTCAAAGTCTTGAGGGACATTGTCAGTTTCAGGTCATTTCTATCCAAACGCTTCACATCAGAAGATCTGAACATTCTGATAGGGTACAAGCATCTGGTCGAATGGGTGCTGAGATCCTACCTCTTCGACTTTGAACTAGCCGATTTTCTTGGTCTAACACTAGATAGAGCTAGCGCTCGTGCGTTTTGGGTTGGTCCGCCCAGAGTACCTTACGAGAAGATTCCACCAACCTGCGAAAAGACGGTCGCTGCTAGGAACCTGAATGAAGTTTTCACTGATATCTTACGCAGCCAAGATTTCGCTTCACTTGAAGCGAACATGGAGATCCTGCATCGGACATTTCTCAAACCACTTTCTAGAACCTTCGAGAAGCATGTTGGGGTCTACAGGAGACTGTCTAAACTAGGAGACAAACATGCAATGCTGATAGATGTGGGATTGACACAGTTCTGGAACCATGCCCAGAACATAGGCCGGATAGCCCACCTAGATTTCCAGCCAGAGACAGCGAATTCACGAATCGAAAAGAACCGTAAGCACCTTGAACATTACTTCCTCGGCTACAAGCTTGGTCTGGCGTATGTTTGGGAGACACTGCGTCGCGAAGAAGCGAAAGAGTATGTAGACAGAATTCTTGCAAGCGAGACATGGGAAAATCTTGCTCTTGTCTGCAACTCGATGAGCGACTATGTCGCCGACCTCGGAGAGAATTTGCATGCGGGGAAGATATTTGTCCGCAAAGGGAAGCCAGACAAGCGCTTGCTGGTAGGGATTCTACGTCCTCCTCAAGCAGTTGAAATGTCACCTCACGAGAAACTGGACGCAATGCTGTTATGGTATGATAATCTCGAGATCATTGACTCTGCTAGGTCAAAACTGTTCAGTGGAGGGCCAACGTTTCGCTCCCTTCTACATGGCGAAGTCTTGAACAGGGTTCGTCATGGCACTCGAGAGAAACTGCGGGTCATAAGATTCAAGCATCCAAGCAGTCCCTCTTGGTTCAGCTACGCGATTCTGATGGAATGGCGTGGCACCATCTCTGACAGTTCTGGATGGCTCATCTTTCTGGAAGTTGGTGGAGACTATTCGGGGCAGGGCGGATTGGAGTACTCTCTCGCCGAAAGCATGCTAAAGCAGTTGAAGAAGTGGGTGCTGGTTAGTGACTTCGAAATCGCGCTTGAGTCTCTCTGGGAATTCTATCACGATAAGATCGAGAAGGCTGTGAAGAGTTCTCTAGGTGGAGCAAGCGACACTGAACTCATGAGGTTCCGCCTGAATGAATTCGAGAGACTAGCCCCCCACGTATTAGGCAGAATGCTTGAATTCACAGTCAAAGAGTTCTATATGTTGAGTTATCCTGAAGTGCATTTGCGCTTCAAAGACGCCCAAGTAATGCGAGACAACAAAGAGGTAGATGTCCTAGCGATCAGGCGGGACACCAGAGATCTAGCGGTGACAGAATGCAAGACGAGTATTCCTGTACACGACTTGGACAGCTTAATAGAAAGCATCAACTTCAAGGCTGAATGTGTTCAAAGGAGTTCTCGCTTCAAGGGTTTTGACCACATTGAGAAAGTCTTCGTAACCACTATGAAAGGAGTCGCGGAAACGCGCAGCTTCGAAACTGTATTGCAGAAACTGCATGCAGCGAACATAAGACTGCTGGTACTAGAGAGAGACATCTTACCTAGGCTTCCTCGTGGTTTCAAGCGAGAAGAGCTCTTGGAAATATTCCGATTAGGTATCCGCAACTTCTATGATTTTGAGTAGTGGAGGAGTGATTTGTGTGCTCTCTCTGGCGCGGTCATCAGGTTTGAATCGTCGTGTTGTTTTTCTTGGGAGGGGTGGGTCGGCTGGTGCGAGCGTCGGGATTTGAACTGTTGATTACTTAGTTTTGGTTACCTCTCTCGGTGATATAGTTGGAGGCGCGGTGTTCTTCCAGAGGGTGAAGCCACTGGCGCTTCAACCCGATGTTGGGACTTCTTCGATGCGGAGAAGCACTGCGGAGGGTGTACGCGCATGGGCGAGCCAACTTGCCGCAGAAAGTCGTGACCGGGATAATGCTTCTCGCTTCTATGTGTGCCCAAAATCGTTTTTTCGGATAATGGAGCAACTCAGGTGTACAGAAGGTTGCATAATCGGTGTTGTGGGGCTTCAGGGTATCGGGAAAAGTAGCGCGCTGCTAGCTCTTGAGGAAACTGAAAAAATACGCCTTGAACAGACAGAAGTGGTCCTCTTCAAGTGGCAGAGAGAGAAGGACCTGTATGAATCACTTCTCGAAGAGAATCATGAGGCCTCGCAGGAATTCCTGCAGAAGTATAGGGAAGCACTCTTCAACACCGGCCGTGTGCTCCGAAAGCCACCTGAAATGTATATGATCCCGGTACGTACGATCGAGAGGCTAGTTGGGAAGAATGCATGCGAAGTGTTGCGAGGGAGAACGTGGCTCGATATTCTGCGAAGAAAGAAAGATATCCTGATTGACACTCCTGACTACTCTAGGACTGACAAACGTGCCATGGCAAGGGACTTGGATGACATCTACAGGTTATGGGTCAATCTCTCCAAGACAAAGGGTCAGAAACCGAATATCGTTCTGGCTGTTCAGAAGGAGATGTTCGGGGGCCACTTCTTCTTCGATAAGATGCAGAAGATCGAACTTGAACCTCTGCAACCTGAGCAGATGATTGAAGCCTACAGGAAGCATTTCGTAACGACGGAACCGTTCACTGAGGAAGCGTTGCTTACGCTTGCTCTCATGAGTCGAGGGGTCTTCCGCCGATTCCTGCGATACATCAATCTGGCGCTGGAAAAGTGGTCGACCCATCCGGATCCCGGCTATTCTATTGACCGCGTTGTTGTGAAGGAAGCTGTCACGTTTGAGCGTTTGGCTGAAGATATGGAGTTCGAATTGGCAGGAGTCTTCCCAAGACAGAGCGATGCTCCACGTCAAGCCGTCCAACTTCTCATGGAACTCGAAGAACATGGCTCGCTGAAGCAGAGTAAGCTTGTGAAGCGGTTGGGCATCAAAGACTACTCGCTGAGCAGGCTAATAGCCAAGCTTGAACAGCATCGATATGTGCAACGTGAGCGATCGGGGACAGACAAGATTGTGTCCCTCGTGAGAACTCGAAAATATCGTAGACATTAATGTACGTTTTCTGAGACGTCGTTGCCCCGTGAGACCGCCTGGGGGGCCGGGCGCGAGGATTCGAAGAATGCAAGCCGGCTCAAAAAAAAATAGTGCTGCAATAATGCAAGATCACATGCTGCCGCTGGCCCGCATCGTCTCTCAGGGTGAGTAGAGGGCCATTCCATTAGTCCGGTTCCTTCTCGCTCGTTTCTTCGCTTTCGTGGGTGGCGGTATCCTCGAAGAGTTCAGTCGTAGATTGTCTTGGTGAACGAACGAAAGCCACGCTGCCTGATGGATGGAGAACTGGGTCAATCCGAGCTACTGCGGGAGCTGATGCAATGTATCCTGTAGGGTGGAGACCGCGAACAGCCGGAACCGTAGGGAGTCAGCGGCGGCTAGAGTCTAAGTCGGATGATCGTCAGTGCAATTAGGCCTCCCGCCAGTCCCATAAGGATGGATTCTGTTGGGAAACCGGGAATCGGTGATGGCGGTGTCGTCGTCGCGCACCAAGGGTCCCACACACACAATAACGAAAACGACGCCAATCTAACGGCCCAATTCACACGACGAAACCTGACCAATGAAAATGGGGGTCTCGTGGTGGCGCACACACAAATTGACGAAACGACTACGGACGACGGTTCAAATCAAACGGTCTTGTGCAGTAATCGCGGAGACGTGTTACGACATATTGTACCTTCGATATGGACGCCCGAATATCACTAGAGTAACGATAGCAAACGCACCAGAAAGTGCCCCTGACGCAATACAACACTAGAGGATACAGAGCCAACAGCGACAGATAGAACACGTCAGGGTTGGAACCAAGAAGACAAGCGATATCGCACCAAGCCCGCAACATAGGATTGAAGTTGACCGAAGCCACTGAATCCACAAACTCGGATCTGGCAACCCTAAGATCTCTCGCAGCGACAATTGGGAGTAATCGCCGCAGGACTTGCGAACTCCCCCAGTTTTCGACGGATCGTTTTCCGTCCCATCGTGCCTCGTTGCGCTCGGATTCTCTCCAGAATAACTGATGCTGGTTCGTCGTTTGGGTCTTGTGGAACTAGTTCACCGCGAAAAGCATGCGATAGAGTGGCTTCCTCAAGAGATTGTGCACACTTGCGTGCTGCATCAATAGCTTTCTCTACATAATCAGCTTGTTCTAGAAGAGATTCGACTTTCTGGACAAGTCGTCGTTGTTCGCCATGAGGGGCGATAGAGATCGGAATCTGCGATATGTCGTTCTTAGCTAATCCTGGAACAGTAGTGCCAGATGAAGATTCTTGCATTGTTCTAAGAGCCAATGTCAGGAAATAGAAAAGATATTTCGGATCTACAAGATCAGCTGGAGTAAGTGCCATCAATTGTCTCCCTATTGCAACTTTTTGATTCGCGAGGATGTTGACTTTTCCAACTCCGGATCCCTTTACCGTCACAAGCACACAATCTGGGGTGGCCATGATTTTCGGTTTGTGTGTCCATTTCGTGATTACTGGATAGACTGGACCAAAATCGGCAGGGCCAGTCATATAGGGAAATCCTTCGGGCTTCGTCCCATAATCCTTCGACATTATGTGTTGACCCTGAAGTATGTCGGCAATTATCCCAAGCCTTGTCCAGGTCCATCCACTAGGTAACGCGCACAGTTCTTCTTCCTTCGGTATCCGAGGTTCTTCATACGCGTGCTTGCTCGGATCCTTGCCCTTCGCTCTGATTTCTTCTTCCCATTTCTTTCGCCGTTCTTGTTTGATTCTCTCCAAGAGCTTCTCCGCAGGTTCATTGTCTTGATCACGCTCGGTGAGTTCACCACGGAATGCTTTTGCGAGAACTGATTGACGGAATTTCCGAATTATCTCGGGAAGTCTTCGAAGTCGATCTCTTGCTAATCTGTTGCGCTCAATCATTTTCCTGATATGAGCAACAATTCGCCGCTGTTCATGGAGAGGAGCCACGGGAATCCGAGCAGAGAGTAAAGTGCCCCTCTCGACCGTTGCCTGATTCACCCACTGTTTACAGCGTGTCTCAAAGTATCGTCGTCGCCAAAGAGTGACCAACCAAAGCCATAGCCATTCAGGTGGCGGACCATCTGCAGGGACTCTTAGCCTCGTAAGATGATTACTGAATGCGTAAGGACCGTCAGCACGATCGAATAACGCTGTCTTTCCAACCAGTCTGGCAATGTTAGTGTGACAAAAGAGAACGTCACCAGGCTTCAAAATGTGTGCTGGCCTCGCTAAGTCCTTGGGCACTGTGATGACTGATGATAGATCGAGTGTGCAAGCTTCACTTATGCTATTCATTCTAAGATGGTTTATCCCCCCTTTTGCATTCTTCTTACCTGACTCGAAACCAGATTGCGAGTCCAACACCACGTCCTGAACGGTGGCCCATGTCCATCCTGCTGGTAGTTTGTAAGGTTCCTCATTCATTGCCGATTCCCTTGTTTGCCATTTGCAAGGACAAGTGCAATCTCATTCAAAGCATCTAGCGCAGTCTGAACCTCAGTCACAGCTTCTGCGAGTAATTCCTCGGGCTCACCAACTTGTTCCTCGCCTTCGCGCGCTTTTTCTTTTAGCCAGAAGATGTCGAGGTTATCATCTCGTTTCGCAATCTCCTCGCGGCCAAACCTTCCGAATCGTTCAGTCTCCTTGCGAGGCTGGGCGTGATAGCATGATTCGAAATCCTTGAAGTAATCAGCAATTAGAGGATGGCGAATAGCAACTTTCTCAACATTGGTTCGGTTATCGTAGACCCACACTTCCCTCGTAGGCTCGCCTTTTGTAAAGAAAATGATGTCTGCTTTGACGCCAGGCGAATACGGAGTGAATGTGCCGACAGGCAGTCTTAGAATCGTATGAAGGTTGCAGTCTTCCATCAGTAGCTTACGGACTTCCTTTCCTGCAGTTTCTTCAAAGAGCACATTGTCTGGCACGACCATCGCAGCCCTTCCACCCGGCTTGAGAATGTTCACGACATGCTGAACGAAGTTGAGTTGTTTGTTTGCAGTATTCACAGTGAAATCGTCACGTATGGGAGCCTGGCCTGCACCTTTCGTCCCAAAGGGTGGATTCGTCATCACAACATCGTATCGCTTAGAAGTATGCGGACCTTCGGCCAAGGAATCGCCGTAGTAGATGTCCGCTTCAATCTCGTGCAAGTATAAGTTCATTAACGCAAGCCTTCCCGTGTCTATGACAATCTCGCCGCCAGAGAAAGTCTTCAGCTGAAGCCTTTCTCTCTCGTCCCGTGAAAGTGACGCTCCCTCCTTGGTCTGTTTCATCATCCATTCGTAGGCGCCAATGAGAAAACCGGCCGTCCCGACTGCTGGATCATGTATCGTGAAGCCTGGTCTCGCTCTGATATCGGGCTTCACGCATCTGACCACGCATCGTATCGCTTCCCTCGGAGTGAAGTATTGCCCTGCTCCCTTCTCTTCTTCAGCGTATTTCTGAAGCAATCCCTCGTAGGCTTCAGCCTTGATGTCTACATCGATAGCAGTCCATTGAGTCGTGTCGATTAGTCCAATCAGTTTCTTGAGATTGACAGGCTCCCTAAATTCCGAAAGCGACCTAGCAAAGATATCGCCCAACATGCCCTTCTGTCTAGAAAGTGTTCTTAGAATTTCGCCATACTTGTCGAGCAGGTCAGTTCCAGATTCAGCATTGAGTTCGTTCCATGTGCAGCCGTTAGGAAGCTTCACTCCTTTCTCCTGCGCAAGTTTCAGAAACAGCAAGTAGGTCAGCTGTTCAATGTAGTCGCCATATCCTATCCCATCATGCCTGAGGGTATTGCAGAATCCCCAAAGCTTGTTCACTACTTCGCTCATGCTGTCACCATCGCAACATTGATTGTCTCAAGAAGCGGAGTGAGCTTCCCACCGGAAACTAGATTTGCTTTCTCCCAGCCTCCGTGCTTTGAGAACGGGATGAACTTCAAGCCCGGTTCGTCGACCACGGGATTCCTTGCCAAATGGTGTTGGACATATTGAAGCCAATTCTCTTGTTCAGGAGTGAATTTCCTACCTTCCTTCACCTTGGACATGGCACGACCGACCCTCTGTTCCGCTGACAGCAATTCCCCCTTTCGCCACGTGTCTGATGATGGAGATGATGTCCGCTTGTTCGTTATGATACGCCATGGCGGTATCGTCCTCCCCATTACTGTTCTCCCACGAATGTAGAGGGGATAGTTTGCTGGGAGAGCAGTGTTCTTGGGTGTCGCGGCGACCCTGGTCCGGAAGTCGGTTATGATGGGTCTTTCCTGTTTGCCCGCCGATGTCGATAGATGAGATGCACGCCCAGTAGACCTAATGCGAGTCCCGCCAAGATCGATTCCAACGGGAAGCCAGGAATAGGTGGAGGGGTAGGAGGCGTAGCCGTGTTCGCGGAATAGGTACTCGTTGTGGTTAGACTTGTGGTCGTGTAAACTGTTGAGGTTATCGTTTGACTCGTAGTTGTCGCTATTGTTCGATTAGTTGTGGTTGCGGCAACGTTTGACCAAGTTGTGGATGTGGAGGGAACAATCGTAGTCCCGCTGGTCGTGGTCTTCGTGTACGTGGTGAGTGTAGTCCAAGAGGTTGATGGAGAAACCATAGTCGTAGTGTAATACGTGATACTTGATTGCCAGGACGTACCTGAGAAGGTCGTCGTAGTAGATGTCTTAGTTACTGTCATGTTGTTGAAAGTAAATGTGAAAGTGAAATTCCACCAACCGTATCCCACGTTTTTGCTCGTCGTGACTGTTGTCGTCACGACTCCCTGCATTGGGTTCATTGCAGGTGCCATCGCCGGAACAAGGATCCCGAGTGCTGCGAGGGTCACGCAGATGATAACGAGGGCTCTGATCGCGTCCTGTCTCTTCAAGAGTGTCCCCTCTCTACTCGCCGATTTCGGTAGATCAGGTGCACGCTCAGCAAGCCTAATCCAAGTCCAGCTAGAATCGATTCCAAGGGAAAACCGGGTATAGGCGGAGCACTAGGCGTCGGCGCTCCCGTCACAGTAAACATGCTCGTCGAGATGTTACTCGTCGTCGTGTAATACGTCGAGGTTATGGTTTGGCTCGTCGTAGTCGCTATCGTTTGACCAGTTGTGTTCGCAGTTTCCGTCGTCACGCTTGTGGATGTGGACGGGACAGTCTTCGTCCCTAGTGTCGATTTCCAAGTGCGAGTTGACACTGCATTCCAAGAGGTCGTGGAAAGAGTCACGGTCACGGGGTAGGTCGTGACGGTTGGCACAGTGCTCGTAGTTGTGGCAACGTACGAGGTGTACGTCATGCTCGTCGTTATGTTCGAGAAAATGAATGTGAAAACTACTTGCGCCGTCGTGGTACCAGAAGAATATGTCGTCGTGACTGTGGTTGTCACAGGTCCCTGCATTGGGTTCATTGCAGGTGCCATCGCCGGAACAAGGATCCCGAGTGCTGCGAGGGTCACGCAGACGATAACGAGGGCTCTGATCGCGTCCTGTCTCTTCAAGAGTGTCCCGTCTAGATGTTGGGCTTGCCGTAGAATATAACCCTGAGGCTCTATCATCCCAATATCCCAGCCGCATATGAAGCTAATGATAGGGGCTGGACTGCCTCATCCCGCGGTGATCATGTAGTCATGTTGTCAGTCAAGACCTAGCCGCATAATCTTTCCTTTCTTCGATCTTCAACCAAGCCGGAAAAGTCGGAAGCCAACGACGGCTAGAGCCTTCGCCGATGTCGAATGACCGTTAGCGCAATTAGGCCTCCCACGAGTCCAACAAGGATGGATTCTGTTGGGAAACCTGGAATTGGTGATGGCGGTATCGATGTGGTTGTTGTCGTTGAAGTTGTAGCACTTGAATTGGTAGTGGTGCTGGTGCTCGTACTTGTAGTGCTCGTTGTGGTGGATGTTGAGGTTGAAGTTACAATCACGGTGGATGTTGAGGTTGTTGTTGCGGGGATGACCTCGGGGCCATAATGGAGGATCAAGCCTCGATCACCAACTATCCATCCGTCGAGCGACGCAACCATGAACACAGAACGCAGGGTCACAGACATAGATGATGGAATCGGGGCTGTGCCAACCACATCCCACGTCATACCATCCCAGTGAACGATCAAGCTTAGAGGCGCCGTTGCATTCTGGCCGACCGCCCAGCCATCGTTCGCACTCACCATGTAAACCGACGTCAGGTTCCCTGGTGGCGCCGAGACGCGACTCCATTGAGATCCATCCCAATGAATTATCGTCGC
>Ga0315279_10004090_pt1 | contig 19788 bp, 24 predicted proteins | sample YL17G06_20_MG_FD_203694 | JGI IMG/M metagenome (GOLD analysis project Ga0315279, IMG submission 203694) | Sediment microbial communities from Yellowstone Lake, YNP, Wyoming, USA - YL17G06_20 | ecosystem: Environmental > Aquatic > Freshwater > Lake > Sediment | place: USA: Wyoming | collected... | reverse complement strand
AAATATCTGGCAATCTATGTTGTGATGTTTGAATGGAAACACAATCTCAAGTGTGTCAATGCCGGTTTCTTGAGAGCCATAATGATACCCAATTTCACCTTAAAACCGATATGAGCCAAAATTTTATTCCCAACTATTAGGATTCAACGTTTACCAATAACCATTTTAAAGGTTAAAAGTCAAAAAAAAGAAAAAACCAAAGTAACTGCATTTGATAACTATGATTCAAGTATTAAAGGTGAATTGCTATGGAAAAAATCGGGCTTACCAGAATCTGACGCTCAATATGTGGCATCAGGAACCAACCCTACAGGATGTTTGAGACTAACTCAAGCAAAATGGAAGGTTGATGGTAAGTTTATAGATAAAACAATCTACTTTAGGAATACTGTATTTGGGCATTTTGTATGGAAAAAAATCAAATCGAATCCTTTTGTAGAGATGACAGAAGTTTTATTCAATGTAAATATTCTGGGAAAGGATTTGGGACAATACAAATTAGAAATAAGGCACAAGCCAAGTGGAGAAGCTGGACAAAGTAATTATACTACTTCATTATCATGGGGGGAACTTGGTGAGAAAATCAAGGATATGGATTTAAGACACAAGGATTTTTTTCTTTATGCACCAATAAAAGGTCGAGAAGAACCTTTTTATATAGATATTAAATGATATTCACTATTTTATAGAGTAACCCCTGTTTTTTCTTCTGTTGAGGAGTTTTTTCCAAATTTTATTAGCAAGCTTTATATCAGATTCCGATAAGCCGTAATTTTCTTTAAGTATAACAATATCGGTGAATTTTAATATTTTATCAATATGTTCTTTTTTTCGTATCATATTGTCAATTTCTTCTAATATCTCGATATTATTATCATTATAAGGTAGTAAAATATTTTCAACTTCACTAGGCATTAATTCCAAAACCCCGCCACCATAGCTTCTTCCGAAAATTTCTGCCGATGCAAACGATAAGGAATTATAATAACTTGCAGTAAATGCTTCTACATTAACATTTTTATTATTTTTGATAAGACCCAAGCTATTATTAATTGTTATTCTGTGCATGGTATCAGTAGTATATACTTTTGCCTGATTGATTACTATTTTTGGAAATATATCACTTCTTCTTAAAAAAAGAACTTCTGATACCCATGCCGAAGGTAAGGTCTGCCATTCATCTCTAATTCGACATTTATAACCTTTATGTATGTTTCCTTTTTCACCATTATCTATATATTCTAATGCCTTATTATTATTTATAAGTTCATTTCGTGAAGGAAACAGCAGTATATAGGCTTTAGAATTTGATTCACTGTTTAATTTCCAGTCACATTCTTTAAATATTGCTCCTGAAACCTGAACGCTTCTTCCCACCGCAGGTTTTGCGTATTCCTGCAGACTGTATTTTTCAACAATAGATTTGGGAACTGAAAAGAATTCATTGGAACCTGTTGTCATACCCACTTCAACACTTGCATAATCATCTAAAGTTGGTATTATTCTTTGATCTAGCAAATTCTCTATAAAATCTATCTCTTCCTGCTCTAGAAAGTAGAAAGTCCATTTGCTAGACTTGAGATTAACTCTTTTCATAGGTTTCTTGATTCTCGCTATATCCAGCTTTCTTAATTCTTCTGCATCTTCTACTTCTAGGTGCTCTATAAGATGAGAATTACTATTGTCTTTTTCACATAATAAGAGTAAAACGTCCTGTTGAATATCTGGAAATACAAGTTTTCTGAATGAAATAATTGTTATCTTATTGTAGAATTGAACCAAAAACTTTCTAATTTGGTGAGCATAAGATACCTGCAGTATTTCAGCAGGAATAACAAAACCTATTTTTCCTACATCTTTTAGTAGCAAACTCGAACCAACTACAAAAGAAACCCATGAATTAGCAAGCTTCGAATATTTTAGTCCAGCGCTATTGAATATTTTTTCTGCTTTTATTTGTTGTTCTTTGTCAAAATACTGATAGCGTATAAATGGAGGGTTACCGATAACTAAGTCAAACTTTTGTCTGGTTGAATTGCAATAATTGTGAAAATCCTCGTTCAGAACGACTTTATTGGGAATGTCTATATTATACGCTTTTCTTGCCTCATTAGGATCAAGTTCAATTGCTGTTATAGAATTATATTTATATCCCTTTTCTTTAATCTGCTCTAAGAATAATCCATCACCGCAACTAGGCTCTAAAATATCATAATTTTGATTACCATTTATAGCCCAAGTAAGAATAAAGTCTCCAATGACTTTTGGAGTATAAAATCCCCCTCTTAATTTCTCCTTTGATGCATTTACTATTAGTTCCATGCTTCTGCAATAGCCTCCTCAAGCTGTATGTCACCTGTGTATAAAGCCTTGCCGATAATCACGCCTGTGACGCCGTAAGGCTCTATATCTTTGAGATTCTTGACGTCATTGATGGATGACATACCACCTGATGCTATTATGCTCACGCCCGGAACTGCTATCGCAAGGTTCTTTGTTGCTTCAATGTTAGGACCCATCAACATACCATCTCTTGAGATGTCTGTGTAGATTATGGTCTTAACTCCTGCTTCCATCATCTCGATAGCGAAGTGAACTGCGGTTTTCTGTTCTACCTCAGTCCAGCCTTTTATTGCCACTTTGCCGTCTCTTGCGTCAATCCCGACTGCGATTTTTTCTCCGTACAAATCGCACATCTCTTTTGCAAAATCTGGATTTTTAAGGGCTAACGTACCAAGTATCGCTCTATATACGCCTGCCTGAAAAACGTTTTCGACTGCCTTTTGATCTCTTATGCCTCCGCCCATCTCAATCGGAATTTTTACAGCGTCAGCTATATTTTTTATTACGTCAAGATTCTTTGGTTCGCCTGTGAATGCGCCGTCTAAATCAACAACATGCAGAAATTTTGCTCCTTTGCTTTCCCACTTTAAAGCCATAGCGACAGGATCATCGGAGAAGATGGTTTCAGCATCAGCTTTCCCTTGAATAAGCCTGACGCATTTACCGTTACGAAGATCAATAGCAGGAATTATAAGCATTTTTCCCTCACCCTTACACATTGGGCATTCTTTATCCACAAATCAAATGAGATTGTAAAAAGTCAATGTTTCCCCCTTTCAAAACTAATCTTTGCCCACAAGTTCACAAAGTTCTATGTAAGAAAAGACTAACAATTCCCCCTTTGAAAAAGGGGGTTAGGGGGATTTAAAAACCTTTGTCAAACATTAACCTTACCTAACGAGAGAACCGAAGTTTTGCAATATATGTAATCCAAGATTCTGGCTTTTTTCTGGATGAAACTGCATTCCGAAAAGGTTATCTTTTGCGATCACTGACGTAAAATCAATGCCGTAATCTGTCGTAGCGCCGATGATTGTATTATCATCTGGAACAACATAATATGAATGGACGAAATAAACGTAAGAATTATCTGGTATATCCCGAAATATCGGCGCATCAGGTTTTTTGATGTTTATCTGATTCCACCCCATGTGAGGAACTTTCAGCTTGTTGGTGAACCTGATAACTTTACCTTTTACTATGTCCAATCCACGATATAGACCACCTTCTTCGCTTTCTGAGAATAATAATTGCAAACCGAGACAGATACCTATACACGGCTTACCTGAACGCACAGCTTCACAAAAAGCCTCTCCCATACCTGTTTCGTTCAGTCTTTTTATCGCATCTCCAAATGCACCTACGCCCGGAAGCACTACACCATCGGCATTTATAACCTCTTTAGGATCATCTGTTATGTAGGATTTTTGCCCTGCGGATTTAAGTCCTGCCTGAACGCTTCGCAGGTTTCCCATTCCGTAGTCTATGACTGCTATCATTTTTTATCTTTTCCTTTTTCCGTGTGAATCCGTAGTTTTGGGGTCTCGGGGGTATCCCCTGAGAGTGGCTAAATTCCTGATTCAATTTTCCTTACAAATGTTACGTGCCGATGCCAATTTTCATCATCCAATGCGGGATAGTCTGAGCGATAATGCGCTCCTCGACTTTCCTGTCTTATCAAGGCTCCGTCTGCTATTAATCGGGATATGTCCAGCATATTCTGAACTTCAAAACTGATTCTTGTGGTTGGGTTCAGGTCAGTATATTGATCAAAGAAGGCGATGGCTTCTTCCAATTGATTTTCATTCCTGACTATACCAACGTTTTCCCACATAGTTTCTTGTATGGATTCTCTAATCGTCAAATGATCTATATTTTCTGAAATATCGCTTTTTCTCTGATATTTTATCTTAAATACAGATTCTGGCACTTTAATGTTAAGGTTTTCCAGAGCAGAGGATGTTGCCCTTACTCCAAAGACCAGGCTTTCGAGTAATGAGTTGCTTGCCAGCCTGTTTGCGCCGTGAACGCCTGTACATGCGACTTCGCCACATGCGTAAAGCCCTTTTATGTTAGTTTCTGCATTAAGGTTAGTTTTAACTCCGCCCATCATAAAGTGTGCGCTAGCCTGAACGGGTATTAAATTCCTTGATATATCTATTCCATAATTTTTACACTTTTCGCTTATTGTAGGAAACCTATTTCTTATGAATTTTGCATCCAGATGCCTTAAATCCAGATATACGCACTCGGTATTTGTCTTTAGTGTTTCAGCCACAATTGCTCTGCTAACAACGTCTCTTGGCGCAAGTTCTCCCATTTCATGATAAGCCGACATGAACCTTTCGCCATTAGCGTTCACCAGTATTGCGCCTTCACCCCGGACAGCTTCGGAGATCAGGAATCTTGGCACACCTTGAAGGTACAGAGTTGTCGGATGGAACTGAACGAACTCCATGTCGGTCATCTCGCATCCTGCTCTGTATGCAACTGCGTATCCGTCACCGGTAGCGACTTCGGGGTTTGATGTGTGAAGATAGACCTGACAAAGCCCGCCAGCGGCAAGGATCGTGGATTTTGCAATAATCGCTGATAAAGAAGCCTTTTTCTCATCCCACAAAAGCACACCAAAGCATCTATCATCAATGGTTATCAGGTCAACAACGAATTTTCGGTCTAAGAATTTAACATTGCCGGATTCTGAAGCTTTTCGGATCAGGACTTTCTCGGTCTCTGCTCCGGTGGCGTCGCCTTTGGCGTGGATAATGCGTCTCATGCTGTGTGCCGCTTCTCTGGTGAATGCCAGCTTGTTGTTTATTTTATCTTTATCGAAATCCGCTCCCCATTCTACAAGCTCGTCAACACGGTCTATGCCTTCTTCGACCATGACTTTTACTGCTTCTTCGTCACATAAGCCGTCCCCTGCATTGAGCGTGTCTTCGACGTGAAACATCACCTGATCGCCAGCATTTTTAGCAACTGCAATACCACCCTGAGCGTAGAGGGTATTGCTTTCACCTAGTTTGTCTTTTGTTATGAGGATCGTATTTCCGTGATTTCCTGCCTCTATTCCTGCTCTGAAACCAGCCGCACCTCCGCCTATTATCAAAAAATCTGTCTCTATTATCGGGATTTTAGACAGGTCAAACTCGGTTATGTATCTGATGGATTGACGGATGAATCTCAGATCGCTATGGTTAAAGCCGGCATTGTCTTTATTTTGTGACATCCGATACCTCTAAAGGAAATTTAGTTGAGATATGATCATAAATCAAAACACAGAAGCACGAAGAAAAAAGATACTGGATACATGATATTAGATGTTTGGATAATGTTTTTTAAACGGAATAATCACGAATTACACAAATTAGCGAATCTCGTTCCGCCGAGTAACGGAAGAAAAGATTCCACGAATAGAAACAAAAAAATTCGTGTCACCTTACGTTACTCGGCGTAACGAGATAGTGAAATTCGTGTTAAAATTCTTTTTCTGAATATCTATGGCATCTTCTCCGTGTCTTGATTTCATTTTAACAGAAAATCACTGTTAGTTGCAACAAAAAACTTGATAGCTTAATTCCTTAATCAGTATGGCTGGAACTAAGGTGGATAGCCAATGCTCATTATTGGACAGATGAATTATGACAAAATCTCTAATTAATTCCTGACTTTATTCCCATAATAACGTAATTATCTATATATGAGAGTCTCTCTTTTATTGATCTGGCAAATTCTTCTGCTTTGTCCTTAGCATAGATTGATGCGCCAATCGCAAGCAAAGTTAAAGCTATCAGTATTATCCAACGAAAATGTTTTAATGTACTCATTATTAGCCTACCCCTTTTATCAACCATGGTATAATCTTCTAACTCACTTTTAGATTTTCTCGAGTATTTACATTCAAAACCTATGAGCAAAAATATTAACTTGGTCAGGCACTATTTGTTTGTCTTGATTTCCCCCCATGTTGTTACGAGGTTATGTTTGGGGTGGATAGCAGACTCATGTAAGTCTTTAACCGAATCACCCCAAGCCACAAAGAAATCGTCAAAATACGCTCGAAAAGCAAATCCTTCTGCCCATAATCCTACAGATCTGACAAGGAAAGCATCATCTTTGCTTTGCAATCCGGGGGGGAAAATATCATCCTCAGCTCTTAGTATGAATGGTGCTCCAAACTCTTTTATGAGCGCACCATCCCAATATATTTTAACTTGAAATGGACGCTGTTTGATCATGAGTCTCATTCTATACCAGTTCCCCATCTCCGCTTGAATGGGGACAGGACCGACCCCCTTGATAGATGCGTCCATTAATCGATATGCAGGTCCTAAAAAGTGGATTTCTATTTTTTCAGGTTCCAAAGACCACGCTACTCTATAAAGAAACTCGTCATCTTTATGCGCGATCACCATTCCTATTAAACTGTTACCCTCTCCATCAGTCGGTTCAACTCTTAGGTTCGCCAACTTTTCGACTTTTAGACTCACCTCAACTATTAGATCATCTTGCTCTGTTAGCTCCGAGAAAGCTTGCGATGGCAATATCCACCCGGCTGCAGGAAAAATTATCATGTCGTCATCGAATTGTCGTTGTCCTTCTATGATTGCAACGACTTCTCCATGTATCACATCCCATTTGGCATCTGCTATTGGAGGAAGACCATATTCAAATTTTAACCAACTGTTTAAATCGCCACCATTAAAATTCTCCACCCATGTTCCAGCCCACACTGGCAGACAAAGCAATGTCATTACCACAATAAAGAACCCATATTTAAGCATTTTTGACACCTCGCTATACAGATTTTTGTTGATAAATTATAAAACTTGTGCTATAATTACTTACTGTAAACGATAACCAAGTTTACACTAGGGCTGGAATAGCCCGAAGTTACGCTCGTGGAGAGGGGGTCCCTCAATGTCGCTGAGTAGCCCTTCGTTGAAGCAAGAAGCCCCTGCCTTTAGGCATGGGGAATTCACACTGTATATCCTTGAGTTTAGATTTCTATCGTCCCTGCGCCGTCTTCGGCGGTGCAGACGTAAATCTCTGGTTTTAAGCCGGTGCGTTTGGGATACTCGTCGTTGATTTTGTCTATGAATTCTTGAAGTGTGTCCTCTACCACTAGCGAGATGGTACAGCCTCCAAAGCCCGCACCTGTCATCCTTGAGCCGACTACTCCGTCCATGCTCCACGCTATTTCTACCATAGCGTCAAGTTCCGGACAGCTTGCCTCGTAATCATCCCTCAGACCGATATGCGAATCATTCATAAGGTCGCCGAACCTGATTAAATCCCTTTCTATGAGTGCGTCAACGCTTTCAAGCACACGGATGTTTTCTTTGACCACGTATCTGCATCTTTTTTCAGTGATCTCTGGCAGGTGAATGCTGTATTTTACAAGGTCATCAATTTCAACGTCACGAAGTGCCTCGATTCCCGGTAGGAACTTTTCTAGTATCTTTACTCCGCGCTCACATTCCGCCCGTCTGTTATTATATTCGGAGTCTACGAGTCCTCTTTTCACACCTGTGTTGCATACAACTATCTTCATCGTGTCAAAGTGCAGTGGAATCAGATCAAACGAAAGGCTTCTGCAATCCAATAAAAGGGCATGATCCTTCTGCCCCATTCTGGATATGAACTGATCCATTATCCCGCAGTTGACTCCCACGAATTTATTTTCTGCTTTTTGACACAGGAGAGCAATTTGTGCTGGATCAATGTTTAACCCGCTGATCTTTTCAAACGTCACCGCAGTAGCCACTTCCATCGCCGCAGATGAACTTAGACCGGCGGCTTGTGGGACGTTGCCAGTAAACACAGCATCCATTCCAGACAGAGTATGTCCTTCCTCCTGAAGAAAATGCGCAACTCCTCTGGGATAGTTACTCCATTTCTGTTCATCATCATACTTTATATCACTCAATGGGAACTCTACTGATGCACCAAAATCCAGCGAATGTATCTTTACCAATCCATCATCACGACTCCTTGAGGCTACAATGATGTCTCTGTCAATAGCAACTGGAAATACAAATCCAGCGTTGTAATAGGTATGTTCGCCTATAAGGTTTACACATCCGGGCGCACGTACCAAAACCTCCGGGTCTCCACCAAAGTTTTCTTTGAAACTGCTTACCAGCTTTTCGATTAGTTCGTTTGTCAACTGGATTCCTCCTTTATTATTTACTTATGTCATCGAGGCTGTGAGGCGGTTTTTCTCGTAGTTCCTTCGCCTTATCCTCATTAAAGTCTCCGGGTATTTCCAACACACCCGGACATAATGGACAAATATTCGGGTCGTTCAGCACTACGGGGCGCTGCATACGATGCGTTGCGGTTATGACCCATTCTTCAAGCACGGGATCCCAGCGTAATTCAGACATTTATCTCCTCCATTGAAAACTATTTTTCAGACCAATCATAATATATTATGTAGCGTCCGTCATCCATAGCTTTTTTGATCTTCTTCATCTTTAGTTTTTTAATCTTTTTCTGTGTTTCGCAATTGTAGGCAGGCTGAGAATTAGAAATCTCTACGTTGCCAGCTAGAAGATCAGTCATCCAGTTGTTTACTTCGCTTAAACTAGAGAACCTGTTGTACTCAATCCCGTTACTTTCTAAGTATTCCATAAGCTCATCCTTTGCAAATATTACGTCAGAAGCCCTGGAAGCAAATTTATCTGAGAGCCCGTCACCTACGTAAATGACCTTTCTATCTTCATCCCTGAGTCTTTTGACGTGTAAAGTTTTGCAGTTTCCGCATTTCCCGCATCCCTGTTCGTAAAATGGGAACGCAAGCTCAACTTTGCGATCGTTGAACCACATTTTATTACACAAAGCACTTATGTCAGAAAATCCGTATTTTTCGAGAATTGCACGAATGTAAAAATCAAACCCATCACTTACAATGGCTATGGGAATATCGTTTCTTCTGCAAGTATCTACAAGGTCAGCAAATCCCGTATCAATCTCCATCTGCATCACGAAATCTCTGACTTCATCCTCATCTGCGTCAATAAGGTCATATTCTCCGATCAGACATTCTTTTGAGGAAATCTCACCTCTTCGCCACCTTTTGTTGATCTCTTCCCATCTTTCATCACCGAATTGTGTATAAATCCGATGCCCAACGTCACTTTTCGTTACTGTTCCATCAAAATCACACAATAAAGCTAATCTATATTTTCCCATAATATTTATTTCTCCTGTTCACTATTAATGATAGAGTTATTTTAGAGCAAAAGGTATATTTTGTCAATCTGAATTCAGTACCAAGCAAAAAAAGCAGTTGACGTTATGATCATAAATGTGGTAAAAGTATATAGGTCAATGGGTCTATAGGTTTCAAACTCATAGACCTATTGACCTGTTCTCATTTATGAAATTCGTGATAAGAGAAACCTATTTGAGCGCACTATATACTTTGAGGAGGAAAATAAATGTCTGAGAAAATACGTATGGCAATGCTTGGTTGCGGTGGAATGTCAGGCGCCCATGGAAACGGGCTGAAGGAACTCTGGCAGAAGGATATAAAGTTATTTGATATAGTGGCTACCTGCGACATCGTTGAGGCTAATGCTAAAGCAAGAGCAGAACAAATTGCGGCTTTTCAGGGTAAGATGCCAAAAATTTATACCAGCGTAGATGACATGCTGAAGAATGAACCCGATCTTGATGCGGTGGATATATGTTCCGTTCATAGGGCGCATCATATACTGGCTGTACCGTGCCTCGAAGCTGGGATAAACGTTATCATAGAAAAACCGCTTGGGATCACTATGAGAGCTTGTAATCTCATTGTGGATTCTGCAAAGAAGAACGGCAAGATTTTATCTGTGGCTGAGAACTATCGTCTATCACCGGGTCATAGGGCAGTAAACTGGGCTATCAAGCAGGGATACATCGGGAAGCCAAGATTCTTCTTCTGGCAGGATGTTGGTGAGGCTCTTGGTCCATGGGGATGGCGTGACTACAAGGATCAGGCAGGCGCTGGATGGCTACTCGATGGTGGTGTTCACTTTGCAGACCTTTTCAGATACCATCTCGGATGTGAGGCTACAGAAGTCTCTGCGACCGTCAGGAGTTACATGCCTTACAGATATAAAAAGCCTGATATAATGGAAGACCCGATTGACGTAACTGTGGAAGATACAACCATTGCAACTATTAAGTTTGAGAATGACATTATCGTTCAATGGGTTATATGCCGCGCTGCGCCTGGACGAGGTATCGGGGGTCACGTTATACACGGTAGCGAAGGCTCAATAGACCTCGGCGGGAACGTAACTCAGCGCAAAGAGAGCATAGAAGGCGCAAAGATTAATGAGATGTTTATGGCAAGCCTCAACGAAGAGGAGAAGGAACACTTCTTCCCAAGAGGTATAACCGATACTGTCGCCATCGAGCTTAAATATTTCGCAGAAGCGATTCAAACAGGCGGTAAACCCGAAGTTGACGGTGTTGAAGGTCTCAAAGATGAAGCTATATGTATGGCTTGCCTTGAGTCGTCGTGGTTCAACCAACCCGTCGAGATGAGCAAGATTGAGAATTGCGAGATCGAAGGCTACCAGAAGGAACTGAATGACGATCTGGGTATATAACAAATATGGGATGCATAAGCTGATACTTATGCATCCCATCACTTTTGTGAACTACCACTACCCTAAAGGGCTAGTGGCTTCTTGCTTCAACAAAGGGCTAAACTTGACGAAATCAAGCTGAACTCCCCTCTCCACGAGCGTAACTTCGGGCTGTTCCGGCCCTAGTGTGAATATTATACACGAAAAAGTGTAATTTGCCAATAGTTAATTTTAATATCTGTGTTGAGGAACAACACAGTAGTCATTCATCCACTACCCTAAAGGGATAGTGGTTTTTGACTAAGAATTATATAAAGATGATCTAATTGCTTACAGCTTGGCGAAACTCCTGCAAGAAACGTTCAGCACGTTTGGGGTTATATTCAGGAGATTGTCGGTAACGTTTCTGTATTTCCTCGACAAGCTGTGCTATATATTTTTCCATTTCATCTTTTTTGATGTTACGTAAAGAGGTACCTTCAGTTTTCTCTAATTCATCTAATAATTGCAATGCAATTTTTGGGGCTTCTGGAGATGGTTCACTTTCAAGTCCTTGTATAATATAGCCAAGCTTTGTATCAGAAATATTATATCTATGCTTAATCAATCGGAGAGCATAATATACCGCATCAACAAGAATCGTTGAGCTCAACAAAGGGTTTAGTATTATTTCAAAAGCGATCTCGGCTCAATACAAGCTTTTCAACCTCATCAATTTGTTCTTCTGAAAGGTCCCTATATACACTCGTTGCTAAATCCAAAATATCTTCTGATGTATCAATCGGTTCCACAATAAGCCTAACCTTTTGACCTTCTGCGATTGATATTGCTTTGGGATTCAGTATTTGAAATACGCCATCCTTGAAAATCGCATCACACATTTGTTCTCGCATTTCATTTGCCATTTTATCACCATCTTTGGGCTTGTTAATGATTAATGGAAATTTTTGAATATAATGTAAGTGCCTCATACAGTAAGCATAACATAAGCGTTACGACTGGTCAAGCGATTTTTCTCATAGCAGAGATTTACCTTTTAATTTCACCCCATTTTGATGGTAGCTTGCCTTGCAAAGATATAGCAAAAGTCCAACCTTCTGGCGTATATTCCTCTACTGACGACAAATAACCGCCAAAGTTTTGTCCTCCTACAACATAGATTTTATTATCCACCAAACATGCAGATGGATATGCCCTAGTGGTTGTTGCATCGGATTCTTGTGTCCATTTGTCAGTCTTCGGATCATATACGTTTACTGCTAAATTTAGTGTCATTTCGGGAAAAGTCATACCCCCGATCACATAGATTTTGTCATTTACTGCAACAACAGCCATCGTGGTTCTATCCAATGGCATATCAGCCTTTTGTGCCCAAGTATCAGTTGCTATATCATATTCTTCAACAGTAGCAATTGAATGGGCTTGAAATCCCGGATTTATATTTCCACCCATTACATAAATTTTATTATTTACTAACGCAGTGCCAAACATCCATCTACTTGTGGGCATGTCTGCTTTTTTATTCCATGTATCGTTTATTGGATCATATTCTACAACCGTTTTGAATTCGGGACCAGTGCCAATACCTATAAGATATATCTTGTCATTTACAACAACTCCCCCATTTCCACCTACTGCTTGTATCGGTATGTCAGGTTTCTTTGTCCATTTATCTTTTTTAGGGTCATATTCCTCTACAGTTGAACCACTAATAACATAAAATTTTCCATTTATTGCGCTGACAGTAGGGCGCATCCGTGGTATAAGCATATCGGCTTTCTTAATCCATGTATCAGTTTTCGGATCATATTCTTCAACTATAGATAATGAGCTAGCTTCGTTATCTCGTGTGCCGCCGATAGCATAAATCTTTCCATCTACAGCAACTGTTTTAGGGTGCATGTAAAAGTTGTAGGTAAAAACAAATCCTTTAAGGAGAGAGAAAAAGATGATATCCTCTTCGGAGAAACAAAAGTTTGAAACATCAAACACCGAAGAGGAGGAACGGCAATGTTCAAAAGTGAATCATCTACCGAAAGAATTATGACAGAAATATCTCCTATGATCAAGGATTTTATGTCAGAAACAGTAAGTCATAGTAAAGAGATTCAACTTGAGAGTGAAGAAGTAGTAAAGAAGATAGAAGACAATATCACATATTTTGAGAACAATCGGGGTCGAATGCATTATGATGAATATAAAGCAAAGGGTTATCACATAGGTAGTGGGACTGCAGAAAGTGCATGTAGTAGGGCAGCGATTAAAGCAGTCAGGAATGACATGGTCATTGGCAGGAGCAGAAGCGATCCTTCAGTTACGGATACTTTGGAAAAACAACGAATGGGATAGATTTTGGCAGACCCGAAAAATAGCAGCATAATTTTACCTACAACTTTTACATGCACCCCTGTGTTGAGGAACAACACAGCAATCTTTCATCCCCATAGCTGATGAAGGTTAAGAAAATAATCGGGTAATAGCCTAAAGGTCGAACACATAGGTTCGACCCTACGTTGATGGTGATTTATCGTAGGGACGCACCTATGTGTGCGCTTTTTTAGCATACAATAACATTACCCGATTAATTATTTAATCTTCATAAGCCCGTTGGTTTCAATGCAATTGTTTTTTATCGTGGAAAAAAGAAACCCTTTGAGGTAGAATAAATGGGTAACATTCAATTCTTTAAATGGAGGCGATTTTTATGAGCGATAAAAAGATTCGATGCGGGATTATTGGTTACGGACCAACTTTCAATTGGGGATGGATGCACGCGTTATGGATCAAGGCAATCAGCGATCTGGAACTCGTTGCTATCTGCGATAGGGACCCGAATTGCTTGCAAAAGGCTAAACAGGATTTTCCTGAAATTGATTTTCATACCGATATGAACGAAATGCTGGCTAGAGATGACATTGACATGGTTTCGGTTGTTACACATCACAACACTCATGCTAAAATTGTGGTCGAGTGCTTGAAAGCTGGCAAACATACGGTTGTGGAAAAACCTATGTGTATCAGTATCAAAGAAGCGACTGAAATGGTTGATATGGCGAAAAAAGCGAATAAAATGCTTGCTGTCTTCCATAACCGCCGTCACGATGGCAACGTCAGGGCAATCAAAGAAATCATTGATCAGGGATTAATTGGCGACGTTTTTCACATTGAGCTTTCAGCATGTGGCTACGGACATGCCCCCGATGTATGGCGATCAAAAAAGGACGTTTCTGGCGGTGCGCTTTACGACTGGGGAGCGCATGGGATTGACTGGATATTGCATCTTTTACAGGGGAAAAAGATGGTTCAGGTAACAGGATTCTTTCACAAACGTGTCTGGCATGATATATCGAATGAGGATCAGACAAAAGCGATCGTATTATTTGATGACGGAACAGTTGCAGAAATTATACAGTCAAGCATAGCTTATGCAGGAAAACCGTTGTGGTACATACTCGGCACAAAGGGCGCAATAGTGGATTCTGGGAGAGATGCAATCAAAGGCTATACACAAGAATTAGTTGGTCCTCCGGGTGGAAGTCTTCAGTTGATAACTTCAGATTGTGCAAAAGAAGTTAGCTACAAGGAATCTGATTGGGTCACCCATTACATTGATATAGCTAATCATATCCTTAAAGGTGATCCTAACCCCGTATCTGGAGAGGATGGACGAAGGGTTATAACTGTGTTGGAAACAGCAGAGAAATCAGCTAAAAGCGGACACTCTATGGACGTTCCTTATGAATAGTGAGTAAACTGCTAGTTTGCTAAAAAAGGTAAGATTACTTGAAGGAAAACGCTTTTCAAAAGCTCAAGCAAAAAATAGATGATCTAAAAGTAGAGTTGCTGGCTGTGTGGTTCGCTTATCGTGACCCTAGAACTCCTTGGTACGCTAAAGTTTGGTCGGCACTTGTCGCTGGTTATGCTTTCAGCCCGATTGATCTGATTCCTGACTTTATACCTATCATAGGTTATCTGGATGATGCTCTCATTGTTCCATTGGGGATAATGATAGCAATTAAACTAATCCCAAAGGAAGTGATGGCAGATACCAGAATCAAGGCTAAGGATTGGATTGAACAGAGAAAACAAAAACCCCAAAATAAGACGATAGCTGTATTGATCGTATTGCTCTGGATATTGCTTTTCTCGTTGATAGTACGATACGTTTTGAAGGCATTTATCTTGAGCAAGTATCAGTGATAATGTTTTTGCTCTTGATTAAGCCGATTGTCAATAGTATAATTTTACGTGTTAGTCTATTTGTCAAAACAGTTAAGTAGTTTTCAGTTTACTGCTTAAATCCGACTTTTAACATTGGAAGAATTATAATATGGAAAAAAAACATAACGAGTTAATATCTGATTTGAAGGAAAAGGCTCGCAGGATACGTGTTCTTGTGGTAAAAATGGCGGGTATGTCTGACTGCCATACAGGGGGAGCTATGTCAATAGCAGATGTCATGTCTGCTCTATATTTTCATATAATGAAAGTTGATCCGAAAAATCCTGAGTGGGACGGTCGTGATTACTTTATTTTGAGCAAGGGACACACTGTTCCTGCGCTGGATGCGACATTGGCAATAAAGGGTTTCTTCCCCGAAGAAGCAGTCGTAACTCACCTTGAGCTTGACAGCATAATATCGGGTCATGCTTGCGCCAAAGCAACACCGGGCATTGATGTATCTACTGGTTCACTCGGTCACGGATTATCAATAGGCGTAGGAACAGCACTGGGTATAAGGATGGACAAGGCTTCCAATCGTGTATTTGTCGTTCTTGGTGATGGTGAGTTACAAGAAGGTTCCAACTGGGAAGCGGCGATGTCCGCATCCCATCACAAACTAGATAACCTAGTCGCCATAGTTGACAGAAACCGCTATCAAACGGGACCTACTGAAGAGATGATGTCGCTTGAGCCATTAGCTGAAAAGTGGAGTAGCTTTGGCTGGAGTGTTCGATCTATTGATGGTAACGATATGGAACAGGTAGTTGATGCTCTTGAGAACGTACCGTTTGAAAAAGGTCGTCCCTCTGCCATAATCGCAAACACGATAAAAGGCAAAGGTGTATCTTTTATCATGAACCACCACATGGATCGGTTTAATGAAGAGAGTTTGAAATCAGCTTTGCAAGAACTCGGTGAGATATAAGGAGAAAAATAAATGGCTAAGTCTTTTCCTGAAGTATTATTGGAACTGGCTACCGAAGATTCAAGGATATGCGGGGTCAGTTGTGATTGCTGGGGATTTATTGCTCCATTGGCACAAAAATTCCCTGAACGTGCCATTGAGTTAGGTATTGCAGAACAAAATTTAATCGGTGTATCTGCTGGACTTGCACTGAGAGGTAAGATACCCTTCGCCATTGGTATGAACCCGTTCATAACCATGAGATGTTTTGAGCAGATACGCACTGATGTTGGCTATGGAGCCAGAAATGTCAAGGTGATCGGAGGTTATGGCAGTGGACTCATGTATGGTGGTTGGGGATGCACTCATCACGCAATGGAAGAGATCGGTCTCATGCGACTTATCCCAACTATGATTGTTACAATGCCCGCAGATGCTTATGAAACTGAGCAGATTACAAGGGCAGTAGCTAAAATGGATTCACCTGCTTACATCGCACTAGCAGGGGGATCATTACCCCTAAACATACCCGAAAGCGAAAGATCATTTGAGATCGGTAAGGCATCTTTATTGCGTAAAGGTGATGATGTAACGATCTTTGGAACCGGTATGACTGTCGGTGATGCTCTGAGAGCAGGAGATATGCTTGCTGATAAAGGTATATCCGCTAGAGTGTTCTCCATGCACACGATTAAGCCTGTTGATAAGAATGCTATCTTGCAATCGGCAAAGGAAACTAAGCTGATCATAACGATTGAAGAACATACGGTCATTGGTGGTCTGGGTGGTGCAGTAGCAGAAGTTTTGGCAGATGCTGGTGCAGGAACGCCTTTAAGACGTCTCGGTCTTCAGGACGTTTTCGCCTGCATGGTGGGAAGCCACTACGATGTTAAAAACCGTTTTGGGATCACATCCGAAGCGATAGTCGAAACAGTTTTGAGCATGAGTTAATTGAAGTTTGGAATAAATCGAATTTGAAAGGAGCTTTCTAATGGCAGAGAAAAAGTATCGAGTTGGCGTCATTGGTTGTGGTGGAATGGGGCATTCTCATGCGGGTTCCTATAAAAATAATCCAAGAACTGAACTCGTCGCTGTTATGGATAACAATCCAGACGCCGCTAAAAAACTTGCAGACGAGTTTTCTGTTCCAAAGTGTTATACTGACAGAAAAGAGATGTTCAAGAACGAAGAACTGGATATACTTGCTATCACTACGTGGCAAAGCGTAAGGGCAGAGATCACTATTGATGCTGTTGAAAACACCAATGTTAAGGCTATATTCGGTGAAAAGCCAATGTGCGCATCACTTGGTGAAGCTCAAGACATGCTGTCTGCTTGTGACAAGAAAGGCGTTAAGCTAGTTATTGGGCATCAAAGAAGATTTAGCTCAGTGAATACAGAAGCACGAAAACTCATTCAAGAAGGAGCAATCGGAAAACCACAGACAATGCTACGACGTGATGGCTTGGGATTGTTAAACAGGGGAACACATGAGATTGACGAGATGATGTATATACTCGGTGACCCAAAAGCTCTCTGGGTGATCGGACAGGTATCCCGTGAGACTGATAAGTGGGAGCGCCGAGTGAGATGTGAAGACCTTTGTATGGGGCTTATCTGCTTTGAGGGCGGGGTCAGGGGAATTTACGAAAGTGACTTACCTGAACCCGGTCTTAGGGGAGATGTAGTTTATGGTTCAGATGGTATACTGAAGCGCGGTGAAAAAGGAACACTGCTACTTTTGAATAACAAGGCTACGGATTGGCAAGTTATTAATCCACGAGTCTCTGAGCCTGATCAACACACAGAACTTCTCGATTGGCTTGATGGCAAAGTCGAATCGCACCGTAATGATGGGCATGTAGCGTATAAAACTATGGAGATCATGATGGCGATCTACGAGTCTCTGAGGATCAAGAACGTTGTTGTGCTTCCACTCCAGACCAGAGAAAATCCATTGGATCTGATGGTAGAAGATGATACATTACCTGTGCTTAAACCGGGTCGTTACGACATTCGTGCTCCATTCCCGGAACAAGTTTAAAACATGAAAAATAAACCATTGATTGGAATAAGTGTAGGAGACCCCGGCGGAATAGGTTCAGAGGTTACGGTTAAAGCCCTTGCTGTGAAAGATATATATGACATAAGCAGACCTCTGGTTGTTTCTGATTTTGGACTTATGATGGACGCTGTAAAGGTATCTGGTGTTCAGTTGGGATTGAATCGTATAGATTCGGGTCACATAGAAAGTGGGCGATACGAATATGGTACGATTGACGTCCTTGATATGAATAACGTTGATATGTCAAGGCACGTATATAAAAAGGTTCTGGCTGAAAATGGCAAATCTGCTTTTGAGTGTATAAAGAAAGTCATTGAATTGGCGATGACAAGCAAAATTGATGCCACTGTCACTGGTCCAATACACAAGGAAGCATTGAATCTTGCCGGATTTCATTATGCTGGTCACACCGAAATCTATTCAGAACTTACTAACACAAAAGACTACGTGATGATGCTGGTAGATGACAATTTCCGTATCGCTCACGTATCAACTCACGTCTCACTAAGAAAAGCATGTGATCTGGTTAAAAAAGATCGCATCTTGAAAGTGATAGAACTTACTAAAGATATGCTCGGTTGTCTGGACGTAGAGAATCCCAGGATAGCTGTTGCAGGCTTGAATCCTCATGCAGGCGAAGGCGGGTTATTCGGTGACGAGGAAGAAAAGGAGATAATCCCTGCAATCGAGTCAGCGAAACGTCTGGGGATAAATGCACAGGGACCTTTTCCACCGGATACAATATTCAGCAGAGCAAAAGGCGGAGAATTTGATGCTGTGATAGCTATGTATCACGATCAGGGTCACGTAGCATTAAAAACCGCAGGATTTGTATATGACAAAGACGGCAAATGGTCGTCAATATCAGGAGTGAACGTCACACTTGGATTGCCGATTATCAGGACATCCGTTGATCATGGCGTAGCTTTTGACAAAGCCGGTGATGGGATTGCTAACCCGCAGAGTATGATACAGGCTATAAAGTTGGCTGTGCAATTGTGCAAGAGCAGATAGTTACAATACCTTATGTTCGTTTTCATCTCAATTATTGGCGTTGCCAGAGGGCTAAAGATGACAGAGATTTTGTCTGATATTGAAAATATGGCTGTTGAGGAATTTAAGCAGAAGGTCATAAACAGATTTGGAGATGCAGAATGTATCCTGTTTGGTTCAAAAGCAAGAGGTGATGGAGATGACTATTCTGACATAGATATTCTTATACTTTTAGAGTATGAACCAAATACTTCAGTTGAAGAAGAAATAATTGATATTGGATTTGAGGTAGAAATAAAGTATGATGTTGTTCTTGGGATCATAACCCATTCTAAAACCTTTTGGGATTCCAGGGGTATTTTAATGCCTATCCATAAAGAAATCGAAAAAGACGGTATCCAATTATGACAAATGAACTTATAGATTATAGAAGAAATAGAGCAAAAGAGACTCTTAATGATGCTGAACAGCTTTTCAATTCAGGTAGCCTGTTCTCCTCTGTGAATCGTATATATTATGCAATGTTTTATGAGGTTACAGCACTCCTTCTTATTAAAGGTTTGGCTCATATCGGTTTTAAGGTGAAATTGGGTATCATTATGGCTCTCAAGAAACCGGCATTGACACACTTGAGATTGTGTTTCCATTCAAACATCACAACATAGATTGCCAGA
>Ga0315279_10004089_pt1 | contig 19789 bp, 16 predicted proteins | sample YL17G06_20_MG_FD_203694 | JGI IMG/M metagenome (GOLD analysis project Ga0315279, IMG submission 203694) | Sediment microbial communities from Yellowstone Lake, YNP, Wyoming, USA - YL17G06_20 | ecosystem: Environmental > Aquatic > Freshwater > Lake > Sediment | place: USA: Wyoming | collected... | reverse complement strand
CTATTTGCTATTAGCCATGAGCCATTAGCCAAAGGAGTCCGATGTCGGATCTTTTATGTGAAAGTTTGGCGAAATCCTTTCGTCATAAAAAGGTGGTGGATACGGTCACTGTTGAGATCCGGGGGGGGCAAGTAGTGGGATTGTTGGGACCCAACGGTGCAGGAAAGACCACCATTTTCTATATGATTGTTGGACTGCTTCATCCCAATAGCGGAAAGGTCTACCTGAATGGTGAGGAGATTACATCCCTTCCCATGTATTTGCGGGCGAGAAAAGGAATCGGGTACCTACCGCAGGAACCATCGGTCTTTAGAAAACTGACCGTAGAAGAGAATTTGATTGCGATTTTAGAAACCCTTGCTCTCTCCAAAGAGGAGAGAAGGAACCAGTTGGAAGAACTTTTGGACGAATTAGGACTCTCCTCCCTTCGAAAGCAGAAGGCTTATAGCCTTTCTGGAGGAGAGCGTAGACGGGTAGAGATTACCCGGGCCTTGGTGCTCTCCCCTTCCTTTATCCTTTTAGATGAACCCTTCGCAGGGATTGACCCCATTGCAGTATTGGATATTCAGTCCATTGTTCGTCAATTGAAATCGAAGGGGATTGGAATTATAATAACAGATCATAATGTACGAGAAACATTAGGAGTTTGTGACCGGGCTTATATCCTCAATGAAGGGCGCATCTTGGAGGAGGGGACTCCCCAAAAGATTGCCCGGAGCCGTAAGGCGAGGCAGATCTATTTGGGGGAAGGATTCAAGTTAATGGGACGACGCCGGAATAAAAAAGAGGATGAGAAAAAGGAAGTGAGCTCTCCCGCATAAGGGAGATGATAGGAACGAAATGGCGTTAGAACTCAAACAAACACCCAAACTTGTTCAACAGTTGGTGATCACCCCTCAGCTCCAACAGGCGATCCGGCTTCTCCAATTAACACGACTGGAACTGGTAGACCTGATCAATCAAGAGATGAAAGAGAACCCTCTTCTCGAAGAGGATGAGGAGGGAAAGGAGGAGGCCGAGGTCGAGGAGCCCATGACCGAAAAGGCCGAAGAAAAACCCTCTCTGAATACAGAGCACACCCTCGAAGTGAAAGGAGAGGGAGAGGGTAAAGATGAGTTTGATTGGGAGAGCTATTTAGAGAATTATAACCTCAGTTCCTTTCAGAAACAGAGCTCTTCGGATGGGGAGGAAAGACCCTCCTTTGAAAATTTTCTCACCAAGCAGACCACCCTTTGCGACCACCTCTACTGGCAACTCCAGCTCTCCCGTTTCACAGATGAGGAACAAAAGGCAGGGGTATGGATCATCGGAAATTTGGATGAGGATGGATATCTACAGATGCCTGTGGAGGATATCAGTTCAGAAGCGAATCTTTCGTTGGAGGTGGTGGAGAGGACCTTGCGAAAGGTCCAACAGTTCGATCCCGTTGGGGTGGCCGCAAGAGATTTGAAAGAGTGTCTTCTCATCCAAATGGAACAGATGTCGGTTCGAGATTCCCTCGCAGAAAAGATTGTTTCAGAATATCTTCCTCTATTGAAGAATCGTAATCATCCAGCGATCGCCAAACGGTTGGGAATTTCTCTGGACCGGTTAAATCGTGCTGTCTCCTTGATCTCCAAATTGGAACCCAAGCCGGGAAAGGCCTTTGGAGGGGAGGTCGTCCATGCAATCATCCCTGATGTCTACGTCTATAAGGTGGAAGGGGAGTATGTGATCTATCTGAATGACGAAGACATTCCAAGGTTAATGGTCAATCCCATTTATCGAGATACCCTCAGCAAAAGCCACATTCCTCTTGAAGGGGATCGGAAATATATTCAAGATAAGCTCCGGTCAGCACTCTGGTTGATCCGAAGCATCCATCAACGTCAACGAACGATTTATAAGGTGACAAAGAGCATCGTCACATTTCAAAGGGATTTTTTGGACAAAGGGATTCAGTTTCTCAAACCTCTCGTCCTTCGCGATGTGGCTGAAGATATCCAGATGCACGAGTCCACTATCAGCCGAGTCACTCACAACAAATATGTCCATACCCCCCAGGGAATTTATGAGTTAAAATTTTTCTTTAATGCAGGGATCACCTCTGGGCATGGGGAAACCTTGGCTTCGGAAAGCGTGAAGAATCTCATCCGCGAGATTATCGCCAAGGAGGATTCGAGGAAACCTTACAGTGACGAGAAGCTTGTTCAGATTCTGAAGGGAATGGACATCCATATCGCACGGAGGACGATTTCGAAATATCGGGAATTGATGAGGATCCTTTCCTCCAATGACCGGAGGAAGATCTCGTAAAGAGAATTTCTAAACTCGAAGCAGGAAATTCGAAACAAATATAAATGTCCAAAATAAAAATGACCCAAATAAAAAGTGGTTTAACATTTGAGATTTAGAATTTTGAATTTGTTTCGTATTTCGATATTCGGATTTCGTATTTTTCAATAGTGGAAAAGGGGTGGATCGATGCAGATTGCTGTGACGTTCCGACATATGGAAACTGATGAAGGGGTCAAAGATTATGTGAAGGAGAAGTTGCAAAGGTTACAAAAATATATTGCGAATCCAGGGGAGATGCATGTGGTCCTTTCCGTAGAGAAATTTCGGCATATTGCAGAAATCACCATCATCGGAAATGGGGTCACTCTCAATAGCCAGGGGAGGAACAGTGATCTTTATGCAGCCGTCGATCAGATGGTGGAAAAGGCTGAGCGCCAAATCCGTGAACGACGGGGGAAGGCAAGACGGAAAAGATCTAATCTCTCTCCTTCAAAGGCCCCCATCCGAAAGGGTAGAAGAGCCTCTGAAATGAGAGAGGAAACGGAGATGCCTTCTATCACCCAAAGAAAACACACCCTTGTCAAACCGATGTCTCTCGAGGAAGCGGTGGCCCAATTGGATCTTTCAGAAGAGGAATTTTTAGTTTTTATCAATTCGGATTCTGGGCAGATGAACGTCCTCCATCGCGATAAAGATGGTGGTTATGAATGGGTGGAGCCTCACTCTGAATAAACCCCGCACCACGTGTTAAAACACGGGGTTTTCTTTGAGGGAGCTATTTCGATGCGCCTCCTACATTCCTGTTGTGCCCGCCCCGCTTCGCGGAGCGAGGCCGGGGAAGAACAGGGCTTTAGGGGGTGCGGGGGGTAAAGAAGGGCAAAAGAGGGAATGATGAAGATCATGGATTATTTGAAAGAGGAATGGGTCATCCCAGACCTGCAGGGGACGGATAAGCGATCTATCTTGAAAGAGTTGTCGAGTGTCTTGGTAAAACCATGCCAGGTAGCTTCTGTGGAAGAGTTACTCCAGGTGCTCCTCGACAGGGAAAAACTGGGATCGACGGGCATTGGAGAGGGGATAGCTATTCCCCATGGCCGGCTAAAAAAGTTGAAGAAATTCTTCATTTCCTTCGGTCGTTCCATCAAGGGCGTAGATTTTGATTCGATCGACCGCAATCCCAGCCGGCTCTTTTTTTTAGTCATGGCTCCGGAAAATTCGGCGGTGGATAACTTAAAACTTCTGAGCCGCATTGTCACTTTGTTGAAGGACGCCTCTTTTAAAAAACGATTGATGGAAGTTTCATCCCAGAAGGAACTTTTTCAGATCATCTCCGAAGAGGACGAGAAATATTAGCGCTATACTCCCACCCTGACCCTCTCCCCTTGTGGGGGAGGGAGGGGTGGGGGGTGGGACTGATTCATGAGTGGCCTTTTAGTTCAAGAATTGGATCAGGATAGAGAGCACGATTTGGGCCTGACCTTGATGGCTGGAAGGAAAGGCTTGAAAAAGGGGATCACCCACTCACAGGTGCAAAAAATGGGATTAGCCATGACCGGTTTTATCAAATTTATTAACCCGGATCGCCTTCAAATTATCGGCAATACTGAAATGGATTATCTCAGGACCCTTTCCGCTGAGCAACAGGAAAAGGTGATCCACCAGATTTGTAACCTCGATCTTTCCTGCTTGGTCATCACTCGTAACCTGGAGGTCCCCGAGCTTCTCCTACAAGAAGCAGATAAAAGAGGAATCCCTTTGTTCCGCACCGCTCTCCGATCTTTCGATTTTATTGAGCAGGTGACCCAATACTTAGAAGAGAAGCTGGCCTCCACTACGAGCATCCATGGAGTGCTCATGGATGTCTTTGGTGTCGGGGTCCTCATCCTTGGTAAAAGCGGAATCGGGAAGAGTGAGTGCGCATTGGATCTGATTCTTCGGGGACACCGGTTGGTGGCGGACGATATGGTCTCTATTCAAAAACGGTCCCCCTCTTCTCTGATTGGCAGTGGGTTTGACGTCATTAAACACCATATGGAGATTCGTGGTTTGGGGATCATCAATATTCGCAGCCTTTTTGGTGTAGAGGCCATTCGCGAGCAAAAAAAGATCGAATTGGTCCTGGAATTGATGGAATGGGATACGAACCGGGAGTACGACCGCTTGGGATTTGAGGAGGAGAAGTACCCTATCCTGGGTGTCGAGCTCCCGATGTTGAGAATTCCTGTGACACCCGCTCGGAATTTGACGACGATCATCGAAGTGGCCGCCCGGAATCACCTCCTGAAAGTGATGGGATACGATTCGGCGCTGGAGTTTGAGAAAAAACTCCTTCAAAAGATGGAAGAGGGAGGGGGAGGCAAACTTGAAGTCGAGGGCGAGGTGGAGTGAAGAACATCCGGGTGATTCTTATCAGCGGTCTTTCCGGGTCCGGGAAAACAACGGCGATCAAGGCCTTAGAGGATATCGGTTTCTACTGTGTGGATAACCTTCCTATCCTCCTTTTACCAAAATTTTTGGAACTCTGTGAGCAGTCAGGCGGAAAGATCTCCAAAGTGGCCGTAGTGGAGGATATCCGGGGGACTGCATCGTACCCTGTTTGGAAGGAGACAGGAGCTGCACAAGGAGGGAACGATTTTTTAGAGGATTCGAGAAGAGTTATCCAAAATCTGCAGAAGGAGGGCTATTCGATTGAGATTCTCTTTTTGGAATCCTCCGACCCCATTCTGATGAGGCGTTTCAGTGAAACGCGTCGTCAGCACCCCTTAGCGGTTGGAGGGTCCATAGGGGAAGGGATTCGTCTGGAAAGGGAGTGGGTTCAGGGGATACGGGATATGGCGAATCAGGTGATCGATACCTCCCATTTTAATGTCCACCAACTCAAAGAAAGGATCCAGAAGTATGCCCAGGAAGGATCGAGTTCAGGCCAGATGACAGTGACCCTCCTTTCCTTCGGATATAGTTTTGGGATTCCTTTCGAGGTCGACCTCTTATTGGATGTCCGGTTTTTACCGAATCCCTATTTCATTGAAGAGCTGAAACGATTAAATGGAGAGGATCCCAAAGTGGCGGAATATATTCTCCAGTGGGAGGAGACGAAAGAATTTTTACAGCGAGTCCAGGAGTTTATTCGATTTCTTCTCCCCCTCTATATCAGGGAGAGAAAAACGCATTTGACCATTGCCGTGGGATGTACGGGTGGAAGGCACCGATCCATCGTGATCGTCAATCGATTGGCAGAGATGCTCCGAGACGAAGTGATGAAGCGGGGGCTATTTCTCTCTGTGCGACACCGCGATGCGGAGAAGGGGTAAAGAAGAGATGGTAGGGGTTGTCGTCGTGACACATTGTCATTTGGGAAAAGAGCTGATCTCAGCTGCTGAATTGGTGGTGGGAGAAGAGTTGAAACAGTTTCAGTCCGTTTCGATCGATCCAAAGGAGGGATCAGAGGAAATCCGTGAGAAGATCATCGCAGCCATCCGAAAGGTAGATGAAGGGCAGGGGGTACTCATTCTGACAGATATGTATGGGGGAACCCCCTCCAATATCAGCCTCTCCTTCCTGGAGGAGAGAAAGATCGAGGTCATTACAGGGGTCAACCTTCCCATACTGCTTAAATTGGCGACTTATCATAACGAAATGGATCTCGAAGCATTGGCTGTTTTCATTACCGATTATGGTCAGAGGAATATCAACCTGGCGAGCGAGGTGCTCAAAAAACGAATCGATAAGAAGAAGAGTTAGGAATTGAGAGTGATGAGTTTATTAAAATGGTCTTTGGGTAAAGGTTACGAAGCCAGTTTGGTGTAAGGGCAAAGGGTTACGGCAAAAAGATTCTAAGGACCAATAACATAACCCCTGCCTACCGCAGGCAGGCTTTAACGAAACGGGCATCCCTGCCTGCGGCAGGCAGGTTTACCTTGACCTTTTAACGATTGACTTTTATTTACTATAGTGAACCACATAAATATGTTGACATCCTATGGGCTGTCATTGCGAGCGAAGCGAAGCAATTTCAGGGGATTGTTTTTTCGTTGGCACTCCTCGGAATGGCAACTTTTCAATGGCGTTCGCCATAATTAAAGAGAGGGGATGGAAATTCAGACGTTCACCATTCGAAATCGGTTGGGAATTCACGCTCGAGCAGCCGCCCTCCTGGTGAAGACTGCGAATCGTTTTGTTTCGGAGGTGACCCTCGAAAAAGACGGCCTGGAGGTTAATGGAAAGTCCATCATGGGCATCCTGATGTTGGCCGCTTCCAAAGGCTCGAAGATCACGCTGAAGGTGAATGGGAAAGATGCAGCCCAAGCGATTCAGGTCTTGGGCAAATTGATTGAGGATAGATTTGGTGAGGAGTGAGGATGGCCATTCAACAGCAGATCAATAAATTCATTCAAGGCATCGGGGCCTCCCCGGGGATCATCATCGGAAAAGCCTATTTAATTGAACGATCTAAAGTTCGCCTTCCACAAAAAGGGATCCATCGAGATCAAGTGGAAGAAGAGGTAAAACGATTCCTCAAGGCGATACAGGAATCCCGAAACCAACTGATGGAGATTAAAGAGAAGATTTTGGATCCAGAGGTACGCCGGCATTCTTTTATTCTCGATGTCCACTTGATGATTTTGGATGACCAGATGCTGATTCAGGATACCGTGGATACGATCCGAAAGAAGAAGGTAAATGCAGAATGGGCCCTGGACCTCACTTTGGAAAAGTTGGACACAGCCTTCGAGGCCATTGAAGATGAATATTTGAAGGAGCGGCGAAGCGATCTTCACTATGTTTCGGAAAGAATCTTCCGTACCCTTCTTGGAAAGAAGCATGACGATATCACCCGGATCAAGGGGAAAGTGATCGTGGTGGCTCATGACCTCTCTCCAGCCGATACCCTGCAGATGAACCTGAAGCATGTGGCGGGTTTCATCACGGATATCGGTGGCAAGGTCTCTCACACCGCCATCCTCTCCCGATCCTTAGGCATTCCGGCTGTTGTGGGACTGAAGGTGGCCACCTCCCTCATCAACGGAGGAGACCTTCTGATCATCGATGGAGAGACCGGGGAGGTCGTCATCAATGCCACGGAGGAAGTCTCACAGGCTTTTGTAGAGCGGAAACGCCGGACCAAATCATTAGAACGGGAGGTTTTAAAATATGCCTCTCTGCCAGCAGAGACAAGGGATGGAGTTCGTATCCGTCTCCAGGCCAATATTGAAATGGTGGAGGAAGTTTCCTCTGCAAAGATGCATGGAGCCGAAGGGATTGGGCTTTATCGCACCGAGATCCTTTATCTCAACCGGAAGGATCTCCCCACAGAAGAAGAGCATTATCAAACCTATCGACGGCTGGCGGAAGACATCTCTCCCGCCACAGCCACGATCCGTACATTGGATATCGGAGGGGACAAGTTTCTTCCCGATTATTCGAAGAATAATGAGATGAACCCGGCCATGGGCCTGAGGGCCATTCGCTTCAGCCTCAAGGAGACCGAGATCTTTAAAACTCAATTGAGGGGGATTTTGCGAGCCAGTGTCCATGGAAAACTGAGGGTCCTTTTTCCCATGATATCAGGGATTGAAGAGATTCGACAGGCGAAGGCCATCCTGGAAGAGGTGAAGACAGGATTGGTTAAAGCGAGGATCCGTTTTGATCGAGGTATCAAAACCGGGGCAATGATCGAGATCCCGTCTGCCTCGGACATTGCTGACATTTTAGCGAAAGAGGTCGATTTCTTCAGCATCGGAACGAACGACCTGATCCAGTATGCCCTGGCCGTGGATCGGGTCAACGAGCATGTCTCCTATCTATACGAGCCCCTTCATCCGGCCGTTCTGAGAATCATCCGATGGGTAGTTCAGTCCGGCCATGAGGCCGGGATTCCAGTGGCCATTTGTGGAGAGATGGCGGCAGAGCCGGCTTATGCCATCATCCTGTTGGGTCTGGGATTGGATGAATTTAGCATGAACCCGGCCTCCATTCCCAAAGTGAAGAAGATGCTCCGAATGTCAAGGTTTGAGGAGACAAGGTCGTTGGTAGAAAAATTATTTCAATTTTCGACGGCCTCGGAGATCGAACGCCATGTACGGGACTGGATGGCCGAACGATTACCCAAAGATTTTATACAGTGGCATATAGAGGATTTGAAATCATAAACCCCTCTTCCTCCTCCTCTCCCTCTGGGGAGAGGGATGGGGTGAGGGGAGAGAAGGAGGAAAGATTACATGGCAATGACAGACTTTTTGTTCACCTCTGAATCGGTCACCGAGGGACATCCCGATAAGGTGGCGGATCAGATTTCAGACGCGATCCTGGATGGCATCATCGGCCAAGACCCTAAGGCAAGAGTTGCCTGTGAGACGATGGTGACAACAGGGATGGCGATCGTTGCAGGAGAGATCACTACTTCCTGTTATGTGCACATACCGAGTGTTGTCCGGGAGACCATTAAGGAGATCGGATACAATAACTCAGGCATGGGGTTCGATTGGGAGACCTGTGCGGTGATCACTTCGATCGATGAGCAATCCTCTGATATCAAGCAGGGGGTGGATGAAACGGGAGAACATGAACAGGGAGCAGGAGATCAGGGGTTGATGTTCGGCTATGCCTGTAACGAGACACAAGAGTTGATGCCCATGCCTATTGTCTTCGCCAATCGGTTAACTCGACGATTGGCTGACGTTCGAAAGCAAAAGGTCCTCGACTTTTTAAGACCTGATGGAAAATCTCAGGTGACAATTCAATATATTAAAGGAAAACCCGTTCGCGTGGATTCGGTCGTCATTGCTGCCCAACATAGTCCAGATATCAAATATGAAAAGTTAAAAGAGGGAATCATTGAAGAAGTGATTTTCAAAGTCGTTCCTTTGGAACTACGGGATAAGAACACGAAGTATTATGTCAATACGACGGGGAGGTTTGTGGTTGGAGGACCAAAGGCGGACTGCGGCTTGACCGGAAGAAAGATCATCGTCGATACCTATGGAGGGGTTGGCAGCCATGGAGGAGGGAGCTTTTCAGGAAAAGACCCATCCAAGATGGACCGGAGCGCCTCTTATATGGCCAGACATGTTGCCAAGAACATCGTCGCTGCAGGGCTTGCAGAGAAATGTGAGGTTCAGATTGCCTATGCCATTGGAGTTGCTCAACCCGTTTCATTGATGGTCGATACTTCAAGAACTTCCAAGATTCCCCCTGACAAGATTGCAAAGATCATTCGGGAACACTTTGATTTAAGGCCAAAGGCCATCATCCATTATCTTGACCTTCTCAGGCCCATTTACAAAAGAACTGCCTGCTATGGTCATTTTGGTAGGAATGAACCTGAGTTCACATGGGAGAGTACCCACCGGGCAGAGGAAATTAGGAAGGCAGCAGGACTATAATATTGCGGAATGGCGAATGCAGAATGCGGAATCTTCTCGAAATAAAATTTACTCCGCAATCCGAAATCTGCATTCCGAATTCGGAGTAAGAACATGGACTACGACATTAAGGATATTTCATTGGCTGAGAAAGGGCGGCTTCGGATGGAGTGGGCAGAGATGGCCATGCCTGTTTCAAAGTTGATCCGGAGCCGTTTTGAAGAGGAGAAACCTCTCAAAGGAATGCGTCTGTCAGCCTGCCTCCACGTAACGACGGAAACCGCTGTCTTGATGAGGACCCTTTTGGCAGGAGGAGCCCAATTGACCCTGTGTGCATCCAATCCTTTGAGCACACAGGATGATGTGGCTGCCTATCTGGTCAAAGAGTTGAATCTCCCCGTCTTCGCAATCAAAGGGGAGGATAGCGAAACCTATTATACCCATATCCAGAAAGCATTGGCCTTCTTTCCAAATCTCACCATGGATGATGGAGCAGATCTGGTCTCCTCGCTCCACTTTATCGCTTTAGAAAAATGGGAGGAGCTTTCTCCCTCCGTCCGAAATTGGGCGAAAGGCCTTCCCCCTCGCCAGAGAAAGGAGATCATCCAAGGGGTGATCGGTGGGACTGAGGAGACGACGACTGGTGTGATTCGACTCCGTTCGATGGAGAGGACAGGGGTATTGAAATTCCCTATCATTGCCGTCAATGATGCCGAGACCAAACACTTTTTCGACAATCGGTACGGAACAGGCCAATCCACGATGGATGGAATTCTCAGGGCTACGAATCGTTTGATCGCAGGCGCGACTTTTGTGGTTTCAGGATATGGATGGTGTGGGAAGGGTCTTTCCATGAGAGCCAAAGGAATGGGGGCCAATGTGATCGTCACAGAGGTTAGCCCACTGAGGGCGCTGGAGGCTGTAATGGACGGATATCGAGTCATGCCTATTGCTCAGGCCGCCGAGGTGGGGGATATTTTCTGCACGGTCTCAGGGAATGTCAATGTGATCCGGAAGGAACACTTTTTGCATATGAAAGACGGAGCCATTGTTGCCAATTCGGGCCACTTTAATGTAGAGCTCGATTTGGGGGGCCTCCGGGAGGTTACGGTCTCCAGGAGAGAAATCCGTGAATTCGTTGAAGAATTTAAGCTAAAGAATAGTCGAAAGGTTTATCTCTTAGGAGAGGGAAGATTGATCAACCTGGCCTCTGCCGAAGGGCATCCCTCCAGTGTCATGGATATGAGTTTTGCCAATCAGGCACTTGCCGCCGAGTATTTGGTTAGGGAACATCAGACCTTAACAAAGAAGGTCTACCAAGTTCCCCCGGAGATCGATCAGGAGATTGCCCGGATGAAGCTCCTTTCAATGGGGATCCAGATCGATCAGCTCACCGAAGATCAGGAACATTATTTGACCTCCTGGGAGAAGGGAACATGAATTCCAATAACCGTCTTAACATTCCCTTAAAAAAGGACAAGAAGCGCTGGAAATGGCTCCTCCTTGCAATCTTGGTCTTTGTCGCCGCATTAGCGCTCTACCGGGTATGGGGTTTTACACAGAAGCGATCGGGACCCCAGCGAGCCGCCCGGATGGAGGTCCCTGTTCAAGTCATCCCTGTCGTTGGTAAACCTCTTACTTATTCCATAAAGGTTACCGGCGACATTCTCCCTCTCATGCAGGTTGATCTTGTTCCAAAGGTGTCCGGGTATCTGGAACGGATTGATGTGCATATCGGTGATATAGTAAAGCAGGGACAGGTGATCGCCCAGATCGACCGGACCGATTTTTTACACAAGGTGAGAGAAATCGATGCCAAGGTAGCTCAGGCAAAGGCCCAACTGGCTGAGATCGAAACCGGCACGAGAGCAGAAGAGCTGCGCCAGGCAGAGGAATCGGTCAAGCAGGCTCAATCCCGATTCGACAATGCGAAACTGCAGCACGAAAGGATAGAGGCCCTCTATAAGAGAGAGGTCATTTCGAAAAAGGAGCGGGATGTTGCTGACATGGATTATACCGTTGCAGAAGCCCAGTTGGCATCGAGCCAGCAACAACTGAAGCTTCTCCGGGAAGGGGCCCGCCAGGAAGTCAGAGATGCAACCCAGGCGAAACTTAGAGAGATGGAGGCGATCTTAGAACAGGAGAGGAATCACCTTAAGGATACAAAGATTGTCGCTCCTTTTCGGGGAGAGATCAGCCGAAAATATTTGGATGCGGGAGCCTTTGTTTCCCCATCCTCTCCTCCCACTCCTCTGGTGAACCTTGTCCATACAGAGACTCTAAAAGTAGTAGCCAATGTTCTGGAAAAAGATATCCCTCTTTTAAAGCCTGGGATGAAGGCGAAGATTCAAGTCGATTCTTATCCGGGGAGGGTCTTTGAGGGAAGGGTGGAAAAGATCAATTCAGCGCTCGATCTTTCTACCCGTACCCTTCAGGCGGAGATCTACATTTTTAACTCGGACCGATCCCTCAAACCAGGGATGTTTGCCAATGTGGAAGTGGTCCTCCTGGAAAAGCCTCAGACCCTGGTCATCCCGAGAGAAGCAATCATCGAGACAGGAAGTGAGATGTCTGTTTTTGTGGTCGAAGGAAAACAGGTCTTTCGAAAAACGATTACTCTTGGATATGAACAGGATCGGTTAGTAGAAGTCCTTAAAGGATTGAATGAAGGAGACCAGGTGGTGATCAAGGGGCAACAATTGATCAAAGACGGTTCCACCATCCGGGTCATTGAAGGGAGTTAAAAGGCTATAGCCCATTTCAAATTGCAAATTGCAAATTTCAAATTGCAAAATTAAGACTTAATAGAGTTTAAACATTTTTCATTTTGAATTTTGCATTTTGCATTGGAACGGAGTTCGTTATGGATCTCATCAGGGGCTCTCTGAAGAATCCTGTGGCCCGGTTTATGATGGCCATCGGGATTATCCTTCTTGGAATTATTGCCTTCCAACATCTTGCCATTGATCTCTTCCCCGACATTTCCTACCCTGTTGTTTCCATCTCAACCGAATATGAAGGGGCAAGTCCTGAAGACATTGAAATCTCCCTTACGAGACCGATTGAGAAAAGGGTAAGCCGCATCCAGAATGTGCGTTTCGTCTCTTCCAGGTCCAGGGAAGGGATTTCTACCGTCATTCTGGAATTCTATTGGGGGACGAATCTCGATGTCGCTGCGACCGACATCCAACAGGCCCTCAATCAGATTAAGGATACCTTTCCTGAAGAGGCCAAAGAGTCCGTCATCTACAAATTTGATCCCTCCTCCATATCGGTATTGACGCTCTCTGTCTCAGGTCCTATGAATGAATATCGGCTAAGGGAACTGGCCGAGGATTTCATTGCCCCAAGGTTGGAGAGCCTGAAGGGTGTGGCTTCTGCCAATGTCCGGGGCGGACAGATCCGCGAAATTCAGGTAGAGCTTGATCGCAGAAAACTGGAAGGGTTAAACCTTTCCATCGACAAAGTGTCAGAGGCTGTAAAGGCAGGCCATAAGGACCTTCCAGGAGGAAGTCTCAAGGGAGAGAAGACGGATTACTTGGTCCGAACCCTTGGTCGGACTCCGGAATTTAAAGACATCGAGGAGATTGTCGTTCAACAGCATAATGGGGTTCCTGTCCGTATCAGGGATATCGGAAGGGTGAAAGACGGATTTGAAGACGCCGATGAAGAGGTTCATGTCAACGGGAGAAGAGGGATCATCATCAGCATCCTGAAGCAGATCGGGGGCAACACGGTTGCCACGGTTGATAATATCCTGAAGGCACTGCCCCAGATTCAGAAGGAGCTCCCTAAGGGGATGACTATTCAGGTCGTCTCAGACCAATCTACTTTTATTCGGAAATCGATCAAGAACCTCCAGCACGAGGCGATCATGGGGGCACTTCTGGCGGTAGCGATTATCCTCATCTTTCTCGGAAGCGGGACGAGTACCTTAATTATTGCCCACTCGATCCCCATCTCCATCGTCTCCACCTTTGTGCTTCTCTACTTTGGTAATTTCTCATTAAACATCATGACCCTGGGAGGTCTGGCGCTGGGTGTCGGCCGTTTGGTGGATGATGCGATCGTCGTTCTGGAGAATATCAACCGCCATATTGAGCTGGGGGAGCCGCCTGAAGAGGCCTCTTACAAAGGGGCAAAGGAAGTAAGTACACCGGTCATTGCGGCGACCGTCACCAGCATCATCGTCTTCATTCCCCTTGCCTTTGTGAAAGGGGTTGCCGCGTTATTGTTTCTTCAGATGGCTTACACCGTTGCCTTTTCGCTGATGGCTTCCCTTTTCGATTCGCTGACCCTTGTTCCCGTTTTAACGGCCAAGTTCCTCCGGCCCAGAAAGGAATCGAAGTCGGAATCGACTCGAACCGAGAAGATCCCGTGGACCCAGAAGCTTTTCCAGAAAACCCGGCCCTTTTTCCTCTGGGTGGATCAACATTACCAATACCTTCTTGATCTATCTCTGTCTCACCGAAGAACAGTCATCTTAGGGGTCGTTGGAATCTTTGTCGGAACCCTTTTTCTTATCCCTTTAATCGGAACCGACTTTTTCCCTAATATCGATGAGGGGCAACTCCGGATGACCATCCGTCTTCCTGTTGGGTCTTCTGTGGATGGAACGGTGAAGGTGATGAGCAAGGTAGAAGGCATCATCTTTGATGATGTTCCGGAACTGAAATCTCTCTGGGCAAGGGCTGGCGCTGGGAAAGGCAGGTCCGTGATCTTCAGTGGTAGGTTTGCAGGCAGCCATACGGGGATGTCCTCCGTGATGCTGGTCGACCAGAAGGAGAGAAGCCGGTCTTCTGAAATGATTTCTCGTTCTCTAAGAGAAAAGTTGAGACAGATCCCTGGAGCGACTGTTTCTATCTATCCCGGTGGCCTTATTTCCCGAATCATTACATTCGGAAATGATGACCCGATCGATGTGGAGATTCTCGGATACGATCTGGCAACAGGAAGCCGTTTAGCCCGGGAGGTCGAAGGATACCTTAAAGAAATCCGTGGGGTTACCGATATCCAGGTCGGACGGGAGGAAGGGCTCCCGGAGTATCAGGTGAAAATCCGTCAAGATCGGGCAGCAGCCTTAGGACTAACGACCTCCCGTGTGGCGCAAATTGTGAGGAGAGCGGTCGAAGGGACCGAAGGCATCGAATCCGCGATCTATATCGACCCAAAAACGGGGAGGGAACATAACGTCAGAGTCCGACTTCGAGAAGAGGACCGGAAGCGTCCAGAGGATCTGAATAGGATACCTCTCCCTGTTTCAAGTGATAGGATTGTCCCTCTTGAAAATGTCGTTGATGTGAAACACATCCTTTCTCCCATGCAATTGGAGCGGAAATATCAGCAAAGGATTATTCATGTGACGGCCAATACGAGCGGAAGAGATCTCGGTTCCATTGCTTCGGAGATTGAAAATAGGATTTCACAACTGAAGATCCCAGAAGAATTCTCTGTAACGCTTAAAGGGGCCCGTCTCGAGCAACAGGAGGCCTTCCGAATGCTTTTCTTTGCCCTGATCCTTGCTATTGTTTTAGTTTATATGGTACTTGCCTCCCAGTTTGCGTCTTTGCTCCACCCTTTCCTGATCATGTTCTCGGTTCCATTAGGTTTCATCGGAGTTATCTGGGCTCTCTATTTTACAGGCAATACCCTGAGTGTCGTTTCTTTTATCGGGATCATCATGATGGTCGGGATCGTGGTGAGCAATGCCATTATCCTGATCGATTACATCAACCGTGTCCGGAAGGAGGAGGGGGCCGAATTGAAGGATGCCATCGTCCGGGGCGGCAGGATCCGTCTCAGACCGATTTTGATGACAAGTCTCACTACTATTTGTGGGTTGCTCCCAATGGCCCTGGGATTGGGCGAAGGGGCTGAAGCGAATGCCTCTTTAGCCATTGCTGTGATTGGGGGACTTTCAGTTTCCACTGTACTCACGCTGGTCTTCGTACCGACCCTCTATTTCACCGCTGAAAGCTGGAGAGCCAAAAGAAGAGGCTTCCAGGGTTCTAGTGTTCAAGTGGTCGAATAGTCCAATGGTATTATGAATGCGGAATGCAGAATGCGGGGTGCGGAATAAAAAAATCCGAAATCCGCATTCCGAAATCCGAATTCGGGATTTATGATTCAACGTCGAAAGACTCGCCAGATTTCCATTGGTTCGCTGAAGATCGGAGGAGATGCGCCTATCTCTGTCCAGTCGATGACAAAAACGGATACACGGGATGTTCGAAAGACTGTTCGTCAAATTCGGCGTCTTGAAGAAGCGGGCTGCGAAATCATACGAGTGGCAGTCGTAAATGAAGAGGCAGCCCATGCGATTGCTGAGATAAAGAAGAGGATCAAAATTCCTCTCATTGCGGATATACATTTCCACTATCGGCTGGCTCTGAAAGCAATGGAGTCAGGGGCAGATGGGCTCCGCATCAATCCTGGGAATATCGGTGGGGAGGATCGGCTCAAGACCATTGTCATCGAGGCGAAGGATCGTTCCATCCCAATCCGTATTGGAGTAAATGCCGGTTCATTAGAGAGAGATCTCTTAAGGCGTTTTGGAGGAGCAACTGCGGAGGCGATGGTTTCGAGTGCACTTCGTACGATCGAGTGGATGGAGACCCTTAGATTTCACCAGATTAAGGTTTCTCTAAAGGCTTCGGATGTACTGAGGACATTAGAGGCCTATCGTCTGTTTCCAGAAAAGTCCGACTATCCACTCCACTTAGGAATCACAGAGGCTGGAAGGGGTTCTGGGGCCATTGTTAAATCTTCCATTGGCATCGGGCTTCTGCTCAGCGAAGGGATTGGAGATACCCTTCGAGTTTCCCTGACCGGAGATCCGGTGGAAGAGGTCAAGGTTGGCTATGAGATATTGAGAGCCTTAAAGATTCGGCAACGGGGCGTTGAGATCATCTCGTGTCCTACCTGTGGCCGCTGTGAAATCAACCTGACTCCTCTCGTCGGAAAAGTTGAAAAGGCCACCCAAAGGATTGACACCCCACTCACCATCGCCATCATGGGATGCGTTGTGAATGGCCCAGGTGAGGCGAAAGAAGCAGATGTGGGTATTGCTGGAGGAAAGAGGATGGGTCTTCTTTTCAGAAAGGGAAGGGTGGTCAAGAAGGTGAGAGAGAAAGATTTTGCCCGGGTTTTATTAAAAGAAGTGGATGAAATGACCGGGGGAATATAACTGGTTCCACGCGTTACATCGGATTATTTTGTCATTCCCGCAGACGCGGGAATCCAGAAGGTTTTTAAAGGAGGGCAAGGACATGGATTCCTGCTTGCGCAGGAATGACAAAAAAAGAGCTTATCGCAGATGTGATGGATCAACTTTTTACGAACGGAGTTTTTTCCATACATAATAGATTCGCTGTATTACTGTAAAGTGAGTGAGGATGGCTAAAACCCAGAGCATCATCTCCATCCAACCAAAAAGCACTCCAGCAGAAAGAAGAATGATACGTTCCGCTCTCTCCATGAGGCCGATGTTGCATGAAACATTTGCAGCTTCTGCCCTTGCTCTGACATAAGGGATGAGAGCCGTACCCATGCTCACAAAAGCAGTAAGGATGACCAGAACAGGGTCTCCTTTTTTTAGATAGTAAATGAGGAGGGAAAGGAGGAGGAGGAGATCTGAATATCGGTCCAAGACGGAATCTAAGAAACCACCGTAGGCTGTGACCTTCCCCAATTTTCTGGCGACCACACCATCGATGAGGTCGAAAATCCCTGAAAGGATGATGAAGAGTCCTGCCAAAATCCAAAATTCCTTGAGAATAAGGAAGCAGGCGAAGAGGGTCGAAAAAAAACCCATCAGGGTGAAGAGGTTTGGATTGCTATGTTCACCAAAACATTTTTTAAATAGGTTATAGATATAAGGATCGAGTCGATGCCCGATTTTGTTGCCGATCATCTTTCAGGCTATAAAAATAGGCGGATGATTTTTGTCACAAAAGATAACATTTTTGAAGGAAAAGTCAATTATTGATTCATGTAAAATTAATGTCCCATGCATGTTGGTGTGTACCTCGTTCCTGCGAAAGCAGGAATCCAGTACCATTGCCTTTTTCTGGATTCCCGCTGGAGTTTACCCCGTACTTGATGCGGGGCGGGAATGACATCTCTCAGATTATTGTAAAGAAGTGTTAGATTCACTACACTAGGACAGTACGGTGTTGGCTATGTTATCCAAAGAAGATTTGAAGAACATCCTGTCGAGGATCGATGGCAAGGGATATAAGGCCTACAAAGATATTGAAGGGAGTTTCGACTTCGGTCCATTTGCCCTCCATGTCTACCATGTCCAGGCAGATCCATTCGCTGCCCCTTCTCGATTGAGATTTCATATTCCTCTTTCAAAGACGGGATTTGCACCCTCCCTTTTCGAACATCGGATTAGGCGGATTTCCTTTCAGGACTTTATTGCGAGGCGGTTTGATACCATTCAAAGGAGATTGGTAAAAGGACATCGAGGCATTGGAAAGAGCGGTCTTATCAGCATCGATTCAGGAAAACAAGAGATCTTGGAGCGAAGCGCAGTTTCGATTGGTGCTCAAGGGGTGGAAGTCCGTTTTACCGTTGGTCTTCCTGCTGAGGGAAGGAGGATTTTAGGCAAGGAGGCTATGGCGATTTTCTTTCAGGAGATTCCTCAGATTGGCGAACAATGCCTCTTCTTTCAATACTATGACCCATCCGAGGTCAGACTGCATGTGGAGGTGGCTGAAGATCATGAGGCGATCCAGAGACAATTAGAGGAGAAGGGATTGGTAGCCTTTGTCCACGATATGTCCATCCTTCCGAGAAGGAGCGGGGTGGATGATCGACCGCTCACACAGAATGTCGTTCCCTTTTACTATCCTCCTGAGTTAGAAATGGAGATGATTGTCCCAAATCGAGGCAAGGTCAAAGGGATGGGTTTCCCAAATGGAGTGACGTTGATCGTCGGAGGTGGGTTTCACGGAAAAACCACCCTGTTGAATGCAATTGAGCGAGGGGTCTATCCCCACATCCCAGGGGATGGAAGGGAGTATATCGTCACCCTTCCATCGGCCGTTAAGATTCGTGCAGAGGATGGGCGAAGCATTGAGAAGGTGGATATCAGCCCTTTCATCAATCACCTTCCCCAGGGAAAGGATACGGTAAGGTTTTCAACAGAGAATGCAAGTGGCTCCACCTCTCAAGCAGCCAATATCATCGAAGCACTGGAGATGGGCTCCAAACTTCTTCTCATCGATGAGGATACCTCAGCGACGAACTTTATGGTGAGGGATGAAAGGATGCAGGAATTGGTGACCAAAGACAAGGAGCCGATCACTCCCTTTGTGGATAAGGTGAAAAAGCTTTATAATGATTTGGGCGTTTCCACTATTCTTGTCATGGGAGGTTCTGGAGATTATTTTGATATCGCCGACACAGTGATTATGATGGACAATTACCAACCTCGCTGTGTGACCTACCGGGCGAAGGAGATCGCTTTAAAGCATACGAGCAGACGAATGGATGAGGGAGGAGCAAGTTTTGGTAAAATCACACCCCGTCAACCCCTCTCTCATAGTTTTGATGCGCGCCGTGGGCGGAGGGAGGTGAAGATCGATGCGAAAAGCACGCGGACGATCCTCTATGGTCCCACAACCATCGACCTTTCCTATTTAGAGCAATTGGTTGACCCCAGTCAGACCCGTACCATTGGTCTGATGATCCACTACTATAGTGAACACTATCTGGAAAAGACTCAAAATTTGAGGGAAGGATTGACAAAGTTGATGGAGGATGTTCAAGAGAAAGGTTTTGATATCCTTCTTCCCTATAAGGTTGGGAACCTGGCCATGCCCCGTATCTATGAGTTGGCTGGAGCCATCAATCGAATGAGAACGCTGAAAATCAAATAGGAAAATGGAATGCTGGAGGAATGGAATAATGGAATGATGGAATGATGAGAAAAGAACAAACTTTCATTTTTCTCTTTCAAAACCCATTATTCCAATATTCCATCATTCCAATAACTTAAGGAGGATTTTATGGCAACGTCTATGGTTTCGATGACCGAATTTAAATCTCTCACCCTGAAGGGAAGGGGAAAGGTGAGGGACATTTATGATCTCGGAGATCGACTTCTGATCGTTGCTACAGACCGGATCTCGGCCTTTGATGTT
>Ga0315279_10004088_pt1 | contig 19791 bp, 16 predicted proteins | sample YL17G06_20_MG_FD_203694 | JGI IMG/M metagenome (GOLD analysis project Ga0315279, IMG submission 203694) | Sediment microbial communities from Yellowstone Lake, YNP, Wyoming, USA - YL17G06_20 | ecosystem: Environmental > Aquatic > Freshwater > Lake > Sediment | place: USA: Wyoming | collected... | reverse complement strand
ACAAGAAATATCTGGCAATCTATGTTGTGATGTTTGAATGGAAACACAATCTCAAGTGTGTCAATGCCGGTTTCTTGAGAGCCATAATGATACCCAATTTCACCTTAAAACCGATATGAGCCAAACTTTTTATAAATATGAGTGAAAACGAAACAAGTAAAGAAGAGAGAAATTTTCCATTAAGCCAAATTTATTTTTATCTGACTGAAGGTTGTAATCTTGCATGTCGCCATTGCTGGATTGCTCCAAAATATCAATCAGGGGCACATAAGTATCCTTCTCTGGATTTGGATCTTTTTAGGTCTATATTAAGACAGGCGAAGTTGATGAAGGTTCCTTCTGTCAAATTGACAGGTGGTGAACCGCTTTTACATCCGCAGATTCATGAAATTCTAGAGATGATTAGAACTGAGGGGATTGATCTTACTATGGAGACTAACGGCGTTCTTTGTACGCCCGAAATAGCACAGCAACTAGCCACCAATGGGAAATTATTTATATCTGTTAGCATGGATGGTGCTGACCCCGAAACTCACGAATGGATACGAGGTGTTAAAGGTAGTTTTGAAGCCACTCTGGAAGGTATCCGAAATCTGGTGAGTTATAATATTCATCCTCAGATTATTATGACCATTATGAATCACAACAAGGATCAGATGGAGGCAATGGTTCGACTAGCAGAATCACTCGATGCAGAATCGATCAAATACAATATTCTACGACCCACTGCCAGAGGTGAAAAGATGCACGAACAGGGTGAGACACTGCCGATTGATGAACTTATTGAAGTCGGGAAATGGGTTGAAACTACTCTTGCGCCTTCAACGAAACTGCGTATCGTATACGATTATCCTGTAGCTTTCCGTCCTTTAAGCAGGATGTTTGGTGAAAATGGCAGTGGATGCTCTACTTGCGGTATCTTTGGTATTATTGGAGTTTTGGCAGATGGCTCTTATACCCTGTGCGGTATTGGAGAAAATGTGCCTGATTTGATTTTCGGACACGCAAGCAAAGATCGTCTTGAGGACGTATGGACAAATAATCCAGTGCTTCAGGATATACGTGTCGGATTACCAGAAAAACTTGAGGGGATATGTGGTGATTGTCTATTAAAAAGTAGGTGCCTTGGTAGTTGTATCGCACAAAACTATTATCGAAGCAAACATTTGTGGGCGCCATTCTGGTTCTGTGAAGAAGCAAATGCTAAGGGACTTTTCCCCAAGACACGAGTTCGTTCAAACCCAGCACAACAATAAAGAAATCAATCAGTTCACTGATAATGAATGTTGATACTCCAATAGGTATTATTAAAATTGGTATAGTTCTGAGTCCATGAAAGGTCAGCTTGCAACCTGGATAGGTCGAAGATACGTATGAGAGAAATTGTTGAGTTAATTGTTTAAAATTAGATTTGGATGCTTCAGCATCCTCACTTTTGTAATATGGTCTCACAGTTTTTTGTAAGGTTGTCACCATATAACTTAATCTCTCTGCACATTCTTTAATAACTCTAAGAGAATTAGCTAAATCAATCGATTTAGAGTCGCGAAGTAAAAGGTCAGAATATCCTAATATAGGTAATAATGTATATGGTTTTAAGAAAAAATCATAAGCTCCATATTTCATAGCTTTTATAGCTGATTCAATGGTTCCATAACCTGTCATAATAATAACCTCAATATTCATCTTTCCTTGAAATACTCTCATAATTATAGTACAATGAGACAAGCTTTAGTGATCTATTGCTGTATATTACTAAAAAGGAGGAGGTGTATTAGAAGCATAGTTATTCTAATATACCGAAAAAAATATGTCTAAAAAATTGAAAGTCGGAGTTATTGGTACAGGTATAATTGGCAAATCTCACATTAGCGGATACATGGGGATGAGTGATGACGTTGAGATCGTTGCAGTCGCCGATCTGAATGAAGAAGAGGCTGAACGAGTTGCAGCGGCAAACAATATTCCTTACGTTTTCAGCGATTACAAAGATTTGTTGAAAATGGATGAGATCGCAAGTGTGGACGTTTGCCTTCCAAACAATCTTCATGAACCAGTAACTGTTGAGGCGCTTAAGACGGGTAAGAATGTATACTGTGAAAAACCAATGGCAAGAACCATTCAGGAAGCACAGTCTATGTATGATACCGCAAAAAAGACAGGCAAGATGCTATCTGTCCAGCTAGGCACGCTTTTCTCATGGGAAGCAAAAGCGGCAAAGCACTTTGTTGAAACTGGTGTTCTTGGTAAAGTCTATTACGTTAAAACAAGCCATTATCGCCGTAGAGGCAGAGTCTACGTTGACGGTTATGCAACTCCCCACTTTGTCCAAAAAGAAATCTCAGGCGGAGGTGCATTGGCAGACATGGCTGTCTATCACATGGCATTTATGGTGCATTTGCTTGGCAACCCTGATCTTGAAACGGTTACAGCATCCACGTATCAAGAGATTGACATGGACGAAGAACGCCGAAAGTTCAGCAAATACAATGTTGAAGAATTAGGCATCGGTTTTGTAAGGTTCAAAGGCAACGTCACCATGTTTGTTGAAGAAAGCTGGGCGATCAACATGGACCATGACGAAGGCGACCTTGTTATGGGTTCAAAAGGTGGTTTAAGGCTTAATCCATTTACTTTGTTTACAGAAGTTGGCGGAATGAACATGGATTATAACTTTGACCTTAAAAACTTTGAAAGCCGTCAGCGTAGCATCGGAAAGGTTGTCGAAGGGATGGAAGGTCCTCAAAAGAATTTTGCATGGGCGCAGCTTGGCCGTGTTCCACTTGTTGATACAACAAGTGTAGCCCTGAAGGTCGTACAGATAACTGATGCAATGTACCGTTCAGCAGAAGAACACAAAGAAATATCATTTAAGTAGTGATTTTCACAAATATGCAGAAAAGTCTATAGCTCAATGAGTCTATTGGTTTCAAACTCATAGACCTATTGACTATAGACCCATAGACCTTAAGTATTACTATTAGTATTACAAAGAAAGGTGATGAAAATGCCAAGATTAACACAAAAAGGACAGGTTACGGTACCAAAAGAGATAAGAAACAAACTTGGAATTAAAAGGGGTGATGATGTTGAATTCATCATCAAAGATGGGGAGTGCCTTGGTCAATAAATAATCTTAGAGAGGATGTTATAAATCTTATTTTTCTGAACTTCTATTAATGTATTGATCTGGAAAAAATAAGTATGAGACGATATAAATTTATAGATCACACAGCAGATATTGGAATCATTGCATTCGGTAAGGATTTACCAGAAACCTTTGCTAACTCCGCTTATGCCATGTTCGACATTCTCACTGATGTCAGTAAAGTTGAAGGTAATGAAAGTTTCGAGCTTCAGGTTTCTGCACATAATCAAGATGAATTGCTTATTACATGGCTTGATGAACTTTTATTTCGTTACGAAACAGAGCGGATTGTCTGTAATCGGTTCGTAATAAACAGTCTTGATGAAAAAAACTTAAGCGCTACCATCTTTTATGAGAAGATTAATTATAAGAAACACGAAATAAAGGCAGAGATAAAGAACGTCACGTATCATCAGTTAGAGATTAAAAAAGTTCGTAGTGGATGGTCTGCTCAAGTGATATTTGACGTTTGAGGCTTCTTAAATATAAATATTCAATAATTAGGTTCTTCAGAGTAAAGTGTAGGAATGAATCATGCGTACATCTCTAATCCCCCTTGCCCCCTTTGCTAAAGGGGGAAATAGAGAGTTTAGTTTCCCCCTTGATAAATACCGAAGACAAATTTTTTATGCTTGGTTATTCAGGTCCAAATGGAAATCCGTTTAGATCATTTTCAACAGCTTTCAGCAGTATGGATATTTCACGTTTATCCTCTGCATCCAATGGTCTTTGTGGCGCTCTTTCTGCAAGAGAAGTGAAAACTCCTCTGCGTTTGAGCATGTAGCGCATAAACGGATGATTTTCAAGATCAATAAGGGGAAGCACACGGGTATGCAGATCACGAGCGCCCGTTTCATTTCCAGCCCACCATAGCTCAAATACCTTTGCAAGAACGTCACCTAACTCACACGCCGGCATACATCCATTGGCGCCACGAGTGATTTCAGCAGGCATCTGTCTTCCAGCAGACCCACCAAATATAGTTTTGAGCTTATGACCAGCCAGCTTTTTCACTTCTGCAATATGTGAAGGACCCGGGAACCTTTCTTCTTTCACATACTGAATATTCGGCACATCATCAATTAGCTTTGAGATTTGATCGCCACTAAGAGGAGAGTTCCCACCAGCGTTTTGGATGATTATGGGACCATCGAATACATTTGCCATCCTGTGGAACATATCAATCGCCAGATTCGATCCTGCGACTGCTGGCGCCATAGCGATCACTGCATCTGCCTTAGCTTTCTGCGCTGCTCTGGCAAACAGCACACTCTGAAGCGTTGAAACACCCGAGCAGCCAAAAACTACGGGTAATCTTCCATTGACTTCTTCTAATACAGCATTAAGATTTGCTATACGCTCCGATTCTCCCAGATAATAGTATTCTCCAACCATTACAGGCCATACAATACCATGCTGTCCCGATTCACAGCAGAAATTAGCCACCCTTTTCAGATCCCCTGTGTGGATTTCCAGATCATTTGTATAAGGTGTTGGTAATAACCCAAACAACCCTTTCATGACGTCAAATTTAACCATATCATACCCCTTAGTAAACTAACATTGATTTATAATAGGATACGAATGGGATTTGCAATCAATTTGCCTTCTTGCCAAAGCTTACTTGGATTTGTTATACAACAAAGCCTTGCTTGATTAGTACAAGCATTGTAAACACGATAGATGTGGTATTTATCTCCCATATTTATGGCAAGTTCCCATTCTTAGGAAGGAGTCTTCTCGGTGAATAAGATAAATCATACACTATGATGAATGTCAAAAGCAATACAAATATTATTCACTTGCCTATAATAGCCTATCCGTATTATAATTACCTGACCCGCTTGATTTTAAACCTACTGAGCTAAACATGCGCAATATAAAATTACTGATCGAATACGAAGGCACTAATTATTGTGGGTGGCAAATACAACCCGAATGTGAAACGATTCAGGGAATCATCGAGTCCTCTCTGTCAAAAATCACGAAAGTTGATACAGATGTGATCGGTGCGGGAAGGACCGACGCAGGAGTTCATGCACTCGGTCAGGCTGCGAACTTCAGGACAGATTCAAGGATGACTCCAAATGAATTTAAATCTGCTCTGAATAGCCTTCTGCCAAGAGACATTGTGATAAAACACGTTGAGGAAGTTGATGAATCGTTCCACTCCCGTTATGATGCGATCAACAGAGTTTATCATTATACGATACTTAACAGCGCTACACCATCAGCGTTCCTTCGGAACAATGTTTACGTGATCTCCCGACCGATTGACGTAGAGCTTATGAATACTGCATGTGAATTTCTGATGGGAACTCATGACTTTTCTTCGTTTGGTTCTGCAAGTGACCCTGTGCGCAGTACAGTTCGCAATATAAAACATGCCAGATGGTATGTATTCGATTCTCAATGCTCAGTCATAGATGAAGGATGCAAGCATCACTTGGTCCAGTTACGAATAGAAGCAAACGCATTTCTCAGAGGTATGGTCAGGGCAATATCGGGAACGTTACTTGAGGTTGGTCTTGGTAAAATAGCACCTGAAAAAATTATAGATATACTCGAAATGAAGGACAGATCATCCGCTGGACCAAGCCTGCCCGCTAAAGGGTTATGTCTTGTCAGAGTAGATTATGGATCTCCAATTAATTCAAGATTGAAGATTAAAGATTGAAAATTGGATTTGCTTTCTTAATCTTTAATCTTTAATCTTCAATCTTCAATTTCCTATGGGAGGTTTTTCCTTGAACTTTCGCAGACTAGAAGTAACCGGTTTCAAAAGCTTTGCTGATAAGGTGGAACTCGCCCTTGAACCCGGAATAACCGCAGTTGTCGGTCCTAACGGTTGCGGTAAAAGCAATATCGCTGACGCTATAAAATGGGCTTTGGGTGAGCAAAACGCAAAGGCTTTGCGCTGTGAAAAGATGGAAGACCTTATCTTTAATGGCGGCTCTGTCCGTCGTCCACTAGGAATGTCTCAGGTGTCTCTAGTTATGCTAAATGCTGATAATAAATTAGACACCGAATACACCGAAGTCGAGATCGAAAGACGGTTCTTCAGATCAGGTGAAGGTGAATATTACATTAATCGGAATCGCTGTCTGCTTAAAGATATACACGAATTATTCATGGACACAGGATTGGGCATCAATTCTTACTCTATAATGGAGCAGGGACATATTGATCTAATCCTCAACAGTAGCCCGCAAGATCGCAGACTTATAATCGAAGAAGCGGCAGGCATAACGAAATTTCGGCACAGAAAAAAGACTACTCTCAAGAAATTGGAAGCAACGGAACAGAATATTCTCAGGATCAATGATATACTCCACGAACTTGAGCAGCAGGTAGCCTCTTTAAAGCGACAGGAATCCCGTGCAAGAACTTATCAGCGATATTACTCCGACCTCAAATCACTCGATACAACACTAAGCAAACGCAGATACGAAAATCTTACCACAGAACTGAAAGATACCGATAATAAAGTGATCGATCTTGATGACAAAGCACGCTCAATATCAACCAACACAGCAAAACTCGAATCTGATCTTGAGAATCTAAGGCTTGAAATAACACAACTGGATGCAAAACTGTCTGATATTCGTATTGAAGAGCGTAAAATTCAAGGCAAGATCGAAGAAGCAGAAAGCAGTATTGCTGTACTCAAAGAACGCAAGACGAATCTTCAACAACAAAGGCAGAGAACGCTTAACGAGATTATCAGAATCACACAGCGTATACAAGAGCAAGAAAAGCAATTAGATAGGATCATTGCTGAAAGAGACAAACTTAGTGAGGTTATATCCAAACAAGAGAGTGAATTAAAAGTGGCTCAAGCATCTGCTGATCTGCTATCACAGACTACTAAAGAAGCTGAAAAAAGCATCGAAGAACTAAAAGCACAGGTGATTGAAGCTCTTAACAAAAGGGCAAGGATACAAAACGAACTCTCTGCAACAGAAAGCAGGCTAGATTATCTTACGAATAGGCGTGAGCGATTAACTACTGACTCTGAAAGCTTTCGTACTGAATATACCCAATTAAAAGATAGTCTGGAAAAAATTCAAGCTGACATCGAGGAAAAAGAGGAAAAAATCAGAGATTTAACTATCAGAGAAGAACAACTAACATTCGAGATTGACAAGCTTCGCTCAGATTCTACCAATCTGGAAAAGGGGATCAGGGAATTAGAGCAGAAGCGCAATGCAAGAGCATCACGTCTGCAATCCTTACAAGAATTACAAAAGGCTTATGAAGGCTACAGTGCCGGAGTTAAAGCGATACTTAAAGGAACTAAAAACCAAGCACAAGAAAGTGATGGCATAATCGGCGCTGTTGCAGAAATTATAAGGACAGAAGCACAATACGAAATTGCGATAGAGGCAAGTCTTGGAAGTAACGTGCAATCCATCGTGACTGAAAAGATGGATGATGCAAGGAAAGCTCTGGAGTATCTGATTGATCGAAAAGCTGGAAGAGCAACATTCTTGCCTATGGACGTTTTAAACAAGGCTGAAAACGAATTTCTTGAATTAGCAGGAGATATAATCGCTGTTGCATCCAAAGTTGTGGCTTTTGATCAAAAATATTCCACAGTCGTAGATTTTCTTCTTGGGAACACGCTGATAGTAAAGGATTTTGATACCGCAGTAAGACTTGCAGAAATTGCACGAAACAAATCATACAGTGGTGTCCAATTCGTCACTCTTGATGGTCAGATAGTGTCATCTGCTGGCATTATTATCGGAGGAACAGGTACAGAAAGCACAGGTCTTTTGCGCCGTTCCAGAGAGATTGCCGATCTGAAAAAGGAAGTCAGCGAACTTGACGATCAGTTAAATGCTGTCTATAAACAACGTGATGAGCTTTTAGGAAAAATATCCTCATTCCAGAAAGAAAAAGATCGCATTGTAAAGGAGACTCAAAGCGAGAGAATACTATATACCGGTATGCAGAAGGATATATCACAATACAAACAACGCCTAACGAGGTTAGAAAAGGAAATATCCGTTCTGGATTCGGAATATAACACACTAGATAAAGAGATAGCAGATCTCCAGCAAAAAAAGATAAAACTGTCAACAGACGTAGAGGAAATTGATAGCAAGGGTGAGGAGATCAAAGCGAAAGTAGATGAACTTCAGTCTGAGACACGCCTGAAGATTCAGGAACGAGATGCTGTATTAAAAACCTGCACGGATTTGAGAGTTCAGCTTGCATCTAAGAAACAGCAAGAGAAGGGATTGACAGACAATATCACGTCTCTGGAAAAAGAGAAAACACAATTACAAAAAACGTTATCTACTTATCAAAATTCGGCATCCACTGACGATGAATCAGAAAAGGGTCTTACCGACAACATATCTGCTCAAGAAGGTAGCCTCGAAGGATTATTTGAAGAGCGATCAAAAATAGAGTCAGAAGTTTCAAGCCTTGAAGCACAAAGGCAGAACTCATACAACGAACTTACTGAGGGAGAGACGTTTATCAGAGACAATCGCCGAGAACTCGACCAAATAAAGCAGGAGAGATACCAGATAGAGGTGACAAGAACGCAAATTCAAATGAACGTAGATTCTCTCATCTCAAAGATGCGTGAGCGTTATGGCATATCAATGACTGAATTTGAGTCTCAAATCAAAGTTGAAATTCAAGAAGAAGATTCCCAATTGACCGAAGAAGAGATCGAAAAGAGGATTGATGATCTCAGGGTAAAGATGGAAAGACTGGGTCCGGTTAATCTAACAGCAGTGGACGAATATAACCGCCAGAAAGATAGATATGACCTGATGGTGGCACAGCGAGAAGATTTAATAAAAGCGAAGGAGTCACTTTATAACATCATCCAGAGAATTAATACAGAATCCCGTGAACGTATGAAAACCACATTTGATGCAGTAAATACAAATTTTCAGGAGCTTTTCCAGAAACTTTTCGGAGGAGGACAAGGTGAATTGGTGATGGTTGGAGAAGGTGATGTACTTGAATCAGGTGTAGAGATCATTGCAAAACCGCCCGGAAAGAAACCTCAGACAGTTTCTATGTTATCAACAGGAGAAAGGTCGCTTATTGCAATTTCACTTTTGTTTGCTCTATTCAGGATCAAGCCAAGCCCATTCTGTGTTATGGACGAGGTTGATGCAGCACTGGACGATGTAAACGTCAGAAGGTTCACGGAGATGGTAAAGGAATTTTCCAAGACTATTCAGTTCGTTATCATAACACACAATAAGCGCACAATGGAAATAGCAGACGTTTTATATGGCGTTACAATGGAAGAATCGGGCGTTTCAAAGCTTGTATCATTAAAGATGTCGTAATGCTCAACCGAGTAAATATTTGAGAAAACATAAGATTCTTCCGACTTGAGTGCGGAAAAAATTATCACGAATTACACAAATAAACGAATTACAAGAATATAAAAAAAGTCTATAGGTCAATGGGTCTATGAGTTTATAGGTTTCAACCTCATAGACCTATGGACTTATAGACCTGTTTTCATTCGTGAAATTCGTGATAAAATTGCTTTTGAGTAGCTATTAGATTAACCAAGTAAATTTAGGAGGTTATTTCTGGAATGTTCAATATATTCAGACGAAAGAAAGAAGATAAAACTGCAAAACCGATAGAAGAAGAGGAAACTGTCAGTGAAGAGGAAATATTAAAAGAACTTGCTCTGGAGGAAGAGGTACTTGAGGAAGAAGCCGAAAAACTAGAATTAGAGGAATTAGTAATAGAAGAACCCCAAAAACCGAAAGAGAAGCTAGTCACATCAAATAAATGGAGAATGGGACTTACTAAAACACGAACGAGTTTTTGGGGTCGGATTGGAGATTTGATTGGAAGAAAAACAAAGATTGATCCAGAGCTATTAGAAGAAATGGAAGAGATTCTGATTCAGTCTGACATTGGCGTAGAGACCACAATGAAAATAGTTTCCGACGTTCGTGAGCGTGTGAAAAGGGAGAAACTAGAAGGTACACCGGGTTCACTTACTCAGTTATTGAAAGATGAGATGATGTCAATACTTGGCACAGAGAATCAGAATATTGACGTAAACACACATAAGCCTTTTGTAATAATGGTTCTGGGCGTAAATGGCACAGGCAAAACAACCACTATTGCAAAATTAGCGGCGAAGTTCAGAAATGAAAATAAAAAGGTCGTACTTGCCGCCGCAGATACTTTCCGTGCCGCTGCAATAGATCAATTAGAGATATGGAGTCAGCGAGTTGGTGGACTTGATTTCATAAAGCATCAGGAAGGGTCAGACCCCGCCGCAGTTGCCTTTGATGCAATACAAGCGGCTGTCGCAAGGGGAAGCGATGTTGTGATAATTGACACTGCCGGAAGGCTTCATACAAAGAAAAACCTGATGGAAGAATTAAAAAAGATCAAGCGTGTAGCCGATAGAGCTTTGCCCGGAGCACCACATGAGGTTTTGCTAGTACTTGATGCTACAACCGGTCAAAATGCCGTCTCACAAGTTCAGCGATTTAAAGAGGCTGTAGATGTGACTGGTATTGCACTCACTAAACTCGATGGAACAGCCAAAGGTGGTATAGTGATCGCAATAAAAGGGGAGTTTGGTATTCCTGTGAAATTGGTTGGTGTTGGAGAAAAGCTTGACGATCTGGAAGATTTTTCACCCAAAGAATTTGTGGACGCACTATTTGAATGACCGTTGATTTTAGATTAAGATAGTATTATAATATAAGATATAGTAAACTGCAGAAAGAAGGTGCCAAAATGAAGTTTGTAACCATTAATGATGAAGCTAATATAGCTAATTCAAGAGAAAATTCTCAGGTAATTGACGACAGTATCGAATATGTCTTTGAGGTTGTCATTGAACCAGACGAAGATCGCTATCATGCGTATTGTCCATCATTAAAAGGATGCAGAACATGGGGACGTACAGAAGAAGAAGCCTATAAAAATATCCAAGAAGCTATAGAACTATACTTAGAAGCCTTGATTGATGAAGGTGACCCTATTCCGGGCATCGGTGTATTAAAGAATATTCAGGATATTATTCCCGTGATCAAAGTTAGAGAAGAAGCTGTTATATGAGCCCAAAATTGAAAAACACCACAGCCATAAAATTTATTAGGGCATTAGAACGTGATGGTTTCATTTTCAAAAGACAAAAAGGTAGTCACAGGATATACAAACATCCCCAACGTGGAAATTGGGTGTCTGTACCATATCATCCAGGAGATACCTTTACAATGGGTATTTTAAATGGACTCATAGATGATGCTGGATGGACAAAGGACGACTTGATCAGGTTAAAACTCACACGAGAGTAGATGTCAATGGATTTAATAGTCATAATGGCACAATACGTTGTGCCATTTTTTATATGAATAGAATTCGTATAGATTTTATTATTCACCAACTAACAGAGATTGAAAACTGTGACGTCTGCGCCCCGACTGAACTGCTGACGTAGGCATAGTCTAACTTCAGGGCAGAGGCTTTGATACCAAATCCTGCGGTTATTGCTCTAGTCAAAGCGTTCCCGAACCTGAGACCAGAACGGATTGATATAATGTTATGGAATGTATATTCTATACCCGTATGAAAATCTCCATCAGCAAGTTCAGTAGCTACAATTACGTCCTTCAATGCAGGCAAAAACCTTTCCAGATCAACGCTTGCTCCTAAACCATACGAGAAATCTGGTGATTGTGAGTATTTCTTGCTTGCTATGCCCATCACAGCCTTTCGATTATAGGAGACATAGCCAAGTAGATTCTGTAACCTTATACCGAGAGATACATCACCAAGTATATGATATTGACATCCAAGATCAAAAGATATACCTTTACCATTGCCAAGCTTGACATCACCAGTATAGGCTTCAGATGAGAGATATTTAATATTTGCGCCTAAGTTCAAGTTATTGATCGCTTCCCTAGCATAACACAGTATCAGTTCCATCTCGTGATATATCCCATATGTATCGCTAGAACTCATAACTCCCAGTCCAAATGACGAACCTTTCACACGCTGGACATAGCTCAGAGAACTATAGCTCACCAGATCGTATAATTCCATATAGGACATAGCCAGTTCTTTTTGATCTATGTGTGTTATCCCTGCTGTATTCCAGAAGATTGCATTTGCATCATCAGCTACCGACACAAGTGCAGACCCCATACCCAGTGATCGTGCATCAGGATCAAAAACCTCAAAAGCGCCATAAGCTGATAATACGCTAAACAGAAAAATTATAGAAAAAAACAATTTCATCTTCATATTTTTGAATCTATTATTCCTATTAAATAATCGTTTTCCAGTTTGATTAATTTCACATGTATAATGCTATTTATAAGATCGTCTGTTGCGTCAACAACGAGAACACGGGCATAGTTACTGGTAAATCCTGCCAATAATCTGTTCTTCCGTTGCACGGCGGAACGTGAGTTGTCTTTACCCTCCCTTTTGTCTTCTATAAGGACATCTGCATATTGCCCCAACATACTTGAATAGAACTCTTGTTGTAAACGATCACCAAGAGCTATGATCTCATCACTCCGTTTAGATGAAATTCTGTCAGGCACACGGTCAGGAAACTTTACCGCAGGTGTTCCTTCACGAGGCGAATATCGAAATACGTGCAATCTGCTGAATCTTACTCTGGATATGAGATCGCAAGTTTCTGCAAAATCTTGATCTGTCTCGCCCGGAAAACCCACCATTACGTCTGTTGATATACCAACATCAGGTATTGATGACCTTATCCTGTTGATTAAGCTTTCAAATCCTAAGGACGTGTATCCTCTTCTCATCAGGCGGAGTATTTTGTCACTTCCACTTTGAAGTGAAATATGTAAATGATGAGCGCATTTTGGCAGATGACTTATCTCATCTATAAGCTCATCAGATACGTCCATAGGCTCTATTGAACTCAACCTTATCCGCTCTATTCCGTCAAAAATATGTATAGCTCTAAGGACTTCGGGAAGTCTTGTGCCATCGGAAAAATCTTTTCCATACGCACCAAGATGGATACCTGTAAGGACTACTTCTTTATAACCATTTTCTGCGAGAATCTTCACCTCTTGCTGGATGCTGTCAATTGGTCGGCTGTGTATAGTGCGCCCACGAACATAAGGCACTATACAATACGTACACATAGAATCACAGCCTTCTTCAATCTTGATCAATGCACGAGTCTGATCATCGAAGGTTGTAATGCAGGGATAGGAATCTGTCTCGTTTTGGACTTCATTTACAAGACCATTCAGGAATTTATCAATAAATGGTTTATCTTTGTTTGATAAGACTAGATTCACATTTCTGTTCTTCCGTTGCACGGCGGAACGTGACTGGATATTCTTAATTTCATCCGGGCGCCGTTCCGCATAACAACCGGTAACAACCAGAACAGCATCTGGATTAAGAGAATTTAATCTTCTGATCATCTGACGGGATTTCCTGTCGCTCACACTTGTTACAGTACAGGTATTTATAACGTATACATCGGCTATTTCGTCAGGATTTACCAGATCGTAGCCAGAATTCTTTAACACTTCACGCATCATTTGAGTGTCGTATTGATTGACTTTACATCCAAGAGTTACAAATGCTACTGTTGGCATTGGAATCACCATTATAAAAGTGATGTGTAATTCGTGATTATTCCGTTTAATCTTGTTAGTATTTTTCTATAAACTTTCGGCAAGAGGACGCCTGCATTATGAAGGTTAAATAATTAATCGGGTAATAAGCTAGATAACCTTCTCTGGATTCTCACTTTCGTGGGAATGACATTCTACTGGGTTTGTCATTCCCGTGAAGCTTGTCCTCACGAAAGTGGGGAACGGGAATCCATTTTAACTATTACACCATTAATTATTAATGCTCATTATGCTGGTGGTGAATTGCCTTTTAATATTAACCATTGACAACTTATAATATTTTCCTGCACCTGAATTCTGACTGCTTGGTACAAATCTCGATTCCAACCCCCAGCCATTATTCCATATTGATTTGGTTACTATGTACGTCTTTTCGATAACAGTATCATCGTGAATTTTATCATAATAATATAGCCTTGTTCGCAGATTCCATTCGATCCCACGAGCAAACTGGTCATCACATTGCATAACTGAAGAAGGCATTAATTCATGCCATGAGTTTTCTGGAAAAACTAACAGCATGGGTTTTACTCGTTCAAGCCCATGATGCCGTTTCCATATCTCTTTTCGCTCTTTCATAATTGGAAGATCAGATATTTCGGCAACTCGTTTTGCTAACTCTCTCAAGATCGTAATTTTCTTTCCTGCATCTATGAGTTTTTTTTGATAATCGTTAAAAAGAAATTATTTATAAGGGTATTGTATCACATCATTAATATAGATGCAAAACAATTCCTTTGTCGAAAGCTTCGGACTTTGCTTTACTGTTGACAAAACAATAACTTGCATATATCTTATCATCATGAAACCACTGATGAACATGGTTAGAATTGAAGATTCAAAAATAGGGAGAATAAATAGATGGAAAGTACCAAAGATTCAACGGGTAAATCTCAAAAAAAGAAACCGATCTTTACTGGAATCACTGCTAATGTCGTAGTGCTTGGTATAACAAGTTTCTTAACAGATTTCAGCACTGAGCTTTTTTACCCATTACTTCCTGTTTTTTTGACGACTGTACTTGGTGCATCCAAATCATTTGTTGGATTAATTGAAGGCGTTGCGGAAACAACTGCAAGCCTATTGAAACTATTATCAGGATGGCTCTCGGATAAGCTGAATCGCCGAAAGGCTTTAGTCATCAGTGGTTATGGATTATCAGGATTGACACGCCCTCTCATAGCAATCTCAACTATGGGCTGGCACGTATTGGGTGCAAGGTTCATTGACCGAATAGGCAAGGGTTTTAGAACCTCACCTAGAGATGCTCTGATTGCCGACTCTACCCCGCCTGAACATCGAGGTAAAGCCTTTGGATTTCATCGGTCTATGGATCACGCTGGAGCGGTTGTTGGTCCTCTGACTGCATTTATTATCATGGCAGTTATAGCTTTCGGCGCTATCGGTCAGAATTTCTTTACTGATTTGCTTGGACATCCGCATGAGACGCTGACTATTATAAATAACAGCAAGGTTGAGGAACGTACTTACAGGGTAGTTTTCTGGTTTGCATCAATTCCTGCTATACTTTCAGTATTGGTTCTTGCAATTTTCGTTAAGGATGTACGCAGAAATAATGAAATACAGATCAAACTACCTGTTTTGACGTTGAAGCCTTTTAATCGAAATTTCAAGCTGTTTTTGCCAATCCTGATATTATTCACACTTGGCAACTCCAGTGATGCGTTCCTCTTACTCAGAGCTAAGGATCTGGGAGTGGCTACGGTATTTGTTCCTATTCTTTGGGTCGTTCTTCACATTGTCAAGATGCTTTCATCCATGCCCGGCAGTGCATGGTCTGACAAAGTAGGGAGACGAAAAGCCATAGTCGTGGGATGGTTGGTATACAGCATAATATACTTTGGATTTGCGTATGCAAAAACTGAATGGCATATCTGGACGTTATTTGCGCTTTATGGAATATACTTTGGGTTGACTGAGGGAACAGAAAAGGCTTTTGTCGCTGACCTTGTTCCGTCTGAGCTTCGTGGAACAGCTTATGGAGTATACAATTTTGCTATTGGTATCGGTGCATTCCCTGCAAGCGTTATAATGGGAAAGTTATGGGATTCTTTTGGTCCGACTGTTGCGTTTGGTTTCGGGTCAATTATTTCTTTGCTTGCGGTGATACTTCTGGTTCTCCTAATGCCAGCTAGAGTCAATGTCAAGGAAAGGTAAATTTAGTTAGTCAGTAATGGAGGAAATGAAAAATGGAATGCTTTGTTTTGGGTATGCTAATCATAGGATTAACAAATGCGGTGAACGGTGGTTGTTCAGGAAACCACCTTATTAATAATAAGGAATACCGTTCTAAAGTGGAATCTTCATTTAAGGAACGGGAACATCTTGCTCAAAACAGGAAAGATAAACTATTCAATGTTTTTGGATCTGGTCTTTCACTTCAGCAGGAAGAAGCTCTTAAGTTCCTCTTCGCATATATGCCACTATGTGATCTGGCTGATTATAATGGAGATTTCTTCCTTGCAAATGCAAATATTGCACTAAAAACAAGAAAAGAGTCAACCTGGGGAAAAGGTATCCCGGAAGATATTTTTCTTCATTACGTTCTTCCTTTAAGAATATTTTACGAAGACCTCGATTCATTCAGAATTGCTTATTACGATGAAATTCAAGACAGGGTGAAAGGAATGGATGCTGCAGACGCTGCTCTCGAAATTAATCACTGGTGCCACGAAAAAGTGACTCATCAGCCCTCCGGTTCGCGTAACACCGGACCTGTTAGTACAATTCTTTCGGCACAGGGAAGATGCGGAATGATGTCAATTTTTACAGCGGCTTCATTAAGAACTGCCGGTATTCCTGCACGTTTGGCAGATAGCGATTTTGATCATGCCTGGGTAGAGGTGTGGATAGATGGCAAATGGTACTATATGGGAGCCTGTGAACCTGAACCTGTTCTTGACTGGGCTTGGTTTACTGAACCAGCCAGACGTGCAATGTTGATAAATACACTGTCATTCGGTGCAAAATATGGGCAGGAAAATACAACTGTCTGTTGTAGAAATTTTTCCCTTGTGAATACTCTTTCAAAATATGCAGTTACAAAACAAATTAAGGTAAAGGTTTTAGATACGAATAATGTCCCTGTTAAAGATGCTCTTGTAGAATATCTGCTTTACAATTCTGCAAGATTTTATCCGCTTGCTGAGGTTCCAACTGATGAATTTGGTATCAGTCAGTTTGAAACCGGACTTGGTGATCTGTTAATCTGGGCCCGAAAGGGAGATGACTTTAATTTCAAAAAAGTTTCTGTAACTGACATGGATACACTTGATCTGATACTTAACCTCAAGCCTGCCGATAATGGTTTCCAGGAACTGGATCTTGGCGTCCCTATAGTACGCGCACCACTAAAAGGTCCTGCAGCTGAATTGATAACAGCGAATACTAAACGGATTAATGAGGAGGACGTGATTCGCCAGGCTTATATCGATTCATGGATGAAGCCGGAAGAGGCAGCAAACCTGGCTAAAGAACTTGGCGCAGATCCTGAGATTGTAAAAGATATTATCAGCAGAAGCATGGGTAATTACAAAAATATAGCTTCATTTCTTACTCATACTCCTGTTTTAGATAGATCGCTGGCAATCAATTTATTAAAACAAGTATTAGATCAAGATCTGAGAGTTACCAAAGAGGAAATTTTTGTTGATCATCTGAATAACGTTATCAGGTTCGAAAACACGCATGGTGCCTATGATTATGAACTTTATTCAAAGTATGTGCTTAATCCGAGAATTGCAAATACAATGATTGTTGCCTGGCGTAAGTACCTTTTTGAAAGCATGCCTGCTGGTTTCCGACAGGATGCAATAAATGATCCATCGATATTAATAAAGTACGTCAATAATAATATTGTTATTGATGATAGCGAAGATTACTGGAAGCCACGAATTTCACCAAAGGGGGTTGATGAACTGAAAGTTTCGGATTCATTTTCACGTGATATTTACTTTGTTGCCTTATGCCGGAGTCTGGGAATACCTTCAAGACTTGAGCCTTTTATTATGGGGTATCTTCCCATAATTTTTGTCCCTCAATTTTATTTTAAAAATGAATGGCATGATGTTTGGCTCGCAGGAAAAATTCAACCTCTACCCGGAAAAGGGTTTATCAAATTTTCGTCCGGTGAGAAAAATCCGGTCCCGGAATATTTAACCCATTTTACTATTGCGCATTTTGAAAATGGACATTATAAAACCCTTTATAATATAGAAATTACAGATTTTAAGGATGAACTTGCCCTGGCTCCCGGGCACTATATGCTGGTGACAGCCAACAGGATAAATGACAGCAAAATCCTTTCAACCTTATCTTTCTTCGAACTGAAAGAGAATGAGCATAAGGCAATTGATATTAAATTGAGGATGGGAAACCTTTAACAACACACATTCAAGCATGACTGTTCTTGCGGCAAATAATGCCCAAGCAACCAATCCTTGCATCTTGGAAGGGCAATATAAGAGTGGGCATGTTTTGCTTCTTTCTATTGCATTAGATAAGAAGCACGTTTTAGGAACAACACCAGCATCAATTTAGTTAGTCAGTAATGGAGGAAATGAAAAATGGAACGATTTGCTTTGGGAATGTTAATCATAGGATTAACAAGTAATGTATTACAAGCACAGTGGGTTCAAACAAACGGTCCCTACGGTGGTATGATAAATAGTCTTGCCGTGAGTGGCACGAATCTCTTTGCAGGGACTGGTGGTGGTGTCTTTCTCTCAACGAATAACGGCAAAAGCTGGACTGCAACCGGCTTGACGAACAGTTGGGTTTCCGCCCTTGCGGTGAGAGGCACGAATCTCTTTGCAGGGACTTTGGACGACGGCGTTTTTCTCTCGACCAACAACGGCACAAGCTGGACTGCGGTTAATAACGGCTTGACGAACACTAATGTCCATGCCCTTGCGGTGAGCGGCACGAATCTTTTTGCAGGGACTGAAGGCGGCGTTTTTCTCTCGACCAACAACGGCACAAGCTGGACTGAGGTCAATAATGGCTTGACGAACACAAATGTTTCCGCCCTTGCGGTGAGCGGCACGAATCTCTTTGCAGGGATTTACGGCGGCGGCGTTTTTCTCTCGACCAACAACGGCACAAGCTGGACTGAGGTCAATAACGGCTTGACGAACACAAATGTTTGCGCCTTTGCGGTGAGCGGCACGAATCTATTTGCAGGGATTTACGGCGGCGGCGTTTTTCTCTCGACCAACAACGGCACAAGCTGGACTGAGGTCAATAACGGCTTGACGAACACAAATGTTAACCATAACGCACTTGTGATGAGCGGCACGAATCTATTTGCAGGGACTTGTGGTGGCGGCCTTTTTCTCTCGACCAACAATGGCACAAGCTGGACTGAGGTCAATAACGGCTTGACGTACCCTTATGTCCATGCCATTGCGGTGAGCCCCAACGGGGCAGGCGGCACAAATCTCTTTGCAGGGACTTACGGCTGCGGCGTTTTTCTTTCGACCAACAACGGCACAAGCTGGACTGAGGTCAATACCGGCTTGACCTCCACTTTTGTCGTTGCCCTTGCGGTGAGCGGCACGAATCTCTTTGCAGGGATTTTCGGCGGCGGCGGCGTTTTTCTCTCGACTAACAACGGCACAAGCTGGACTGCGGTTAAGAACGGCTTGCCGGACACTTCTGTCCCTGGTCCGACGGATATCGCCATGACCAGTTGCGTTTTCGCCCTTGCGGTGAGCGGCACAAATCTCTTTGCAGGGACTCTCGGCGGCGGCGTTTTTCTCTCGACCAACAATGGCACAAACTGGACTGCGGTCAATAGCGGTTTGACGAACACTCGTGTCTGGGCCCTTGCGGTGAGCGGCACGAATCTCTTTGCAGGAACTGAAGGCGGCGTTTTTCTCTCGACCAACAATGGCACAAGCTGGACTGCGGTCAACACGGGGCTGACGAACACTGATGTCCGAGCAATTACGGTGAGCGGCACGAATCTCT
>Ga0315279_10004087_pt1 | contig 19799 bp, 18 predicted proteins | sample YL17G06_20_MG_FD_203694 | JGI IMG/M metagenome (GOLD analysis project Ga0315279, IMG submission 203694) | Sediment microbial communities from Yellowstone Lake, YNP, Wyoming, USA - YL17G06_20 | ecosystem: Environmental > Aquatic > Freshwater > Lake > Sediment | place: USA: Wyoming | collected... | reverse complement strand
GGCGCCTACGGGGCCGCCGCGGCCTTCTTCCTGGGCGCCCTGATGATGTTCCTGGAGACTCGGATCCGGAAGGCCCAGTTCCGGGTCATCTGGAGCGCCGGCATGGGCCTGCTCGTCGGCATTCTCCTCGGCTGGATGCTCGGCGCGATCTATCAGTCCGTCGTCCACACGGCGGAGATGGCCGCCTTCATCCGCATCTTCTTCCTGGTCATCATGCCCTACATCGGGCTTCTCGTCGGGACGCGGAAGCCGGAGTGGCTCGATCCGGCCCACCTCATCGGGCTGTTCAAGGAGAAACGGGCCGGCCGCAGCTTCAAGATCCTCGACACGAGCGTCATCATCGACGGCCGCATCGCCGACCTCTGCGACACCGGTTTCGTCGAGGGCGTGCTCGTCGTCCCCCAGTTCATCCTCAAGGAGCTCCAGTTCGTGGCCGACTCCCCGGACGGGCTGAAGCGGCAGCGGGGCCGGCGCGGCCTCGACGTCCTCGACCGTCTCCAGAAATCCTCCCGGGTGGAGGTGGTCATCTCCGACCTGGACTTCCCCGAGACCTCCGATGTCGATTCCAAGCTCATCGAGTGCGCCAAGTCCATGGCCGGTATGATCGTCACCAACGACTACAACCTGAACAAGGTCGCCCGCATCCGGGGCATCAAGGTCCTCAACATCAACGAGGTCGTCAACTCGCTCCGGCCGGTGGCCCTGCCAGGCGAGACCATGAGCGTGTTCATCCTCAAGGAGGGCAAGGAAAAGGAGCAGGGCGTCGCCTATCTCGACGACGGCACCATGGTCGTCGTCGACAACTCGCGGCGGATGATCGGCCAGACGGTCGACATCACCGTCACCTCCGTCCTCCAGACGACGGTCGGGAAGATGATCTTCGGCCGCTTCAACGGAGAGTCCCCGTGAGCCAGGCGTCGGCCATCGTCGTCGCGGCCGGGGCCGGCAAGCGCTTCGGCGAGATGAAGCAGTTCGCCTACCTGCGGGGCAAACCCGTCCTCGAATGGACGCTCGAAGCATTCCAAAGGCACGGAGAGGTCGACGCCGTCGTCCTTGTCCTCCCCGATGAGCAGGACCTGAAGCACTACAGGATGCGCTACGCTAAGATCGTCGACATCGTCCGTGGCGGCGAGAGACGCCAGGACTCGGTCTGGCAGGGCTTCCGCCTTCTCGACGCCGCGACGGCGGAGGTCGTTCTGGTCCACGACGGGGCCAGGCCGCTCGTGAGCCCGGGCCTCATCAGCCGGGTCATCGCCGCGGCCCGCGCGGACGGGGCGGCCGTTCCGGCCCTGCCGCTCGAGGACACTGTCAAGGAGGTCCAGGAGGGGCGCGTCGTCCGGACCGCCGACCGGACCCTCCTCGCCCGGACGCAGACCCCCCAGGGGTTCCTTTACACCGTGCTGAAGAAAGCCCTGTACCAGGCTCGCCGGGACAGGTTCTACGGCACGGACGAGGCGATGCTCGCCGAGCGGGCGGGCATTCCGGTGAGCGTGGTCGAGGGCGACCCGCGCAATATCAAGATCACCACCCTGGTCGACCTGAAAATCGCGGAGGGGCTTCTCGATGCATAAGACAGGTTTCGGCTACGACATCCACCGGCTCGAAGCCGGGCGCAAGCTCGTCCTCGGCGGCGTCGACATCCCCTTCCGAGCGGGCCTGGCCGGGCACTCCGACGGCGACGCCCTCGTCCACGCCGTCATCGACGCCCTGCTCGGGGCCCTCGGAGAGGGCGACATCGGCGGCCGTTTCCCGGACACCGACCCCCTTTTCAAGGGGGCGCGGAGCACGGGCCTCCTCGGGGACGTCGTCGGCCTCCTGCGGGAACGCGGCGCCGAGATCGTCAACGTGGATTCGGTCATCGTGGCCGAAGAGCCGAAAATGGGTCCGCACATCGCGTCGATGAAGGCGGTCCTTTGTCCCGTCCTCGGGATCCCCGCGGACTGCCTGGGCATCAAGGCCAAGACGAACGAAGGGCTGGGGCCCGTCGGCGAGAAACGGGCCATCGCCTGCTACGCCGTCGCACTCATCGGCTTTCCGGACTGAGCACTCCTGAGGACACCGCCCGTTTTTGTCAGCGATGGGGGCCATGCATATCCCCCGGCCCCCCGGGAACCAGTCCCGGCGGTCGGCCAGGGAATCTTCAATATGACGAATCTTCTGAGGCCTGATATCCAAGACTCGATCCAGAAATTTCCTAGAAGTGCGGTTCCGAGTCACTCCACCGCACTTCTATCGGTCGCTTCTCAGAATCCGCTCCCTGCCGCCCCTCCGCTACGGGGGCTCTACATGGCCCGCATCACTGCCCGGGCGGTGTCTGAGAAGGCGGGTCAAACGAATTTGCAGCCGTTGGATTCGCCAACTTCTCAGCTGCGATGCTTTTTTGGGGCCTCGGGGGTCGTCTCCGTCCGCTGCGGTGATACGTTCGCTGCCACCAACCCCCGTTGTTAAAACTGGGTTGGTGACGCTCAGTATTAACCCTGCGCATATCCCCGGGCTTAAGGCCGGGGAGTCGAATGGGTTTAATTCTTAACGCATTCCCGGTCCGGATTCGATGGGAGGAAATATCTTAATCAAAGAATCCGCACCTTGTCTATCCTCCGCAGACGTTGCCCGGGTGGTGCCTGAAAAGTCGGGCCAAACGAATCTGCAGCCGTTAAATTCGCCAACTTCTCGGTCGCGATGCGAGTCGGGGCCGAGAGGGGCATCAGAGAGAGCATAAGCGGTGATTTAGTCGGTCAGCGCGCTGGACGAGGGCAGTTTCAGGGGAAACCGCCAAAACGTGTTTGAGCTCGGCGTAGCGCACGCCGAGCGAGTTGTTTTGGTGCCGAGTCCGGCGCGCTGACCGGCGTGAAAAATCACCGCAGCGAACGAGGATGACCTCCGAGGACCCGTATGCATCGCCGGCGGTTGACTTGGCCGCGCCTTCCGAATATCCTCCGCTTAACATTCTCGCGAGGAGGTCGCATGAATAAGCGTGCCTTGAAGCTTGGCCTGGCTGCGGTAATCTCTGCGGTTGTCATCATCGTCGCCACGGCCCAAGAACCGAGGGCTCGAGACAGGGGTCCGCAGGATTCGAAGCCGACGAAGATGTACACGGTCGGCGGTATCCGACATGGGATCAGCTACTTCCCGAAGATCGACACACCCTTCACCAAGCCCAAGGTCGCCGGCGAGATGGACTTCGCCCATTATCACACCTACGACGAGGTCAACGCCTTCCTCCGGAAATGGGCGTCCGAATTCGCCAACCTGGTCGACCTTTATTCCGTGGGCAAGTCGTTCGAAGGGCGGGACATCTGGCAGATCACGATCACCAACAAGTCCACGGGCAAGGACACCGACAAGCCGGCCATGTTCATCGAAGGCAACCGCCATTCGGGAGAGGTGACGGCGGCGGAGTCGGCCCTCTGGTTCGCCTGGCACATCCTCTCCTCGTACGGCCAAGACACCGAGATCACCCGCCTCGTCGACACCAAGGCCATCTACGTCAGGGTCAAGAACAATCCCGACGGCTCCGAGCTCTATCTCAACACGGCCCAGTCGAACCGCAGCACGGTCCGCCCATACGACGACGACCGGGACGGCCTCCTCGACGAGGACCCGCCCGAGGACCTCGACGGCGACGGCTTCGTCCTCCAGATGCGGAAAAAGGTCGAGCCCGGCAAGGGCGCGATGATCCTCGACCCGGCCGACCCATCGGGCCGGCTGATGAAACGGGCCACCGACGGCAAGGGCGACTACATCGTCTCGGGCGAGGGCGTCGACAACGACGGCGACGGACGAACCAACGAGGATGGCATCGGCGGCCTGGACCTTCACCGCAACTACCCGGAGAACTGGCGTCCGATGCCCGGCCTGGATCTGACCGGCCGCGGCTGGACGCAGGGCGGCGCGGGCGAGTATCCGCTCTCCGAGACCGAGACGCGGGCCGTCTTCACGTTCCTCCTCGAGCATCCCAACATCAGCGTCGTCCAGACCATGGACACGACCGTGCCCATGCTGCTCCACGGTCCGTCGACGAGCCGCATGAGCGAATCCATGTTCCCCGAGGACATGAAGATCTATCAGTACTTCGACGAGCAGGGGAAAAGGATCACCGGCTACGCGAGCGCCGGCGACACGTACTGGGATTACGCCAATCAGGGCCGGGACGACCGCGATATGCGGACCAGGGCCGCCGAGATGGGCTTCGAGATGCCGCGCGAGCCCCAAGGTTCGCCGCTCTTCGGCCATTCGCCGGACTTCGGCTATCTCTATTACGGCGCCGTCTGGTACGGCGACGAGCTGTGGAACGGCGGCCGGGTCAAGGACTACGATGGCAACGGCCGCATCACCGACCTCGAGAGCCTTCGCTATATCGATGAGGAGCTCGGCGGCCGCTATTTCAAGCCCTGGACGAAATCCATCCACCCGACGCTCGGCGAGGTCGAGATCGGCGGATTCAATCCGAAGTACTGGCGGCAAAACCCGCCTGTCGAGATCCTCGAGGAGTGGATCAGGAAAGAGGCCCTATTCAACCTTTTCATGGCCAAGTCCCTGCCCCAGGTGAAGATCGTCTCCGCCGATATCAAGCCGGTCAAGAAGGAAGCCGACACGTTCGAGGTCGTCGCCGTTTTCACCAACGAGGGCTTCCTGCCCACGGCCCTCAAGATGGCCGACCGGGTCAAGATCGTCCGGCCCGACACCGCGGAGGTCCGCCTGCCCGCGGGCGCCGAGCTCGTCGGCGTGAGGGGGCGTCAGGACATCGGCTTTCTCAAGCAGAACGAGAAAAAAGAGGTCCGCTGGAAGGTCAAGATCAAGCCGGGCACGACCGGCGAGGCCAACGTCGCCATCTTCTCGACCCGGGGAGGCGTCGCCCGGACGAAAGTGAAGATCGGCTAGCTCCGCTCGGCCCCGCGCCGGACGCCCGATCAGGCGGCGAGGCCGTATGTCTTCATCTTGTAGGAGAGCATCCGCTCGGTGATGCCTAGGGCCTGGGTTGCTCCGGGCCCTGTCAGGTCGCCTTGGGGCGCATTTCTCGGGGCTGTCGATTTCCTGTATAATATAGTGTGCTGGAGAGGGACAGCCGGGAGGCGGTGTCCCCGTTTCCGGGCCCCAGCGAAGAGGTCAGCGGCCATTATTATCCCTGTTGAAACCGGATCCGAAGGGTCGGCGTTGAAGAAAATGACCTGGCTCGGGGAAGAATTTGCCCCTCCCCCCGTCTAACAGGGTGCGGAGGACAAGTGAGCATATCTGAATGGAAGAACGACAACTTGTCCGGCTGGCTCAAGAAGGAAGCCCGGCGGCCTTCGAGGAGTTGGTCGCGAAATATCAGTCCAAGGTGTTCAGCATGGCTTTGAGTTTCACCCGGAACCGGGAGGCGGCCGACGACCTGGCCCAGGAAATTTTTCTGAAGGCCTACCTGGCCCTTCCCCGCTTCCACGGGAAATCGGAGTTCGGGACCTGGCTTTACCGGATCTCCATCAACCATATCAAGGACTATCTCCGGAAAAAGGGCCGGGCCAAGGAAGTCTCCCTGGATGACGTCCAGGAGATCGCCTTCTCCAACAAGGAGCAGGCGGAACGGGCCGAGCAGGAGCGGGAGACGGAAGCCCGGCGGACGCTCGTCCAGAGATTCGTCCAGGGGCTGCCCGAAAAATACCGGGTCATCGTGACGCTTCGGGACATCCAGGGCCTGGCCTACGAGCAGATCTCCCAGGCCCTCCATCTTTCGCCGGGGACCGTGGATTCCAGACTCCACAGGGCGCGGAGGATGCTCCGCAAAAAGCTGGCTCCTTATCTGTTGAGAGAGGGAGGGGCAAATGAACTGTAAAACGGCCGAAAAACGGATCCTGAGGTCCCTCGACGGGCGCCTCGAAGAGCGCTCGGCGGGCCTCCTCGGGAAACACCTCGAGGCCTGTCCGTCCTGCCGGAAGGCGGAGGCGGAGTACCGGTCGATGCTCGCCCTGCTGCGGGACGGGAAGGACGCCGCCCCGCTCCCCCGTTTCTGGGAGCGTCTCCAACCCCGGCTTCGGGAGGAAAGGGAGGCTGCGCCCTTTCTTTTCTGGGAGAGATGGAACCTGCGGGCCATTCCGGCGTTCCTGGCTATCGTGTTCGTGGCCGGGGCGGCCCTCGTTCTCACCCCGCGGGTCGGCGAACTGACCGCGTCCGAGGCCCTTCTCCTCGAAAACGCCAACCCCATCACCGCGGTCGAGCAGCTTTTCGGTGAAGAAAAGTCGGACCAAAGAAGCATGATGCTCCTCTTCGCCTCGCTCGACGACAAGACCCCGGCCAGGAGGCCGACACCATGAAAACGAAATACAAGATCCTCATCGCCCTGACGCTCCTCGTCGTCTTCGGCCTCGGCGTCGCCGCCGGAGTTCTGGGGGAGCGATACGTGGTCCACAAGAAATACCGCCGGCCCGCGGTGGAACGGACACACGTCCCGTCTCTCGACGCCTGGTCCAAGGAGCTCCAGCTGACGCCGGACCAACAGGCGAAGATCCGCGAGATCTTCAAGAAGAACGAAGAGCGGATGAAGGCATACTGGAGCGAGGGCACGAACAAGCTCCAGGAGATCCGGAAGACCCTGAAGGAGGAGATCGACTCTCTCCTCACGCCCGAACAGAAGAAGAAGATGGAAGAGATCATCCGCGCGCACGAAGAACGGCGGAGGAACGCGTCCGATCGAAAGAGCACCAACCGGAACGATCCGCGCGAACGGCGGGAGCCGATCAGGCAGCCTCCGGACGGCGAGAGATAAAGGAGATACGCCATGAAGAAGAAAGTCATCTGGATCATCGTCGCCCTGGTCATCGTGACCGGGGCCATCCTCGGCCTGACGGTGTTCCGTAACGGGAAAAACGGCGAGGTCAAGTATAAAACCGAGACGATCGGCCTCGGCGACGTCGAGGCCGTCGTCGTCACGTCGGGGACCTTGAACCCGATCGAGATCGTCGATGTCGGCGCCCAGGTCTCGGGCAAGATCGAAAAGCTCTACGCCGACTATAATTCGCCCGTCACCAAGGGCCAGATCGTGGCCGAGCTCGACCAGGAACCCCTGAAGATGAAGATCGACCAGAACGAGGCCAACTACAAGAGCCGGATGGCCTCGCTCGAGCGGTCCAAGGTGAACCTGTCCCAGGCAGAGAAAGGTTACGAACGGGCCAAAGCCCTGTTCGCCAAGGCCCTCCTGTCGATCGAGGAGATCGAGGCCTCCGAGGCCACGTACCTGGGAGCCAAGACCGACCTCATTACAGCCGAAGCCAGCCTGGCCCAGGCCAAGAGCACGCTCGATCTGAGCAAGGTCGACCTGGCCTACTCCGTCATCCGCGCTCCGGTCGACGGCGTCGTCATCACCCGGAAAGTCAATGTCGGCCAGACGCTCCAGTCGAATTACGCGGCCCCGGTCCTCTTCCAGGTGGCCACCGACCTGACCAAGATGAAGGTCGAATGCAGCGTCGACGAGTCCGACATCGGCAAGGTCAAGGAAGGGCAGAAGGTCCGGTTCACGGTCGAAGCCTACCAGAACGAGACGTTCAACGGCATCGTCCAGCAGGTCCGGTTCTCGCCCGAGACCGTCCAGAACGTCGTCACCTACACGACCATCGTCAACGTCGAGAATCCGGAGAAAAAACTTCTCCCCGGCATGACCGCGACCGTGTCCATCATCGTCGGCGAGGCCAAAGGCGTCCTGCGGGTTTCGAACGCGGCCCTTCGGTTCACCCCCAACCTGAGCCCCGAGGAGCTCGCCAAGATGGCCCAAGAGATGAGGGACCGGATGATGGCCCAGCGCCAGGCGCAGGGCGGACAGCCGGGAGCAGCCGCACCGGGCGCAGCCACGCCGGGCGCGGCTACGGCCGGCGCCCAGCCGAGCCAGGGCGGTCAGGCGGCGTTCAACCGTCAGGGCGGGATGCCGGGCGGCGGCGAAGGCCAGGCCGGCCGGGCGCGCCAGCAGGCGCCGCGCGTTTGGCTCCTGGACAAGGACGGCAAGCTGAGGATGTCATTCCTCCGGACGGGCGTCTCCGACACGAGCTACTCGGAAATCCTCCGGAGCGAGCTCAAGGAAGGCGATGTGGTCATCACCGGGACGGAAACGCCGGCCAACCGGGCCGCCGGGAACCAGCCCCAGATGAACCAGATGATGTTCATGGGCGGGCCGACGGGCGGTCGCCGGTAAGCGCCGCCCGCGAGCGAAAGAACGGCCATGTCTGAAAATATCATCGAGCTCCGGAATCTGGCCAAGACGTATTACATCGGAGAGACACACGTCGACGCCCTGAGGGGCGTGTCCTACACGATCGAGAAAGGGGACTTCCTGGCCGTCATGGGCTCTTCGGGGTCCGGCAAGTCGACCCTGATGAACATCCTCGGCTGCCTGGACAAGCCGACCTCGGGCGAATACATCCTCGATGGCGAAGAAGTCTCCACGTTCGACAAGATCAAGCTGGCCCGCATCCGCAACCAGAAGATCGGTTTCGTCTTCCAGAGCTTCAACCTCCTGGCCCGGACGACGGCCTTGGAGAACACCGAGCTGCCGCTCCTCTACTCGAGCACGAGCGGCAAGGAAATGACGGAGCGGGCCCTGGCCTCGCTCGCCGCCGTCGGGCTCACGGACAGGGCCCATCACAAGACGAACCAGCTTTCGGGAGGCGAGCAGCAGCGGGTGGCCATCGCCCGGGCCCTGCTCAACAACCCGGCCATGATCCTGGCCGACGAGCCGACGGGCAATCTCGACAGCAAGACGAGCGCGGACATCATGAACATCTTCAAGACCCTCAACGAAGAAAAAGGCATGACGATGATCATGGTCACCCACGAGCCCGACATCGCCGCCTGGGCCAGGAAGCGGATCTACTTGAAGGACGGCCTTATCGTCCGGGAAGAGCGGGCCTGACCCGGAAGGGAAGGTCCGCCAAGGAGAATTCACAATGATGAAACGAGCCCTTATGCACGGCGTCAGGACGTGCCGGGTGGCCTTCCGGGCCCTGGCCCGCAACAAGATGAGGTCCTTCCTCACGGCCCTGGGGATCATCATCGGCGTCGGCGCCGTGATCGCCATGGTCAGCATCGGGGAAGGGGCCAAGCGCGGTATCGAAAGCCGGTTCGCCGCCATGGGCACGAATCTTCTCTTCGTCTCGCCCGGCAGCCAGGCCGCCCGGGGCGTCCACGGCGGCTGGGGCAGCATGCAGACGCTCAAGGAGGACGACGCCGCGGCGATCGGGCGGGAATGCCCGGCCGTCATGTACATCTCGCCTTCCGTCAGCGCCCGGGCCCAGACCGTTTACGGCAACAAGAACTGGAACACCTCCATCTCGGGGACCGGAGCCCGCTACCCCGAGGTCCGCAACTGGGACGTCGAGTTCGGCAGCTATTTCGACGAGAACCAGGTCAAGTCCGCGGCCAAGGTCTGTGTGCTCGGGGCCGACGTCAAGACCAATCTGTTCGAGGACGATGACCCGGTCGGCAAGGTCATCCGGGTCAAGAAGATCCCGTTCAAGGTCCTGGGCGTCCTGAAAAAAAGGGGCGAGTCGGGAGGCTTCGGCAGCCGGGACGACATGATCGCCATCCCCTACACGACGGCCATGCGCCGCCTGCAGGGCATCGACTACATCCAGTCGGTCGACGTCCGGGCGGTTTCGTCGGACCAAATGTCCCAGGCCCAGGCCCAGATCGAGGAGCTCCTCCGGGTCCGGCACAAGATCGCCCCGGGCGCGGAGGACGATTTCACCGTCCGCAACATGTCCGAGATCGCCGAAACGGCGGCCGAGGCGACCCAGATGATGACCGTCCTTCTCGGCAGCATCGCCTCGATCTCGCTCCTCGTGGGCGGGATCGGGATCATGAACATCATGCTGGTCTCCGTGACGGAGAGGATCCGCGAGATCGGCCTGCGCATGGCCGTCGGCGCCCGCGAGCGGGACATCCTGCTCCAGTTCCTGACCGAGGCGATCGTCCTCAGCCTGATGGGCGGGCTCATAGGCATCGGCTTCGGAGTCGGTGCGTCCAAGCTCATCAAGAAGATCAAGATGTTCGCGTCGTTCAACACCGTCGTTTCCCTCGAATCGGTCCTGATGGCCTTCTTCTTCGCCGCCACGATCGGCATCTTCTTCGGGTTCTACCCGGCCCGGAAGGCCTCCCGTCTCGACCCGATCGAAGCCCTGAGGTACGAATAAACCGCGACGGCCTCGGCTAAGGCCAACGGCCCAAGACAAGGAGACTGATCATGAAAAAGAAATCTTATCTTCCCCTGTTGATTCTCGCTCTCGCCCTGGCCGCCCCCGGCTTCGGCCAGGACGCCAAGGGCATACTGTCGATGTCCCTCGACGAATGCATCGTCAAGGCCCTGAAGGACAACCTGGGTGTCGCCATCCAGATCCTCGGCCCCGAGATCTCGAGCCAGGGCGTCTCCCGGGCCCAGGAAAAATATATCCCGACGATGAGCCTGAGCGCCAGCACCCGAAGCACGGAGAACGCCTCCTATTCCTACCTGGACGCCAGCGAAAGCCTCGTCGACAAAACCCAAAACTTCACCTTCCTCAATGCCAGCCAAACTTTACCGACCGGAGGGACCTTCAGCCTCGACTTCACGGGCTATAAAACGGCGACCAACCGGACCGGCCAAACGATCAACCCCCGCTACGGGACCACGTTGAGGTTCAATTTCAGCCAGCCCCTCCTCCGGAACTTCGGCTTCAAAATGTCCCGCCGGGAGATCCTGGTGGCCATGAACAGCCAGGGGGTTTCGGAAGAAACCCTCAAGAGGACTCTGACGGACACCGTCTATAACGTCGAGAGCGCCTACTGGAACCTGGTCTACAGCATCGAGAACCTCGACGTGCGCCGCCAGTCCCTCCAGCTCGCCAAGGACCTCCTCGAGAAGAACCAGCGGTCGGTCGAGGTCGGCACTTTGGCCCCCATGGAAGTCCTGAGCGCCCGGGCCGAAGTGGCCACCCGCGAGGCCGACCTCATCCAGGCGGAGACCCAGATCAAAAGCAACGAGGACCAGCTGAAGCTCCTGCTCAACATCGTCGGCGAGGAAGACCGGAACGTCACGGCCCTCCTGCCCAAGGACAAGCCGACATATGTCGCCAAAGAAGTCAACCTCGAGGAAGCCCTGGCTACGGCCATCCAGAACAGGAACGACCTCGAGATCTCCCGGATCGGCCTCGAAACGGAAAAACTCAACCTCAGCTACGCCAAGAACCAGAACCTGCCCGACCTCAACCTCACGGCGTCGTTATACGCCCCCGGCATCGACGGGACGCGGCTCTTCTTTACCAATAACGACCCGATCTACGGAGAGATCATCCCCGAGCAAACAATCTACGGCGGCATTGGCGGCGCCCTGAAGCAGACCACCAAATTCCAATACCCGAACTGGAACCTGGGACTGACGCTCAGCATCCCCCTGGCCAACCTCTTCTCCAAGGCGAACCTGGCCCAAGCCAAGCTGAATATGCGGCAGGCCACGCTCGAACTCGAGAACCAGAAAGAGCAGGTCTATCTCGAGATCAAGAACGCCGTCCGGTCCGTCGAGGCCAACTACAAGAGGATCGTCGCCTACACGACGGCCCGGGAGCTGGCCGAGCAGAAGCTCGCGGCCGAGGAGGAGAAGAGGCGGGTTGGGATGAGCACCAACTACTTTGTCCTTCAATTCCAGCGGGACCTGGCCAACGCCCGGATCTCCGAGCTCAACGCCATCATCTCCTACAACGTCTCGCTGGCCGCGCTCGAAAAGGCGATGGGGACGAACCTGAAGTCGAAGAATATCAAGCTCTCGGAAATCGCCCCCGGCCTGGATTGAGCCGGGGGGATCCGAGATACGAAACGGGTCCGCGTCTTCCAGGTCAGCTCCGGCGGCATCCCGGGCGACGGCCTCTACACCGAGCCGACCGGACGTAATCTTTTCGTCAAATTTTCCTATTGGTGGAGGGCCGGAGGCGGTTTTCGGGGGAATTCGTGGGACGCCCCGACCCCTAGCTTTCAACGGTTTGTCTTGAAACGGCCGGGATCCCGTGCTATAATCCCGATCAAAGGATATTCTCTCCTAATCCAACCTTTTATTGGGAGAAGCTTCTATGAACAGAAAGCTGATCCGGCCCAATCTCACCGAGATCAAGGAACACATGAGCCAGGACAAGGAACGGGACAAGGAAGCGGTCCGCAAGAGAATGCACCCGCCGACCGACACCTTCGCCGAGAGCTATTACTACCTCAAGCAGATGAACAAGAAAACCCCCATGGCCGTCGTCTACACGGACGGCGAGATCGTCGAGGGGTACGTCGAATGGTACGACCGCAACTGCATCAAGCTCAACCGCGACAACGCCCCGAACCTCCTCATCTACAAGTCGAGCATCCGCTGCATCTACAAGGTGGGCGAAGCCCCCGAGGCCGAGGGAAACGAGCCCGGCAGGAAATGACCGTTCCCAGGGTCGGGGTGACCCCCGGCGACCCGGGCGGCATCGGTCCCGAGGTCGTCGTCAAAACGTTGTCGCGCCTATCCGTCCTGCCGCCGGCCGCTTATGTCCTCTTCGCCGACTCCCGGATCGTCGCGGCCGAGGAAAAGCGGCTCGGTCTCCGGCTGGCCGCCCGGGAGTGGCATCCCAAAGGCCCTTGGGAGGCGGGGGTGTACATCGCGCACGTCCCCGCTCCGGGCTGGGCGGCCGTCCATGGCCGGGTTTCAGCGGAGAACGGAGAAGCGTCCTTCCGGTTTTTCGAGGCGGCCGTGGCCGAGGCCCGCGGCAGCCGGCTCGAGGCCGTGGCTACTGCCCCGATATCGAAGGCCGCTTGGACTCTCGCCGGTCACCCCTTCCGAGGACACACGGATTACCTGGCCCAATTCTACCCGGGGGCGATCATGTCCTTCTGGTCGGAACGGCTCAAGGTCGCCCTGTTCAGCCATCACCGGCCGCTCCACGAAGCCGTCGCCGCCGTCCGGAAAGACGCCTTGGTCGATTTCCTCCGGTCCCTCCACCGGTCCCTCGAGAAGATCCCGGGCGGGCCGTTCGCCCTCCTTGTTGCCGGCTTGAACCCCCATGCGGGCGAGGAGGGGCGTCTCGGCCGTGAGGAGGAGGAGGAGATCGGGCCGGCCGTCGACGCGGCCCGGGCCGAAGGCGTGCCTGCGAGCGGGCCCTTCCCCCCGGACACCGTCTTTCTTCGGGCCCTGGGGAAGAAAGAGGCCGTCGTCGTCGCCCTTTATCATGACCAGGGGCTCATCGCCTTCAAGCTCGATGCGTTCGCCACAGGTGTCAACGCGACGCTCGGCCTGCCCTTCGTTCGGACTTCCCCCGACCATGGAACGGCCTTCGACATCGCCGGCAAGGGTGTCGCCGATTCCCGCAGCATGGAGGAGGCGCTCCGGCTCGCCGCGGTCTTCAGCGCGAGCGGTTCTTGAGCGCGGCCCGGATCTCCCGGTCCGTGTCCCGCTTCTTGATGGCCTCGCGCTTTTCATGTACCCTTTTCCCCCTAACCAGGGCCAGTTCGAGCTTGATCCTTCCCTTGTCGTTGAGGAGGACCTTGGTCGGGACAATGGTCAGGCCCCTTTCCTGGGTCTTCCCGGCCAGGCGCTTGATCTCCCGGCGGTGGAGCAGGAGCTTGCGGTCCCTGAGGGGGTCGTGGTTGAAAATATTCGCGGCCTCGTAGGGGCTGATGTGGCATTTTACGAGAAAGACCTCGCCGTTCCGGACCTCGGCGTAGCTCTCCTTGAGACTGACCCGGCCGGCGCGGACGGACTTCACCTCGCTCCCGACGAGAGCCATCCCCGCTTCAAAGGTCTCGAGGATGAGATAATCGTGGGAGACGGTCTTGTTGACGGCGACGTTCTTCATGGCGACGACGGGAAGTCCGCGCCGGGCGGAGCGACCTCGATGAGGCTGATGTGGCGCTTGTTCATTTTTTCGACGGTCAGCCGGTGGCCGCCGAATTCGAACGAGTCCTTTTCGCGCGGCAGGCGGCCGAACTCGGACAGGAAGAAGCCGGCGAGCGTCGTGTAGCCCCCTTTCTCGGGGATGCCCAGGGCGACGAGCGCGTTGACGTTCTTGACCGGAGCGGCCCCCGTGATGAGGTAGCGCCCGCCGTCGCGGCGAGAGAACCACTCTTCGGTCTGTCCGTCGTGCTCATCCTGGATCTCGCCGACGATCTCCTCGATGATGTCCTCGAGGGTCACCAGGCCGTCGACGTTGCCGAATTCGTCGACGACGAGGGCCATGTGGACGGCCTTCTCCTGCATCTGGAGGAGAACTTTTTCGAGGGAGGCGAGCTCCGGGACGAAGAACGGCTTGCGCAGGATCTCCTTGATAATAATATCTTTATTATCAATAAGATAACCAATCATGTCCTTGCTGTGGATGATGCCCTCGATGTTGTCGAGCCGGCCCCTGTAGACCGGGTAGCGAGAATAGCCGGCCGAGCGGACCATGTCCAGGACTTCGGCGAGCGTGGACTCGACTTCGATGGCCTTGACCTCGGGCCGGGGGACCATGACCTCCTTCACGGGGCGGGAGCCCATGTCGAGGGCGCCGGCGACGATCTTCCGGCGAAGCGCGGACAGACCGCGCGCGCCGGCGTGGAGGGCGATCTTGATCTCCTCTTCGTTGAGAGGCCGGGAAGAGCCGGCCGGCTTGGACCTGGACGAGGGCATGATCAGCCCGGTCACGATCGAGAAGAGCTTGACGAGAGGGGCGAAGAGGGTCATGACTCCCCTGATCGGATAGCTGACGAGCGTCACCGTCCGGAGGGAGTTGTGGGCGGCGAAGGTCTTGGGGTTGACCTCCCCGAAGATGAGGAGGAAGAGGGTCGTGGTGATCGTCGCGTAAAGGATGGCCCGGTTGCGGTTCGGCAGGATGCCGACGAAAATGGACGTCGCGATCGAGGCCGCGCCAACGTTGACCAGGGTGTTCCCGATCAGGATCGTGGCCAGCAGGTCGTTCGTCCGGCCAAGGATCTTCCGGGCCAGGCCGGCCCGCTTCGAGCCTTTCTTCTCGTGATATTCGAGGGAGAAAGGGTTGACCGCGATGAAGGCCGTCTCCGACGAAGAAAAAAAGGCGCTGAGCAGGAGGCATAAGAGAAACAGCAGGATCCCGGCGAGGAGCATGGGCCTCCGTTCAAGCGGCGATACGGGGCTTGGCGGTCTTGAAGCAGCGGGACAAGGTGCCGAGGAGCTTCTCTTCCACCTTGGACGATGGCGAGGCGACCGCTTCGGAGATCTCGGAGACCATGAGCTCCTTAGCCTTCTCCATCATCTTTTTCTCGCGGAAGGAGAGCGGCTTGTGGAGACTGAGGTAGTAGAGGCTCTTCAGGACGGTGGCCATGTCGGAAAGCGTCCCCGACCTCATCAGGTTGAGGTGCTCCTTGTAGCGCCCCTTCCAGTCCGTGGTGACGTCCACGTCCCCGTTCCCCATGAAGTGGTAGATCTTCTTGATGGACCCCCCGGTCACCGGCCGGCGGATCCCGATTTCCAGAGCGGTCGTGCTCGGGACCGTGACCAGGGTGTTGTTGCAGATGATCCTCAGGCGGAAGACCGTGAACCGTTCCCCGTCGTAGGAATCCTCGCCGATGCCTTCGACGATGCCAAGACCTTGATTGGGATAAATGACTTTATCGCCAATTTTTAGTGATTTCATGTCAGAGTATTATACCGGAACAGGGGAAAAGAGTCAATGCGCTTCCCCCGGGGAGCGGCCTTGACCCGTTCGCTGACGCTAAGCAAGGCTCAGGGTTAACCCCGAACAAACCCCGGTCTTTATGCCGGGGAGTCCAGGGGTTGACAGGCTGGCGGCCTTCGGGTAACATACACCCTTCAAAGGTGTTGGACAAGCATGAAGAGAACGTTTCAACCGAACAACAGAAGACGCAAGAAAACGCACGGTTTCCGAGTCCGCATGAAGACCAAGGGCGGCCAGGAAGTCATCAAGAGCAGAAGGCGCAAGGGTCGAAAGCGCGTTTCTGTCGGATGAATGAGTGTCTGACGCCTCCCGAGAGAATCCGCAGGAAAAGCGATTTCGCGAGCCTCTATCGGGACGGCGGCCGCATTCGGGGACGGTATTTCCATCTGGTCTTCCGCAGGAACGAGCTCGACTATTCCCGGCTGGCGGTCGTCGCCAGCCGGAAAGTCGGCTCCGCTGTCGTCAGGAACAGGGTTAAGAGGCGCCTCCGGGAGCTTTTTCGCCGGCACAAGGAACTCCTGAGAGAGCCGACGGACCTTATCGTCATCGCCCGGCCGGAGTCGGGAGACGCCCCTTGGGCCGAGTTCCGGGGAGCTTATTTGTCGTCGTTAACAACGATTTTTCGAAAACGGATATCATCGTGAAAGCCGCCGCGCTCTTTTTGATCAGGTTGTACCAGGTGACCCTCTCCCCCCTTCTCGGCACCCGTTGCCGGTACCATCCCACCTGCTCGGCCTACACCCAGGAGGCCATCGTGAAATACGGCGTCTTCAGGGGCGCCCTTCTAGGCGTCCGGCGGCTTTTCCGGTGTCATCCTTTTCACGAGGGCGGAATCGATCTCGTGCCCTGAGAGTGAGAGAATATGGAAAAACGACTCATCTTGGCCATCGTCCTGTCCTTCCTGGTGCTGATGGGCTACCAGTACTTTATCGTCAAGCCCACCAAGCCGGCAGTTCTCCCCGTCGAAACTTCGTCCGCAGCCCCCGCCGCGTCCCTGCCGGGGACGGCCGTAGCGGCCCGGGAAAGCAGGCCGGACGCGCCGGCTGAGGCCAAGCCGGCCCCGGCCGAGGCCGTTCCCGCCCCGGACCTCGGCGCCGTGGCCGGACAGGCCGAGACGGACGTCGTCGTCGAGACATCGCTGTATAAGGCCGTCTGGACGAACAAGGGCGGCGTTCTCAAAAGCTGGAAGCTCAAGAATTACAAGAACAGCCTGAAAGAAGACCTCGAACTCGTCCCCGCCTTGGCCGGGGAGATCGGCCGCTACCCCTTCTCTCTAGGCCTCGATGATGCGGCCTTCGCCGGCCTCCTCAACTCCTCGCTCTTCGAGGCCTCGCAGACTGTTCTCGACCTCCGCGACGGGGCGAGCGGCGAGCTTCGTTTCGTCTTCTCCGACGGGACCTCGGTCAAGGCCGAGAAAGCCTTCCGCTTCACCGGCGGCAGTTACGCCCTGGAAACGGAGATCCGGGTCTGGAAGAACGGCCAGCCGGTTTCCCCCTCCGTCTTATGGGGTCCTGGGATAGGCAACCCCATCCCCGCCGACCTGAAGCAGAGCTTCAGCGCCAGCACGGGATCGGCCGTGTACACCGGGGGCAAGGTCATCCGGATGATGGAGAGGAAGTACAAGGCTGAGCAGAGCAACTACAATTTTGTGCACTGGGCCGCCTACGAGGACAACTATTTCGTCGCCCTGTTCGTCCTCCCGTCCCAGAAGGGACAAGCGGCCTTCCTCAAAGAGACGGCCGGCCAGGTCCCGGCTTACTTTGTCTACGTGACGGCACCCCGCCGGGCCTACATCGGGCCCAAGGAAGCCGAAGCGCTAAAGGCCTTCGGGAACGAGGCCAAAAAGGTCATCAGCTTCGGGATGTTCGGCAGCATCGCCGAGATCCTCCTCGTCGCCGTCCGCTTCTTCCACAAGCTCTTCCCCAACTGGGGGATCGCCATCATCCTGCTGACCGTCGTCATCAAGATCATCTTTTTCCCGCTGACCTACAGCTCGACGAAATCTATGGTCAAGATGGCCGACCTTCAGCCCAAGGTCAAGGCCATCCGGGCCAAGTACAAGAAGGCCAAGTCCGACATCGCCCAGCGGCGGTTGATGAACGAAGAGATGATGAAGCTCTACAAGGAGCATGGGGTCAACCCGGCCGGCGGCTGCTTGCCCATGCTCATCCAGCTCCCGGTCTTCTATGGAGTTTTCCGGATGCTCGTCGTCTCCATCGAGTTCCGCCACGCGCCCTTCGCGCTCTGGATCACCGACCTCTCCGTGCGGGACCCTTTTTACGTGACGCCGGTCCTCATGGGCATCACCCAGTTCATCTCGCAGAAGATGACCCCGACCTCGGCCGACTCCTCCCAAGCCAAGATGATGCTCATCATGCCCGTCGTAATGACCATATTTTTCTTGAACTTCCAGAGCGGTCTGGTCCTCTACTGGCTGACGACGAATGTCCTTCAGATCGGCCAGCAGGCCCTCATTAACCGCATGATGCACCGCAACAAGTGAGATGCCATGGAAAACGAAATCAAGCCGGAAAACGGACAGCCGGCCGACGAGAGGCCGGAATACAAGGGCAGTAACCTCGAAGAGGCCGTCAGCCTGGCCGAGGACCGGCTCAAGCTTCCCCGGGAAAAATTCAACTACGAGATCGTCACCGAAAAGACCCGGCTCTTCGGCTTGAAGTGCAAGGAGATCGTCATCCGCGCCTGGGCCAAGGACGAGGACGCGGACAAATCGGCTGAGCGTTTTCTCGCCCGGCTCATGCCCCATTTTCCCTTGGATCTGAGCTACCAGGTCCAGAAGCGCCCGGACATCATCTTCATCGTCTTCGACGGCCCGGACAAGGCGATCCTTCTCCGGGACGACGGGTCGCTCCTCCTCGCGATCCAGCACATCCTGAACAAGGTCTCGCCGATCAAGGTCCAGGTCGACTGCGAGTTCTACCGGCGGCGGAAGGAAAAACAGCTCAAGGAATACGCCCAGCGCGTCGCCCAGAACGTGTCGGACACGGGGCGGGAAGAGATCCTCGACCTGATGAATCCCTATGAGCGGCGGATCATCCACATCGTCGCCAACGAGGTTCCCGGCGTCACCAGCGAAAGCATCGGCGACGGCTTCCTCAAGAAAGTCAAAGTTTTTCGCGCCCCCCGTTAACGCGGGCCTCGGGAATCGGCCGCTTTCGCTTTAAGGAATTTTAAATTCGGGGTGGGCCATTCCGTCGGCGGCTGAGGGTCCTCGGGCATCATCCTCGTTCGCTGCCGTGATTTTTAACGCCGGTCAGCGCGCCGGACTCAGCGCCAAAACAACTCGCTCGGCGTGCGCTACGCCTCGCTCAGACACCTTTTGGCGGTTTCCCCTGAAACTTCCCTCGTCCGGCTTCTGCCCGACTAAATCACGGCTTATGCTCTCTCTGATGACGCCCTCGGCCCCTTTTACTGGCGGCCTCCTTCGGTCGTTGCCCGAACACCAACGGGGAGAAGCCTCAGCGAAGCGACCGGTAGAAGTGCGGCGGAGTAGCTCGGAACCGCACTTCCGGGAAGGATCTTGTTTGAGTCATATCGGTAGCGACGGTCGGATTCGCGATCCTCACTTGCCCGCGATGCCATGAGGGGCTGAGGGGTGTCCTCGGAGGGAGCATAAAGCGGTGATTTAGGTAGCATGATAGCGAAACGCACCTCCTTGACGGGTAATGCTATGGTAGATTACTCGTCGGGAAAATCTCTATAGGAGGTGCGCAGTTGTATTTTATCGGTGTGGACCATCACAAGCAAGTCTCTGTGATGACGGTCTTGGACGAGGATGGCCAGGAGAGGAAGAACGGACGGGTGGCGAACCTCAGGAGCCATGTGGAGCGGTTCCTCGAGGGCTACCGGCCGTTCACGGCGGTGGTGGAGGCGGGCCGGGCGTCGTACGTGATGGCGGATCTGCTTCGGGAGCTGGGCGGGGAGGTGAAGATGGCCAACCCCCTTCAGGTCAAGGCGATCGCCCACGCCCGGATCAAGACCGACAAGCGGGACTCGCGAACACTGGCCCAACTGCTGCGGGCGGACCTGATTCCTGAGGTCTACCAGCGCGGGGAGTGGAACCGACGGGCGCAGAGGGTGATGAGGATGAGGGCCTACTGGGTCAGCAAGCAAACGGAAGTGAAGAACAAG
>Ga0315279_10004086_pt1 | contig 19806 bp, 15 predicted proteins | sample YL17G06_20_MG_FD_203694 | JGI IMG/M metagenome (GOLD analysis project Ga0315279, IMG submission 203694) | Sediment microbial communities from Yellowstone Lake, YNP, Wyoming, USA - YL17G06_20 | ecosystem: Environmental > Aquatic > Freshwater > Lake > Sediment | place: USA: Wyoming | collected... | reverse complement strand
AAAGGCAACGTTCAGCCTGAGCTATCTTACGGAGATAATAAAGGCGGCCTCTGCAACGTCCGACATTGCGACGTTAGAGTTTTCGTCAGACATGCCGGTGAAGCTTGACTTTCAACAGTTGAAGGGCGGGAAGCTGACGTTCTATCTAGCGCCAAGAATCGAAACGGAATAATGAGAAAACCATAATGCAGCATGTAGTCGCCAAGTTTACGAAGAACGATCTGGCAAAATACCCATTCCTCAAGGAAACTACGGGCTATGTGAAGACGCTGGATTTGAAGGTTGACGATCTAGCAGGCCCAGAGTTCTCCAGCATTTTTCAGCGCGCCGAAGACAGGGTTGAAGAGGCAATCCTGTACACATTAACCGGCACAAGGCTGCGAAACGCTGAAATCGAGATCCTTTCATTTCCGACCGCGATCTTATTGGTGATTGCTACTCAAGATCGCTTCATTAAGAAACGGTACGCGTTGGCTGAGGCAAAACAGGCAAACGAGGAAATGAGGCTTGAGACTAAAGAAAAGATCATCGCGATAGCGCAGAACTTCGGCTGGAAACTTGCGAAAAACGATAGCAGCCAGATTCCCTGTGAATTCTCCCTGAGCTTCATTAACTACGTGAACAACACGACGCATTTGAAGGATGGAAAATGGAAACTCGTCAATCGAACCCTGACCGGCGGCAACGTTTATCTAACAAGAAACGAGGTTACGCGGTTGCTGAGCGAAGAAGTCCGAAAACACATTGAGAAACGGCTCGATGCCAAAGATCTGCCCACTTTCCCAGCAGCGATTAGGGAGAAGGCTGAAAAAATAAAGGAGCTGGCTGTTGAAAGAATAGGGAAGGCCGAGATGGAAGGTTTCCCACAGGTCACTGTGCAAGCTGCTTTTCCACCGTGTATAAATGCTCTTTACGAGGCGTTTACTTCAGGTCGCCACCTGTCCCACGTGGGGCGATTCACACTTACGTCGTTCTTGATAAACGTGGGGATGCCTTCAGACAAAGTGATTGAGCTGTTCAGAAACTTCTCCGACTTCAACGAGAGAATGACAAAATATCAGGTTGAACACATTGCAGGAGAAAAAGGCTCAAGAACACGCTATATTCCACCGAAATGCGACACGCTGAAGACACATGGAGTGTGTGCTGGTGCAAACGAACTGTGCAGAAGAATAAGTCATCCTTTGGCTTACTATAGGAGAAAACTGAATACCTCTTAGCTTAAAGAAATGGTAGAGCTGGCTATGGAGGGTGCGCATCAGAGAGTTTCAGCTTGATCAGGTCCTTCATCATAGTGACGCCGATCTTGAGCCATTTTAGGTTTGATCTTTTTGGGCGGTTGTTTGTCCACTTGACTGGGACTCGCTTGACTGGGACACCTCGCTTGGCCGCAAGAACGATCAGTTCGGTGTCGAAGACAAAACCGTCATTCTTTGTCTGAGCCATGAGTTTCTTTGCGACATCTGTTCTCATGGCTTTGAAACCGCATTGGTGATCTCTGACGCCTGTTCTGAACAGTGCTCTGACGCAAGCATTGTATGCAAGGCTCAGCATGACCCTGAGTGGACCTTGACCTGATCTGTCTGAAATGCTTCTTTCGCCTATAACAAGTCCTCCGCTTTCACGTGCTTGTTTTATGAGAACTGGGAGGTTTCTAAGGTCAGCAGAGAGGTCTGCGTCCATCATTATGACCACTTCGCCCTTTGCTTTTTTCACGGCGTTTCTTATTGTTGCGCCCTTTCCTATCCTATTGGAAGAGTGAAGGAACTGCATTCTAGGGTTCTTCCAGAACGTGACTGCATTCTCCATTTTAAGGCAGGTCTGATCCTTGCTGCAATCATCAAAAACTATCAGCTCGCAGTTGGTTCTTCTGAAAAACCTGTGGAGGACATTCAAGCTTTCGATCAGGATTTCAGCCTCGTTGTAGACTGGTATAACCAATGAAAACGATGGAGTTCTGTCGTAGCCCTCTTTTCCCACGAGAACAGGTTTGGTCAACTCTGGGTGCACAGTCTCCGTTTTCATCTCGTCTAGGCGCAACATGTGAGGGCAACCTTGATTTTCTCTAACTGTTATTTCGATGATACTTATGACTATCTTCCATATAAGATCTCATTCTCAGTGATAGCTTTCGTACTCGCTTCTTGGAGATATGTGCAACTAGGCGTTGCTGGAACGTTCTGTAATGTAGGAGCGTTTATATATCAAGTATCCGTAAATGAACGCTATTACCAAGGTGATCAGTGAAAATGAACCCTTCGCGAGTAGAGGGGAATCTGGGAATAGACTCTGAAGTGGGCTTCATTTTGCCGACGTATTGTGAAGTGGCAAACATAGAAAAGTTGGTTCATGAAATCGAGGGTTTGAACCTGAACATTTCCATATTGGTGATAGATGACTCAAGTCCCGACCACACGGCGGACTTGGTGAGAAGGCTTCAAAAAGAGTACAAGAACGTTTTGCTTCTTGTTAGACCGGAAAAATCAGGGCTTGGAAGTGCTATTACAGACGGTTTCAAAACGTTCTTATCGCTTGAAAATCCTCCAGATTACATAGTCACTATGGACGCGGACTACTCGCACAATCCAGCGGATGTTCCTGCTGTAATCTCGGCGGCGAAGGAAGTGAATGGACTTGCCATAGGAAGCAGATATTGCGTTGGAGGTAAAGTGGCAAACTGGAGCATGTTTCGGCGGATAATTAGCCGTCTAGCCAACACGATGTCTTCTTTTTTGATAGGCGCAAAGATACATGACTACACAAGCGGCCTGCGTTGCTATTCAACCGACCTGGTCAAGCAAATAGTGAACGACTTACACAGTCAGACATATGAAATACAAATAGAAACAATCAGGCAATCTTATCGTAGAAAATTCATAATCGCGGAAACACCGATAACTTTCGTTAACAGGAAAAAAGGAAAATCGAAGCTCACGACCAATGAGATAAAAGAATTCATTCGCTACGTGTTGCTGAAAGTTGTCTTGAAAAGAAGCTGACTCTCACAAAGTCAGTCCCACTGCCCAATCCTTCGGAGCATGGTTGCACAGTCTTTTCTTCAGCACCTTTTCCTTCTACAGCCCTCGTCTGTTCTAGTGGGCCCCGGAACTTGAAGCACGCGACCGCGTTCTGTTCCGAAAACTTAATTGAACTTTCGCAAGCACGTTAAACAATTTCTGGGCGACGGAGCCGATGATCAGCACCCTTGCGATCCGCACCAACATGGGTGTGACCATATTTTGAATTGGGGGCTCTGAAGTCTACGCTGAAACCCCCTAGCGCGCATGCCTGTTCCGAAATTGGTCATAAATGGCTTTAAGTCTGGTTCAACATAAGCCGTCACGTGGATCCGATTGATGAGGCCATCTTGACCGTGCTTCAGGACGGCAAACCTGGGGTCTTCGCCCAACTGTTGGATAGAACAGGCATCAGCCATAGCACACTGAGGCTGCACCTTGAGAATTTGGTAAGTCAAGGTCTCGTGGTCAGGGAAAAGACGCCTGCGGCGGGACTGGGAAGGCCGAAATTCGCTTATGTCATCCCGCAAAGAGTGCGACGGCAAGTCTCAGCCGCTCTCTTAGACCCTTTTGTTGAGATCGTGTCTTGACCGTTCAGTCGCCTCAGACACCTCTGCAGATTCGAGAAAGGCGGATACTGCAAGCAAGCCAAAAAAGGATGTGACCCTCAAAACTGCCCTCAAATCAAAAAATAAGAATAAAAACCATTTTACACCATTTTAGGAACACGCATGCGCGCTACATTTCACTTGTTCTTTTTTCGTCCTTGTATGCAAGCACATAGTATTGTACACAGTATTCCCTCAAGAGTCTGATCTTGGTAGTTAAGTATTCTTCTAGGCTATCTACGCCCAAAGGGCAACTGCCAAGATACTTCCGTAAAAACCTTATTTCGTTTGCAATCTCTGCGAACAACCAGCCTAATAGGCCCCAAGAGTCTTCCTCGATTATTGCAAAATGATTTGTGATAATCAAGCGTCTAAGATAATCCATCGTATATCTTGATCTTACGGGTACTTTTTCATAATATGGTTTTATGTCTCTGGCAAATCTTAATAATGGGTTATTCTCTACGACCTCAGCGAGCAACAGGTAACCTCCTGGCTTCAAACAATTGAAAATCTCCTGAAGCCCCTTCTGCGGGTTAGCGATATGATGCAGAACCTGACTGGAAATCACCGCATCAAAAGCTACATTGACGAATGGAAGTCTTTCTCCACTACCACAAACTACATCTCCATATATCTTTGCACTTTTCAGATCATCTAATTGTGGATCGAGTCCGACAACATTCCATCCTCGCTTGAGAAAACGTTTCATACCAATGCCTTTTCCACAACCAAAATCGACGATAGTCCCCGTTTTGATCCTACGTAGCAATCCTCCCTCGACAGTAGGTATAGGCCCTTCCCAGATATCCCTCAGAAATCTGCTTTTTCGGAATGACCTGATATGCATTATTTGTTAGCTCCACCCAGTTCGCTGCGCGCCATGGGCGATATCAAAGCAATGATCTCACGCAAAAGTGCTAGAAGGCTACTTTTGTGAAGTCTAGCAGTAGTGTTCTTTCTCTATTTCATCTTATTCAGATATGCTGGGAACTATTTAAAACAATTTTGCAACAAGCGCGATGCTGATCGAGTAGCGGAATGATAAGTCAAGGTTCAAAAGTATGGTAAGGTTTTATCCCCCTTCCAATAAACAGATTCTGTTCGATTAAGGTACATGACGTTTTGAGATTTAAGGGAAATACATTCTATCGAAAGGGATAAATCCTGAAATAGAAAAATACAGCATGTGTTAAACATGAACGGCAGAATCATGTTGCTCAGTTTGATCTCAGCATTCTTGTTGTTTGCACTGGTCGTGGGTGCATCAGCTCAAACGAGGACGGTAGGCGTTAGTGTTGGCAACAAGTTTAGGTATAGTCCTACCGTTAACTGGAGTTCAACCGACCCGAACGCTACACTTCCTTCTTTCCTGGTAGATGCCAACAATTCACAATGGGCAGAGTTTACCATTACAGCAGTTTCTGGCACAAACATAACTATTCAAGGGACAACCCATTACAAGAACGGGACCGAAGTAACCATGGGCGGCTGGGTAGACGTAGACACTGGAATTGGCGATAACATAACGACCTTGCTCATTTCAGCCAACCTAGCCAAAGGCGATTCGATTTACAATTCTTCGCAATACACTACTACGACCATAAACGAGACCTCGTCTAGAACGTACACAAGCGGTCCCAGAGACACAAACCACTTGAGCTTGACCGCCTCAGGTCAAGGACAGACTGCCAATACTAACTATTACTGGGACAAGTCGACAGGCGTCTTCGTTGAGGTGCTACGAGACTACACCAATCAGACAGGTGGATACACAACATTTTGGTCAGAAGACATCCAAATCGTCAGTTCAGATCTCTGGATAGTGCCTGAGTTTCCCACATGGACCTCAACGCTGCTCATATTCATCGCGCTCACATCAGCCACCATGGTAATCGCCAGACAAAAACAACCCAAAAGACCCTTCCGCTAAACCCTCCTTCTTTTTATAGTGATATAACGCGCGCTAGGTTGTGGTTTTTCAATATACCTTTTCAGGTAGTCAGGGATGGATCCCCATCACTTCTGCCATTACAGACCATCATGGAGCTTACCACATCGTATGGACGCCTGAGGCAACTGGCAACTTTACAGTAGAGGCTGCGTGGAGCGGTAACGAGACTCATTTTGGAACAAGCAAAAATGTAACTGTAATGCTTGGTTCAGCGTCACCTTCATTCTTTGAGACACTTCTTGGGAGGCTAGTGGTCTATGGAACATCAATAGCGACCATAATTGCAGTTATTGCTTTATACCTAACGAGGAAGAAGCGCAAAGTGCACGGAAACTACCAGGACGCAAAGACATCAGCGCACGCAGGTTCTTCCTTGCTTGTCCCGATGTCGGCAAAAATCGTTGCTGTCTGACCTGCCCCATACTTCTCCTAGTTGCCGGTTAGGAAATTGCGGTGTGTTCTCAGGTTAGCGATTCATGATTGTGCAGTCATCACAAGCTTTATGTTCATTCTGGATTCAGTATACGTTACCAAAGATTTTAGCACAAGGAGATTCTGTTGCAGTCGAGGGACATAGCTTTAAACAATGTCGGTTTCATGGATGTCTGGAGCGAGGTTTTAAACACGCGAAACGCGACCGAACTACCTGTGCTTTCGGTGGCAAGGGTTAGTGTGGGCATTATTGTTCATAATGAAGAGAAGAATATCCTGAATTTGCTTCGAAGCGTATCCGGCCAAAAGTTGAGGGGTTTGGTGATTGATGAAGTCGTAGTCGTTTCCTCTGGCTCAGAGGACAAGACTAACGAGTTTGTGTCGAAACATATGGAGAAGGACAGCAGGGTTCGGCTTCTTATTCAGGACGCAGTCGAGGGTAAGGCTTCCGCTATCAACGAATTTTTGAAAAGAACTAAGAATGGAATCGTGGTAATATCCAGTGGTGACGTCATTTTCGACGAAAGGACCCTTCAGAACCTGGTTTCTCCCATGATCAAAGACGAGAGGATCGGACTGACTAGTGCAAGACCAGTTCCGATCAATAATCCCCGAGGCTTCATGGGAACTGTGGCAGAAATTCATTGGAGGTTGCATCACACGTTGGAAAGGCATGGGGAAACCATAGCATTCAGGAAGAGTCTGATGGACCACATACCTGATGGAGTTTCTGCAGACGAAGCTTACGTTGAGGCCGTTGCACATCAGAGAGCCTTTGAGGCTGTCCAAGTAAGTGATTCCCTGGTTTTCAACAAGGGTTCTGAAAATGTTACAGAATTTCTTAATCAGATCCGACGGCATTATGTTGGTCATCTTTTCATAAAAACTAGATTCTCTTATGCAGTGTCATCAATGACGACTAAGGGCTTAACCAAAGTTGCCAAAGAGCTGCTCAGACGTGTGCGTGAGAGTCCAGAAAAGGTTGGTTATGTTATAGGTTATGTGCTCCTAGAAGCTCTTGGGCGACTCCTTGGAATTTGGGATTTCTACGTCAAGGGGAGAACGTATCGTGTTTGGCATGCTGCTCAGACAACCAAAAGCTTGAATAGTAGAGATATGCCGCGGTCTGCAGGATGAAAAAAATCTGTTCAATTGTTCGGAGCTTCTTCCATCATGAGCTTAGTGGTTTCATAATCCTAGGCTTGCTTCTGCGCATTGTTCTAATGCCTTATTTCGTGGGACCGTATGACATAAGTGAGTATCAGTCTGGTTTAGCCTATTTCCTGAGCGGTTACGATCCTTATGCTCTTCATGCTTCGATTTACCCTCCTTTGACACATTTTCTCACTTTTCCGCTGTTGAGGCTGGCGTATCAATTTGGCATGTCTTTCGGTTTTCACTCTGTCTCAGAAATCTTGTCAGGAACCAACTTTACCGGTCTAATTCCAATGATGGAAATCAGCCCACTATTTCTTATCGTGTGGAAAACACCTCTTGTATGCTTTGACCTCGCGACTGGAATTTTGATATATTACTTCGTTAAGGAATTGACTTCCGATACCAGGATATCAAAACTCTGCTTCATAGTTTGGTTCTTCAATCCACTGACATTGGCCATCTCCTCTCTACTCGGTTCATATGACGCTGCAACTGGATTCTTCATTCTCTTGGGAGCATTCTTCCTTTTCAAGAGTAGCTACTTCTCCGCGGGTTTTTCTTTTGGGTTGGGAAGTCTGACCAAGATCTCCCCAATCTTCGTGGCCTTCCCCCTAGCTGCTGTTTTGCTTTTCAAAAGAGACAGTGTTATCGCAAACGCGTCACGTTTTAAATCAAATGCGCGCGATCTTCTAAGATTCGCATCTGGATGTGCGGTACCTCTTGCATCCTTTGCCCCGTTGGTTATAGAATACGCGGGCTTGATGTCATCGGGAATTTCAAAAGAAATATCAATAATAGGCGGCCTGAACCAGTGGTTCTTCGCAACAGACACTTTAAGGTCCGAGTGGGTTAACTCGAATATTGCAGCAATCCAAACAGCATTCCTGTATTATCCTGCAATTGCCTTGGTGACTGCTATCCTTTTTTCCCGTTTCTTCAAGTTGGACCAAAAGAGCATTCTGTTCTCAACAGCTTTATTTACTGATTTAATCTATTTCTTTCTCCCTATAACGGTTCAGCCACAATATTTGCTATGGGTGTTGCCCTTGCTCGTTGTTCTACTATCAATCGCGAAACGTTACGTTTGGTCCATAATTATATGTTCAGTCGCAGGACTTTTATTCTTTCTTTTTGTGCAGGGTCCACAGGTATTCCTTTATCCATTGGCTATGTTTACCTCGTTGTATCCTCCGCGAGTACTGGCAGCAAGTGTGAACAACTACCTGAATTTGCCAGGATTCTTTTCGCCAAATCTGAGGCAAGACTTGTGGACTATTTTTGGAGGAGTTGGTTTCCTAGGGCTGCTGCTGACAACAGTTTTGCTGCTTAAGAGCTTGTGGGTGAAAGATAATGAAAAATAGGTGGCAATATTTCGTAGCATTGATTTTCGTATTGTTGCTCGTAGGTGAGATCCTTTGGTATTCGCCAATTGAAAGCCTCAAAGGAGGGTCTTTTGACATTCTGGATGTGGTTCATCAGTCAGAAGGAGAAACAGGCACTACTAACATAACCTATAGATTTGAGGCTAACCTCCCTTTGGATGCTAAGGTAGTTGTCACTCCTGTAGAAGAGATTCCTCATGATTTGCCAGTTTTCGTGTTCTATGACACCGATTACCCTACTGTGTATACTGACTGGATATTGAGCGCTGTGTTGTTGGGGTACTTACAAGCTGAACTATACTTGAGAGACTATTCATCTGGGGTTAGTTTCGCAAATGCGTCAGAATTGGAAGACATTATGTCGACGAACAAGTCTGCTATCGTGGTAATGGCCTCAGGAGGATTTCCTTCCTGCGTATTCTCCAAGGAGACGAATTTAGTCAAGCCGTGGATTGAGTCGGGTGGAGTATTAGTCTGGTTAGGTGATTACATAGGATGGTACGTGCTGGAGAAAGGAATGAAAAAAGAGCAGATCACCTATAATATGAGTCAAAATTTTCAGACAAATGGCTCGACGGAGCTCGGTCTTGAAGGTTTTTTCGATTACTATCCTCCAGAGTCCGCTCCGAAAGTTGGTAATTACTCATCATCTCTTTCAGATGTCCTTGATACGACTTATGATTTCATTCAATATGCACCGTTGGTTCGCATGGTAGAAGGGACAGGCGGCGTTGTCTTAGGGAAGATTGGAGGAGAGGACCAGTTCAACTTACGGTCGTCTATTTCAATGGTTCCAGTTGGTACGGGAAAAATCATTATTTTCGGCTTCTTTTTGATGCCCAGCCTTGCTTGGGATGGTCCACAACTTGTGGCATGGGATGTCGCTCAAATTCTGTGTTCAGGCGTCTTGCAAATGAATCCTGGTTCTGCACCATGGCAGCGAAGCTATAATCTGGCACATGCTGAAACGAAGACTGACGTTTCCAATCTGTCAGCTGATTCTAACGTCGTAGGGTTCGTCATCCTTGAATATACTACTGAGCAGAGTGATGGAGTCCTATTCTATCGCAGATTCATCGGAACATGAGAACCGATCAGCGCTGGGCTCATGCCCCAAAGCTTATCAAGATTTCAGAAAGCAATAATATCAGACTTCAGACTTGTCCTCAAAAGGCGGTGAGACTATGAGACTTCCAAAATTTCTTGGGGATACACTTGGATGAACTTAGCGTCGCTTCTAAAACATGGTTTGCCTAATAGTTATGCGAATCTTCGAAGACACCCCCTGCTGGGACTGTTTCTCATCGGGCTAGCAGTAAGACTCGCTCTTGCTCCCTTCTCAGCTGATCCCTATGATGTAAGCACCTTTTTCACCGTAACTAACGATTTGTTGGCCGGGCTCAACGTGTATACGACCAACTCCTTTAGCTATCCTCCGCTTTGGGCGTATGCTATGCATCCCGCTGTAGGATTGACTAGTCTCTTTGTAAGTCCTAAGCTGTTAGGCGTGTACATCAGTACTCAAAGTCTGACATTGGAGAATTGGCAGCTGCCAGCAATCGTTACTTCTCCCCTATTTAATCTTCTATTAAAACTTCCCCTGATTGTCGCTGATGTGCTGATTGGTCTTATTCTTTATAAAATAATAAGAGATCTGAGGAATGAAAAGCAAGCAAAGATAGCCTTCGTTTTGTGGTTCTTGAACCCACTCGTCATTCTAATCGATTCAGTTCAGGGGCAAATTGATGTGCTCGCGGCACTAATGGTGGTGCTAGCTTTCTGCCTGTTGTGTAACCGCAAATACTTCGCATCCGGAATCGCGATTGGCATCGGGGTTCTGTTCAAGATCTCTCCAATTTATCTTGCTCCATTGTATCTTTTCTCAATCGCCAAGCTCGAAGGCGATCGGTCACTGAAAATACTCGATAATCTTCGAACGATCTTGTCAAAATGTTCGAGGTTCTTGGCAGGAATGTTGATTCTATTCTCTATCTTTTTGCTTCCTCTTATAAACAGCAATATTATCCACGACATTTTCGCTAGGACCGAAAGCGTAGCGTCCATCGGAGGTTTAACCGTATTCAGTGCTGTGGAACTGCCTGGAATGCTTTGGTTACTGCAACTAATCTCATCTTACTCTGGGCTGGTTTCATTGAGTATGCTGATTGCTTCTTTCGCAGCGATTTTCCTTGTAAGCTTAGCTTGCTTCAAAAGTCGGAGACATTTTCTGGAGACCTTTCTTCTAGGACATGTTGCTATCATATTAGTAATTTATGTCACTACTTTGATCGTAAACCCGCAATACATAGTATGGATACTTCCTTTCTTAATTCTGGAGTGGGGTCTTTACAAACACAACTTGATAAAACTGAGTTTGCTTTCAATATTGGCCTCAATGTTTCTAATAGGGATAGGCGGGTTGCTCTTCTTTTTCCGACCACTAGCTGTGTTTACCTCACTCATAAGTGTTAATACAGTATACTCTAGTATTAGCTTCTTTGAGAATTACGGCTGGCCAATTCTCTTCACGTCAGGAATCTTGGGAACAATCGTGATTATTCTATGCTTGGAGGACACGCTGAGGTTTCTTCTGAAAAAGGAAAATAAATCTCAAACGGTGATTGACCATGGCGAGGGGAAGCTGAAAGACAACGAAAATCTGTCACTGAAAATTCATTGGAATTCGGTCAATCCGTCAAAAATCCTAGCATTAGTACTAGTAGTTTTAGTGCTTGGCCAATCTCTTGCGTTTTTGCTTCCTCTGGCTCAGCAAAATGCGAATTTTCAAATTCAGAATATCAATTTTGCGAATGGAAAGTCAGCCGTGTTAAACTACACGGTGAAATCTGCAGGATATCCTTTGGACATCCAAGTTTCAGCAACCCCATCGACTTCCATATTGCATGGTGCCATCGATAAGGAGGTTTTCATATATTACGATCCAGACTATCCATCTTCGCTGGTTGGCGATATAGGTTGGATGGGTCTCATTGACCATATACCTGTTGAACTTAACCTAAGAGGTTACAATGGTTCCGTGAAAATTGTGGATGCAGAGGAATTGAGACACGTAATAGAGGCAAATCCAGATTCTGTAGTCGTGATACCAGCTGGGGTATTTCCAGAAACCGTCCATGCAAACAATGTGAGTCTGATCGGAAATTGGCTTCAATCTGGTGGAGTATTGGTCTGGGTAGGTGATGCATTCGGTTATTTCTCTGGTTATAAAGGAAAGGTTATTCAGCTATTCTCCGAAAACAACTTTAGCGAAGTCCAGAATCAGATATTAGGATTTACTTTGTTTGGCAATGTTTCTAAGGAAGATGAAAGGCTTGCCACCATCCCATCTGATTTCTCAAATGCTCTTGACTTGCAATATTCAGACGCGACAAAAGGAGCTTACGTATCTGAAGTTCTAAAACATGGAGGCGAAATACTGGGAAAGATTACTTCCTCAGAATATCCTAGGACATCTATCGCGTATGTTCCCGTTGGAAGCGGACATCTGGTACTGTTTGGAGGCGGTGTCGGAAGGATATTCACGGTCACTGGAGAAGATGCAATCGCTCATGACATCGCGCAGATTCTATGTTCTGGTTTTGACTTCTCATCACAAACCGTATCATCCCGTCTTTACCATCTAGGAAGGAATGAAGGTGAGTCTGGAAGTATTAGCGTATCTTTGCCTCAAAACCAGAACATCACAGGTATCGTGATTGATGTGTTCTCAGAGTCTCCCTATGATCGATATTTCCTAAGACAATTCTTACCCATCAGTAGCGCGCTATCAATGAGATAAAAGAATTCATTCGTTACATGTTGCTGAAAATTGTCTTGAAAAGAAACTGACTCTCACAAAATCAGTCCTGCTGCTCAATCTTTCGGAGCAAGATTGTACAGTCTTTCTCGGTAATTGCATTCTTCTCTCAGTTGGTACACCGGAAGATAGGCGCATTCAGATGTCAGCAGTAGTTAATGACTATGCATATACCATAAACTTTATGTCCGTTTTGGGCTCAATATGGGTTTCTCCGAGGGTTCTGACACAAAGGATGTAAACCTAGTCAAGCCTCGGATCGATTCTAGAGGAATACTAGTATGGTTCGGTTTCGACATTGGATATCACTCTTTGGAGAAAGTAATGAAAAAAGAAGACATAACTTGGGATATGCCCAGAATCCTCAAGATAACGATTCGAAAATGCTCGGCTTGGACGGCTTCTTTGAATACACAACTAATCACACACCGAATCTCGGCGTTTACTCATCACCTGCATGCGTTGCGCTTGACCTGACATATGACCTCATTCAACAGGCACCACTTCTGCAAATAGTCTGGGCTGGGAAAGGTCTGGCCCTAGGGAAAATATGGGTGGTCAAACACTATCAGGCTCAGGTCTTCAGTGTCGATGGTTCCAGTTGGCTCAGGAAAAATCATGCTCTTTGGTTTCGTTTTGATGCAGAGTATGGCCGACAACGGTCCAGAGCTCGCTGTCAGGGACATAGCCCAAATACTATGTTTCGGCGTTCTCCGAATGAATACATCCTCGAGTCCGTAGTACCAGAGTTACCACATGTGGGAGCGTGGATCAATCACTGGCAACTGCAGTTTAGCCATTGACCAGATGTTGTGGGCTTCGAAGTTTCCGAATATACTTCTAGGGATGGCGATGGCATATTGTTCAGACGTCAGTTCGTAAACGGGACTGGTCAAATTGGATAAGCAAAAGCACTTCAGATTCCGACTTGACTCAATTGGCGCAATTGCGTTTTTGTGCGATCTTTCGAGATTTGAGAAAAGCCCGTGCGCTCATGAAGCTTATACTCGGTGCATCCGATTGATGGGTCTGCATAAGTATTATATGGGTGAGAACTTGCCAGATAGTTATTATAAGGAGTCTCTGATGAGCCTATGATAGAATTGCCTAGGGAGTCTCCCTTAACGTCTGAGCAGGTTCAAGGTTGACCGATAAAATAGAGTTTGACGTGGCGATCTGTTCTCATGGCGAAAGCATCGAACAGCTTGAAACGTTGATCTTTTCGACGATCCTCCAGAAAACCAAGCAGTTTAGACTTGGAAAAATCCTGCTTTGTTCATGCGACAGCAAGGTCAAGAGAAGATTTGAAGACTACTGCTCGGTGACTTTCATTGAACAGCCTTCACGGCTCGGAAAGCCAGACGCGTTGAACAGAATAATAGAAGCGTCTGAGTCAGAGATTATAGTGCAAGAATCGGCAGATACAATACCTTTGTCGGAGTACACTTATTATTATCTCCTATCACCTTTTAAAGATCCGAAGGTTGGCGCAGTAACGTCAAGACCCGAGCCTGCGAATAGTGGGTTTATGGGTTTGCCTTATGTAGTGTGGAGGTGTCATCATTTCGTGCAGCCAAAGATTAGTGGTGAGTTGTTTGCATTCAGGAAAGATCTTGTAGGTAGAGTCCCGAACGATATAGTTCACGATGATACCTACGTCCACAGACTAATATTGGCGAAGCGTCATACTGTGATATACGAACCAAGGGCGCTAGTACTGAACAAGGTTCCGGCGACATTGGGTGAGTTTTACCTGCAACGCAAAAAGAATGTTATTGGCAATCTGCAGATCATGGAGAAATTTAATGATCTACCGCCGGACAAATTGCGGTTAAGAAGCATTGTATTGATGTCTCTCGAGCTGCTCGCAAATGCACATGGGAGACTCGATTATTTGAGAGGCAGGGTTCCAAAGGGCTTGGTAGGTTATCGTATTGAAAGCACCAAAAACCCAGTGGATTAGAGTCTAGACTACCTGAATTGAGGACATGTGTTGACAGGGTCGAGCCTTGCGGTAAGCAAGCTACACCCCTTGAAGCAATTTGCCCATGTAGAACTCTTTAGATCTAATGCGGATCAACCCAAATTTCAACAAGTCCATCGTCCTGATTTTAGGTTCAAACATGCCGATTTTTCGTATTTGTTTCCTCTTGAGTAACGTTCCGTGTAGGATTTTCAGGTTTTGACAAAACGCGAGAATACGCGCATGATACCTAGCGCTGGGCGGCGTACCTGACTCTCTGAAAAGAAACATTTCTGCAAGGGGCATGATTGTCAGTTGAAAGAAGAGTGCGGAAAACAGAATCGGGACTGGTAAATGCAGAAAGATAGTCCGAAAATCTGATTTTTGTCTTTCAGTGTAACTGAACAGCGGCAAGTGTCTCAGTGAATATGAGCCTATATGCCAGATGGTGGCTGACGAATCCAAGACGCATCTGTAGCCCGCTCGTTTTGCTCGCAAAGAAAAATCTATATCATCGCCACCTAGGAAAAAGCCTTCATCGAACAGGCCTATCTTGTCTATGACCTCGCGTTTCAATAAAAGTACACATCCTGACAAGTAGTCAACGTCTAGAACTGTTTTTCCGTTCCCGATCTTTGCAGGGAGGAGTTGTCCCAAGCCTTCAGACCAGATTGTGCCAGTCAGCGGGTCGAACATTCCGCCTAATGACCAGATAACATTGTTGGGTTTGTAGAAGAGGATTAATCCGCCCACCAAACCGATGTAATGGTCGGACATGGCTCTTTCGACAAGAATTGACAGGCTTCTCGGTTGGGCGACAGCATCATTATTGAAGAGGAGAATGAAGTCACCTTTCGCTTTTTTGATCCCTACGTTCATGCCAGCAGCAAATCCAAGGTTCTTGTCATTTCTCACAAGCTGAAAATCAGGAAACTCTCTTTTGATGATCTCTATAGAGCTATCAGTAGAATTGTTGTCTATCACTATTTTCTCCTTGTTTGGATATTCCAGTCTTCTCACGGAATCCAAGCTCTGTCTGATAACTCTCTGTCCATTCCAGTTCAAAACGAGAATTGAAACTAGAGGATATTCCTTTGACATTACCGATTCGCCTAAGTCTTGATCAGGAGGCTGATACTCAATGGAATTAGAAAGACATTCTAATTAACACTTGTTCCGCTAGGTGCTTGTTTAGGGTATGCCGTAGCAAAAAGCTTTTCTGATTTTAAGCCAACCTAGACTAGCTCGATGTATAGAAAAAACAACGATGGCACAACAATGGTAGGTTTCTATGGCATCCTCACATTCGTCGTACATAGATAGAATGTCTAAAAAATTCTCGAGACTGAAGACATACCCCCTTTTGCATCTCATTTTGGTCGGTGTCATTTTGAGGCTTGTCTTTGCTCCTCTCACCGCGTATCAATCTGATATGGCTGTCTTGTACAGGGCCATCAATGATCTGCTTAGAGGACTTAATGTCTATACAACAAATTCTTTCAGCTACCCTCCATTGTGGGCATACATCGAGTATCCCTTCTTAGATTTAATCAGCGCTTTGACGAGCCCAAAGGTATTGGGAGTCGCGACCAATACTTTGAGGCTACCACTTGAAAGTTGGAAACTCCCTCCAGTGATCACATCTCCTTTGTTTAATCTTCTTTCAAAGATTCCCTTGTTCGCTGCTGATCTGATAATAGGAATCATCATTTACGATATTGTACGAGAGCTCAAAAACGAGAAGGAGGCAAGGTTCTCTTTTATCCTTTGGTTTCTCAACCCCCTAGTTATCTACATAGACTCTATTCATGGGCAATACGATGTCCTCCCGGCTTTAATGACCGTATTGTCATTCTGTCTATTTTACAAACGTAAGTATGCAGCGTCCGGAATCGCATTGGGTCTTGGCACGTTATTCAAAATCTACCCGATCTTTCTGGCTCCATTATATCTTTTTACAGCTGCAAGGTTGGAAAAGGACAAATCGAGAAGAGCCGAAGAGAACGTCAAGCAGATTTTCGTTAGCTGGTCAAAGCTTATTGGAGGTATGTTGTTGTCCCTCTTCGTGTTTTTAATACCGCTAATCAACAGCAACATTATTCATGACATTTTCAGCAGGACGATTTTAACCTCCTTAGGCGGCTTGACTCTCTTTAACATTGCCTATGCTCCTGGGCTACGGTGGTTGCTACCTTACGTTGCTGGTCGCGCAGGACTTGTTTCGGCAAGTTTGGATTTTCTGCTCGTTGCATTGATCCTATTGATAAGCCTCAGCTCTTTCCTACGTCAAAAAGACCTGCTGGAAACTTTTATCTTAGGTCATGTCGCAGTTTTGCTGGCAATATACTTGACCTCGTTGACTGTGAATCCTCAGTATATTCTCTGGATACTTCCATTCCTAATCCTTAGCTATGGCCTCTATCATCGTAATCTGAAGAACCTAGTGTTGATTTCAGCGTCCGCGTTAGTTTTTCTGATCGGATTGACTGGGCCTCTCTACTATTTCTATCCGACAGCCGTGTACACGCGGATAATCGGAGTTGGATCCATATACGCAAATACATACTTTTTCAAAAGTGGAGGAGGATTGGTCGTCCTCCTGCTCTCTGGAATTGCCGGCGTAATTGGTTTGTTGTCATGTCTAGCGGGCACCTTTGCATCTCTACTTGGCTCTGCCAAGCGACAGATTTCTCCAAACCGGTCTCACAAAGAGAGTCAACTAAACGGTATAAAGATAAGCCTTGAAATGAGAAAGTGGACTGTTAACCCCTCAAAAGTTCTAACGTTTGTTTTCGTTTTCTTGTTGATTGGTCAAATCTTGGCATTTGCGCAACCTTTGGTACAACAAAACGTCAGCTTCTCCACTGTCTACGTTGAAAGCCAACTTGATAATCGCGCTAGAATAGGATACGACATAAGATCTGGTAGTTATCCGGTTGACTTGCAGGTTTTTGCAACTCCCGCAACATCCGGCATGAATGAAACAGTGAACAAGCCAGTTTTCATCTACTACGATGACGCCTATCCATCGTCTTTTGTCACTAGGGCAGGATGGGCTGGTCTACTTGATCATGCGCCAGTTGAACTTCGACTCAGAGGGTATAAGGGTCCAATAAACAACGTCAACGCCGACGAATTGAGAAGCATAATGGAGCAAGACTACGATTCAATCATCATAATCCCTTCAGGAGTTTTTCCAGATACTGTTCACGCTAATAACGAAAGCCTTGTCCGTAACTGGCTTGAAGCAGGAGGAACGCTAATCTGGATTGGAGATGCCTTCGCTTATCTTACAGGTCTGAGAAACGGCAGCCTTGAACATTTCTCAGGAGACAATTTCACGCAAGTTCAAGACCAAATTCTCGGATTCGCACCAATCGCACCAATCAATGAAACATCTACAGTATTCGCTTCGGTCCAGTCTGACTTCTCAAGTGCACTTGACTTACAATATCCAGATGCTTCTAAGGGAGCCCTTGTTTCAGAGGTTGTGAATTCGCACGGGCTCGTACTCGGCGAAACTACGAATTCAACCGATGCAAGAACCTCGATCAGCTCTCTGCCTGTAGGGAATGGCCATCTTATACTCTTCGGAGGCGGAATTGGAACGGTTTTCACGGCCACAGGTGAGGACGTAATAGCCCACGACATAGCTCAGATACTGTGCTCAGGTTTCCCCTTCTCATCAGGAGTGTGCGCCTTCAGTTCTTATGAACTAGAGAAGAATGAGGCCCAAACTTCAAGTCTGGTCGTACCCATGCCACAAGATCAGAACATAACTGGCATCATGATCGTAGTATTCTCAAAATCCCCCTACGTTAAGTATTTCATCCGACAAACCTACCCCATCGGTTATCCAAGTTCCCCAGTGTAATTGACCAAATTTTATTAGATTCTCCGAGTAATCTCCTTTGAAGGATTACCGAGTGACATCCCTTTCATTGATGTTCATCAAGAAGAATTTCGCTGACTACTACAAAGACCAGACTTCTATCTCGTTTCCATCGCTTATGGAAAAACGTGAGTTTGGCTTCGCTTTGTTTGAAGGACAGATGATACGGCATAAGTGCTTCAGCCGCGACGAGGAACTCAAATCATTTCTGGGGACTTGTGCTCCCTCAGATGCCTACTATTCTTGCGCGTACTACGAGAACCCTCAGGCCGATATGGACAAGAAGGGCTGGTTGGGCGCCGATCTGGTTTTTGACATCGACGCCGACCATCTATCCACGCCTTGCGGCAAGGTCCATGACATTTGGACTTGTAGCAGCTGCGGCTTTGATGGGAAAGGTCTCGTTCCTGAGAAATGTCCGATATGCGGAGGACAGAAGTTTGATGCTAAGACTTGGCCGTGTGAAGCATGTCTAAAATCTGCGGGAGATGAAACAGCAAAACTTGTGGACATGTTGTTAAATGATTTCGGTTTCTCCGAAAAGGACGTGCACGTCTTCTATTCAGGCCACCGAGGCTACCACGTTCACGTTGAGGATGAAGCGATCAGAACTCTCGACGTGACCGCCCGCAAAGAGATCGTAGATTATGTATGCGCTTTGGGCTTAGACACGGGCTTCATCGGTCCAGACAGAAAAGGCCTAAGCAAAGCTAATATTCCGAATGCTCCTCACCTAGACGATCCTGGCTGGCGTGGACGAATCGCTAAGTGTATATACGATCTTATTCAAAAAAGCCAGCGCGAAGACTACACGAAGCTAGGGCTGAAAAGCAATCTGGCGGACACTATTGTCCGAAATAGGGAGACAATATTGAAGAGCTGGAGTGATGTAGGACCCTATCGCGCCATGAAAGGAGTAGGATATGAAACCTGGAGAAGAATAACCGATCATTGCCAGGATTTTCTATCTGCAAAAGTTGACACAGTCGTCACAACCGATATACATCGGTTAATCAGACTCACTGGCGCCTTGCACGGTAAGACTGGATTGAAAAAGATGGAGTTGCCAAAATCAAACATTGAAAATTTCGACCCTTTCAAGGAAGCCATAGCCTTCAAGAAAGGGAATGCCTGCGTCCTTGTTTCAGAAGCTCCCAGGTTCAGCTTAGGAGGCGAAGCCTTCGGTCCATACAAGAATCAGAGGGTGGAACTGCCTACAGCCGCGGCCATACTCCTTATTTGCAAGAAAAGAGCAGAGGTAGCAGAACAGAATGTATGACGAATTGTACAGGTCTTGGAAGCAAGAGCTTGAAAACGAAGATTTGATACAGCTTTCCACAGATTTCTACACAAGGCTTGCCGATTACGTTAGAAGACTTTCCGAAGAGAGCAGGATGCTTGACAAAAGGACTGCAAAGGCGAATCTGCTCAAGAGAGAAACACAGAACGCCAAGCGCATGATCCAAGAATTAATTCGAACTCGTTACAGAAAACTGGTAATGAAAGCTGCAAAAGGAGAGAAAATTCCGCCTGATGTCTTAACCGTCGATGAAGAGAAAGACTTCCAGAAATTCTTAGGTCTC
>Ga0315279_10004085_pt1 | contig 19808 bp, 13 predicted proteins | sample YL17G06_20_MG_FD_203694 | JGI IMG/M metagenome (GOLD analysis project Ga0315279, IMG submission 203694) | Sediment microbial communities from Yellowstone Lake, YNP, Wyoming, USA - YL17G06_20 | ecosystem: Environmental > Aquatic > Freshwater > Lake > Sediment | place: USA: Wyoming | collected... | reverse complement strand
CCGGTGGTCACCGCCATCCTGGAGGACCACATCGACGGTGGTGTAACCGCCGGAATCCTTGCCGACCTTCCATTTGCGGTACTGGGAGATCTGTTCGATGTAGGATTCGATGGAGCCGCCCTTCATTGGAACGCCCTCCCGCCGAACCTCTTCTCGAAGGCCCGTCCCTGCTCGGCCACGTTCTGTATCTTGCGGTAGACCTCGGAATGGTCCGCCGTCATTATGAGCTGCGTGTCCAGGACGACGATCTTGCCCTTGACGGTGGCGAAGTGCGCATAGTTCATCCCTGCGTTCAGCTTAAGTAGGTCCTTGAGGTCCGGGCTGGCGTTCTCGGGCAGGACCGAGGTGTAGAAGACGAGCACCGGCTGGCCGTTGATGTCCCGCCGGCCGAAGATGAACACCTTCTGGAACGACCCGTCCAAGAGCCGGACGGATATGTTGGATTCCCCTGCCTCGTTGACCAGGTTCTCCTGCCAGCCGTACTTTAAGCAGAGCTCCTGGACCATCTTCATGATCGTTTGGATGGACTCGTTCTCGGCGGACATCGGGACCAGCGCACCTCTAGATTTCAAAAGATATAAGAATGTTGTTGATGGCCCCTCAGGCCCCCAGCTGGCCCCTGATGGCCTGGAATTGGCCCGCTAAGGAAACCGCCTTTCCCTGTTCCACCTTGCTCGCGGCCACCTCGAACGGTCTCACGATGTTGCCGAGGCCCTCGATATAGGATTCCTCCCGGGGTGTAACCATCTTCCAGCTGCCCCCCAGGTTCCTCACAACGACCTCGCCGAAGAAACCGCCTACGAGGTTGACGTCGTTGAACCCGGACTCCATTATCATGTCCAGTATCTGCAGGCCCTTCACATTGTATTCAAGGTTCACCTTGATCTGCTTACTGACGAGCATCCGGAAGGCCTCGACCTCCTCGACGAGCCTCGAGTGGGCGTCCCCGGAGGAGAAGCCCTTGAGCTCCTGGACCGTGGCCTTGAGGCCCGGCACGAGCTCGTGGTCCGGCCGGTTGTCTATGACGAAGGTGTACTCCGTGATGGCGTCGGTGTTCTTGCCGAGTTTGGCATAGATGTTGCCCAGGAAGATGTGAGCCTCGAAGTTCTGCACGTTGGCCTGGATGGACCTCTGGAGGGCGGCGGCGGCGTGGTCCAGCCAGCCCTTGCCGTCGTAGGCTACGCCTAGTCCATAAAGGACCATGCTAGGCTCGAAATCGGGATAGCGCCTCATGATATCCTCGAAGATCGGTATCGCCTCGTCGTAGCGCTCGTTGTTCAGGAGCTCCATGCCTTGCTTGAACCTGGGGTCTGCCGGATGCGGCTGCCGCACGTCCTCGAGGTCGCCTGGGTCGGCCCTGCCGGGGGCCCCGGCAGGCTCCGCCGGTTCCTCCTTCTTCTTCTTCCTGAAGAACATGTCATCACATTCCATTGGGTTCGCGACGGCCGGTCCGGCCATCGTCTACTTCTTGGGTTCCTCCGGTGGTTCTTCTCCCTTAGGTTCCTCTAAGGGTTCTTCTCCCTTAGGTTCCTCTAAGGGTTCTTCTCCCTTAGGTTCCTCCGGGGGTTTTTCCCCCTTGGACACCTCATCGGGCTTTTTCGTCGGTGCCGCCGGCTCGTCCAGGTCGGCCAGTATCCCATCGATGACCTCGTCATCGGCCTTGCTCTTCATATCGTCAGGCTTTGGCTCCTGTGGCTTAGGAGGGACCTCGGATGGGGTCGGAGCGGTCCCTTCTGCCTTTGATCCGACCGATGCCTTCTCCGAGGGTACCGAGGTCATCTCGGGGCCCTTTCTCTTAGTTCGTGTCCATAGTAAGATTCCGAGGATTATCGCAACGACCGCGACCACCACACCACCGATCGCTGCAAAAAGGTAGCCATTGCCATTGTTATTGGGTTTATGGTTTGGCGGCGGTGTCACTATGGCTTTTTTGACCTCTAACGGGAAGGTCATGTCCACGGTCTCTTTCCCGTCACTGAGCGTCACCTTGATCGTGTAATTACCGACCTGGGACGCGTTCGTGACCCAAGTGATGAGGCCGGTCGACGGGTCGATTCCCATCCCCTTGGGCGGGGAAAAGAGGCCAAAGACCAGTTTGACGACATCCCCTGTGTCCTCATCCGAGCCATTGACCTTCTGCTTGAAGGTCTGGCCTGCCGTGACCTCCCGCTTGGAGATCGGCGACAGGACCGGCGGATGGTTGACGATGGCGCCCTGCGCGACCTTGAACGACCAGACAAGATTGGTGCATGTCCCGGTGACCTTGCCGTCGAACGGGATCACGGTCCAGTAATAGGTCTTGCCCCCTTCGAGGGGGGTCGTCGGCTTATAGCTTAGCGCGGTCAGCCCGCTCGCCTTGATCGTCGATGGGTCTTGGGCCTGGACGAGGCCCCAGTCCGTGCCATAATATATGTTCGAGGTGACCGGGTCGCCATCCGTATCCGTGACCGTCCAAGTCAGGACCGGGTTCAGGGCATCCACCGTTGCGTGGTCCGCCGGGGAGACTAGCGTGGCCGTCGGAGGATTATCCGTGATGGTGATGTTGTAGATGACCTGGATCTTGAATACGTAGAATATCGTCATCCTCCCGTCCGTCGCAGTGATGTTTATCGAGAAGTTCCCCACTGTGCCAGGCAACGGGGACCAGGACAGATGGCCCGTTGCGGGATCCATCGAAATGCCGCTCGTCGGAATGGATTTGACGCCGTAGGTGACCTTGTCCCCCTTGTCCACATCCGTGGCGTTGACGGTGAACGAGTACTGGTCCGTATCATAGATGGTGGTGTCCTTCGGGACATTCTTCCAGACGGGCGGGTGCTCGATGCCTGTCACAAGGAGCGTGAAATTGTGGAAAGCGAAATCACTACGGGGGTCCGTGACCGTCACGTTGACCGGGAATGGGCCAATGTCATTGACGGTCGGTGTGCCGCTCAGTATGCCGGTCGCCGTATCAATATGCAGGAACTTGGTGGTGGTCCAAAGGGACCAGGTCAGGACCGTGTCGACCTTGTCCGGGTCCGTGGCGTTGTACTGGACCCCGTATAAGACGCCCTCTTTGGCGGTCACGACGTCTATGGTGGTTATCACGGGCGGGTCGTTCACGTCCACAATGGTCACCTTGAAATGGGCAAAGGCCATGAGGTCGCCCGTGTCCGTGACCGTGACATTGACGTGGTGGATCCCAACATCGGCCTCCGTGGGCGTGAAGTTGGCCCAGCCGGTATCGATGTCGATGGTGAACATGCTCGTGTTGTCCGTGTAGAAGAGCTTGTCGCCGTCAACGTCATGACCGACCACCCTGAAGCTCGCATGGGACCTCTCGAAGAATGTCTGGTCATTGACATGGTCGATGGTGGGCTCGTCGTTGACGGGGGCCATGTGGATGTGCACGGTCGCTACGGTGGCCGGGTGCTTGCTGTCGGAGGCCGTGACATTGACGTAGGTGAAACCGTTCCAGTCCTTTATTTTGGCCTTGAGGTCCAGCCAGGTGCCGCTCAGGGACCCGACGACCGGCGGGGTCCCCGTGCCTGGAACCACTGTATAGGTCAGAGGCCCGTTCATCCCATCGTCGAGGAATATCATGGAGAGGTCCAGTGCATGCGTGAGATTCGTATCCTCGACCATCTGGATGGTGGGGATCTTGGTTTTGACCCTGGGGGGGAAGTCGTCCTTCAGTAGATAGATGTGGGATGTGGAGGTCCCATAGGCATCGGTGAAGAGCAGGAGCTCGTCTATACCGTCGTTGTCCGTATCGTTCACTATCATGAACGGGTTCTCGTAGGTCGAGGTGCTTTCGACGGTTGTCCCGCTGGCCCCGTCGAAGAACACTAGGCGCGAGGTCGGGCCACCGCCGACCATCGAGCCGGTGATGAGGTCCATGACCTTTACCGTGTTATTCAGACCGGCGGTGATCCAACCGTTCGCGAGCTGGTTCCCCGGGCCCAGGCTCGCGTTCTTCCATTTGAGGGAATGCGTACTGTAATCGTAGACGGACATGGAATCGCCCAAGGTCCTGACGACGAGCTCGGCCTTGCTGTCGCCATCGACATCATGCTTCAGGGCAATAGGTTCCGAGGAGAACGTGTAATTGTAAATGAAGCTCATGTCGTTCCCGTTGTAGAACGTAAGCCCGTAATCGGACCCGCTCCAGCCCGTGCTCGCAATGTCCGAGGAGTTCGTCGGGCCGCTCTCGATGGGGACCGTCCAGGTCGGCGGATAGGTGGAACAGTAGGCGTAGCCCTGGGCCTTGCCCGAGACCGCATCTATGAGCTCCATGCCGCCGGAGAATGAGTCCGAACTGAGTATCTCCATGTTCTTGTCGTTGTCAGTATTGAAGAGCTGGTAGATGTAGGCGGGGCTCTGGTAGTTCTCGTTCGACCATACGGCGGTGCCACCCTTCCCGAATAGGGTGAGGTTCACGGGTGCTCCATTGACCCTGACGAGGACCGCGTCCTTGCCGCTGGAGTTGAAGTCGCCAACGAGCACTTCGATGCCCATGGAAAAGGTCTTCGACCATTCGGTGGTGTTGGAAACAGCATCAAGGACATAGAGACCAGAGTCGGGCATGCTTGTGTATTGGATGACGAGCTCTTGGTGTCCATCGTTGTCGAGCTCCCCGACCTGCGGGTTATAGGTGAACCCTAAAAGGCCGCTGGTCCATTGGAGGGCGCCCGTGGTGCCATTGTAGGAACGGTATTGCACATCGGCCCCATTGCCGATTATGACCTCGAGCCGCTTGTCCCCGTTCGTATCGCCGATGATGCAGCCGCCACTGCCCGAGATGGGCTTCGACCAGGATAATGTGCCATCGTTCGCATGGAGGACATAGACATTGTTCTGAGTGACCCAGATGAGCTCCTTCTTGCCATCGCCATTGAGGTCGACGACCTTGTACCATGTGTCCGGGGCCGGGGCGGTCCAGTTATTCGTCCAGAGATATTTGTGGGTCTTGAGGTTGATAGCGGACACCGTGGTGGTTGACCCCCCGTTCCCGATATAGACATAGAGAAGGTCGAGGCCACCGTCACCGTCCAGGTCGTCGAGGGTGGTCGGGTAGTACAGGTCGCCGCTGATGGGCCCGGAATCGAAGAGCTTGACGAGGTCGGAGGGTCCGAACGGGCCCGCGGCCGCCCTAGAGGCAGGTGGCCCTTGGACCGGTGCTGAAGTGGCGGTCCCGGTCGGGACCATAGCCGTCAGGCTCGTCGACAGGAACATCAGCGCAATCAGACAGGATGCGCATCTCATAATGGGCCTCCTAACAATTTTGTGCATCATTTGGTCGTTCAATGAACATCGGTCAGGGTACAATATTCAACAGGGACATATTAAGGTTAGCGAAGGGGCAGTGCCGGGTAGCAATCCTTTTAAACGGACATCGCGATGACAATCCGCAGCTCATACGAGGGATGAGTTGGACCTTCGTTAAGGGAGGTAAATGACATGGCTGAGCTTAAGGAACTTCTACAATCCGCTGACTGGAAACAGGAGAAGCATGTGCCCGTGATCGAGCTGCCGAAGGCCGTGAAGAAGGATGAGGTCCTGAGGGTGGCCGTCAGCGTGGGCAAGCAGGTGGCCCACCCGAACACCACGGCCCACCACATCGCGTGGCTCGAGGTCTACTTCCACCCGGAGGGCGAGAAGTTCCCGGTCCTCATAGGCAGGTACGACTTCGCGGCCCATGGAGCCGGTGCCCAGGGAGCGGACACGAGCACCATCTTCGCGCACCCCGAGGTGAATGTGGCCTTCAAGACCGGGAAGCCTGGGAAGGTCCTGGCATTGTCCTACTGCAACATACATGGCCTCTGGACCGGTTCGGCGGAACTGAAGTTCTGAACCCTCAGACGCCCATGGCCAGCCGGAGCAGGTCCCTGGTGCCGGGTGCAAGGCCCAGGACCAGTATCGCGATCCGTATCAATATCCCGAGCAGCTTGTTCCTCTCGAGGTCGGGCTTGAGCTCGACATCGAGGACATAGATCACGATGGCGATGACGATGGCCTTCAGCGGGAACATGACGGCCGGTGTGCCGGACAGGCCTATCAGTAAGCTCGGTAGGACGTGCTTCTCGCCATAGGTGAACCATTGTAGGGCTGTGAAGGTGGCCGATGCGTCGAACAGGTGGGCGAACATCAGAGCGATATTGATGGGGTTCTGCCAGTAGATCTTCATCCACGAGAACCTCTTGGAGATGTAATAGCTGAGGCCGACAAAGACTGCCGTCACGCCAAGGGCCAGGAGAGGCACGAGGGCCAGCTGGGCAAGATGCATGGAAGCGGGCTGCTCGACATCTGAGCCAGGCCACTTGCCACCCTCGAGGATGAAGGCCAGGGCGTGGAACGAGGCCAGGGCGAAGAGGTGCCAGCCGAGGACGGCGAAGGTATCATGGATGTACAATTTCCCGCGACGCCGGACCAGGACCAGCAGGCCCAGGAATGCGGCGATGGACAGCAGGGCCGTGATCACCGGGCTGACCAGGAAGGCGGCGTTTCTTGTGTCCGTCGATAAAAGCTCCCTGTTATTAAGATATAATGTGTAAGCTATCAGATAGAGTATGTTGAAGAAGCCCAGGATGGCCCCGAACATCCAGAGGCCCCTGTTCCGGCCCGTATTGCCGAGCTTGCGCTCTTGTTCGGATATCCTGTGGGATTCCACGAGCTTGAGCAGCGTCACTAGGCCAATGAATACGTATATTATCGGCGAGATGAAGAGATAGATCGCCTTGCCGGTGAACATGCCCGCATCCTCGAGGACCCGCAGGACGCCACCCAATAGGATGTAAGGTATGCTTGCGAAGAACATATCGACGCCAGGCCTGATGTCCAGTTTCTTCAGGTACCGATAGATGCCGAACAGGGCCAGGCCTAGGACGATGCCGTAGGTCGTCGTGTCAACAACGTTGTAGGCGTCCGTGATGCCGCCGATAGGATGGCCGACCGCGTCGGCCTCGATAGGCGCCCAGTAGTATCGAAAGAGGAACTTGTCCCAGACCAGGTCCGGTGCGATGAGGTAGCCCACGCCAAGAACGACGATGGGGACAGTGATGATGATGGCCCAGACGAGGCCTTCGTTCCTCTGAAGGAAGGAGCCCTTGCGCCTGTCCTTCTTACGGACCATCCGGACCAGACCACCGCTATTGAAGGTTAGGCGCGGGAGCGTATAAGAATGTTATCGATTTAACATCGAGGGGATAGGACCATGCCAAGCTAGCCATCCCAAAATCTAGGTCAACTTTATTATTCCGATTTGTATATGGGTTGCTGAGGGGGGTCCCAGGGTCCTCGACCCATGGGACAAGGATCGCATATGGCGCTCTTCACCAAGGCCAAATCGATGGTCTTCCCACGTGAGGTCCTGGCCGGCCACGACGTCCTGCCTCAGATCGTGGACCTCTGCAAGAGGTTCGGCTTCGGCGATACCGGTGTGCTCGTGACGGGTCCGACCACGGGCCCCATCGCGGCAAAGCCTGTCTCCGAGGCGCTGGTCGAGGCCAGGTACGAGATTCACACCATCGAGCTAGGTCCTGCCACCAGGGCCGCCGTGGACGAGGCCAAGGCCCTCGTGAAGGAGGTCAAGGCCAAGTTCCTGCTGGGCGTCGGTGGCGGTAGCAAGATCGACATCGCGAAGCTGGCCGCGGCCGAGACCGACCTGCCGTTCATTAGCGTCCCCACCTCCGCGTCCCACGACGGCATCGCATCGCCGTCGGCGTCCATAATCGACGAAAAAACTCCTCATTCCATAGATGCCGTCATGCCGTTGGGCATCCTGGCGGACACGCATATAATCGCAAAATCGCCATTCAAGCTTCTGTCCTCCGGATGCGCCGATGTGCTCTCGAACCTCACGGCCATCAGGGATTGGGAGCTGGCGGTCCGGTTGAAGAACGAGGAGTTCTCCACCACGGCCTACACGCTCTCGAAGATAAGCGCCCAGACCATCCTGCAGAGCGCCAACATGATCAAGCCCATGCTCGAGGAGAGCGCCTGGGTCGCCATCAAGCCCATCGTGTCGTCAGGAATCTCAATGAGCATCGCGGGCTCCTCCAGGCCCACCAGCGGCTCTGAGCACATGTTCTCGCACGCCCTGGCCCAGATAGCCCCCGGCAAGGCCCTGCACGGTGAGCAGTGCGGCGTTGGGTGCATCATGATGATGTACCTGCACGGAGGCGACTGGGAGGAGATCAGGGATGCCCTCAAGCAGATGAAGGCCCCTACTACGGCCAAGGAGCTCGGGGTCACGAAGACGGACGTGGTCAGGGCCCTGACCATGGCCCACACCATCAGGCCCGAAAGGTACACCATCCTCGGGGACAACGGTATCTCGCCGGACGCGGCAGAGAACCTGGCCAAGATAACGGGGGTGTTCTGAGGATGGCATCATACATCACTATCGACGCAAGGATTCAAAATGAGAGGGATTACCAGAGGTGTTATCATGGTCCATGTGACATTGGTCGGTTTGAAACAGGCAAAGAAGAATATGGTCTTCGTGTTCAAAGGTCCCCTCCTGGAATGCCGGGAATGCAAGTACAAGCAGATATGCTTCAACCTGGAGGAGGGTAAGCGGTATAAGGTGACCGCCATAAGGGACGCGATCCATGATTGCGAGATACACGACGGCGGTGTGAGGGCCGTCGAGGTCGAGGTCGTGCCTTTCGAAGGGGCCATCGGGGGCCGGATGGTGCTGGAAGGGAGCGTTGTGCCCCTCGATGATAAGGGCTGCAACAACAGAGGGTGCCCGCACTTCCGCATCTGTCACCCGCCAGACAAGAAGATCGGAAATAAGTTCAAGATCGTCAAGGTCCTCGGGAGCATCGAGTGCCCTGAGGAAAGACGAGTGACAAAGTGCGTTCTAGAGGACTGAGACCTCAGGACTGGGACCTGGCCGTCGAGCTCAGGCAGGGAAGAAATATTTCAGTAGCTGGACCACGACCGCTAGGGTTATGCAGCATATCACGACGCCCCACGGGCCGATCTTGATGGCCGTCTCGTCCTCGGCGTCGAAGTACCGGATAAGACCGGCTGCCGAGTGGAAACCCTCTCCTTTCTTGTCCTTCTTTGCCATATGGGATACCGACCTTTCCTATTACGTATTGTATATTTAATAATTTCTATTTTTAAATATGAGGTCGCATACCGCTGGGCCAGGCGACCGGGAAAATGATTAAATATGCGTCCAGCAAACCCTATATAGAATTGTTACATGTTACAGGGCTAGCACCCGGGGGAACACAATGCTGTCCGCGCGCGGTCCCATTGCGATGTTCGTGACTGGGCTCCTTATCACGATGGGCTTCTCGGGCCTCCTCGCCCCGACAGTATCTGCTGCGTCCGAGGGGAACACATCGGCCGATGCCGAATACCATGTCAGACCCGTCCCAAATTCCATCGGCGGGGGCTTCGAACCACATCTGCTGGTTGGGAAGGGCGTGGACGGGGACGAATGGGTCTACATCGATTCCCCCACAGGGCTCGGTAGCAGGACCTCCGGGAACCTCTGGATTTCGAAGGACCACGGGGACACATGGGAGGTCAAGACCAAGGGCAACTTCGGTGGAAGCGTCCTCGGATCTGGCGATTCCTACACGGCAGTGACGAACGACGGCACGATCTACTTCACCGACCTTTGGCTCTTCACGGTCACCGTCGACACTTCCAATGACGGGGGCAACAGCTGGGTGAGGAACCCCCAGGGATCGGTCACGCCCATCGATGACAGGCAGTGGTTCATGCTGGGGCCGTCCAAAGGCAACTTCCCGTTCACGCAGCCACAATCCCTTTACCTACAGTACAACCAGATCCCTGGCGGTCTCTTTCTCATGAAGTCCCAGATTACTAAGTGGGGTCTGGGTTGGAGGCCCTGTAACGCTTACCGGCCCATCAGCACAACCACCGGCTCAAGGGACAACTTCGCCGTGGACCAGCGCGACGGGACCATATACATGCCGAACACCGAGGACACGACCCTTGAGATGTACACCTCCACCGATGGCTGCGCGTCGTGGTCCAAGTCCACGGTGATGACGATGAACTATTCCCGGAGGGACCAAAACATCTTCGTTGTCGCCGATGTGGACAAGGCAGGCAATGTGTACCTTACATGGGCAACCCAAGACACAGTCGAATTCGCCAGGTCCACGGACAAGGGCAAGACCTGGCAGACCTTCAATGTCACGACCACCAACGGGACCAGGGTCCTGCCCTGGATCACGGCCGGTGACGAGGGAAGGATAGCCATCGTCTACTATGAGACGAACGCGACGGGCATTTCCGACGCGAGCATCCGGGCATCGGAGAACTTCAACGAGGAGGTCAGCTGGGGCGTGGTCTCGGCAATCTCCATCGATGCGCTAAGTGCGCAACCGAACTTCACATTCCAGACGGTCCTAAACTACACTCATACCGGGGCCATCCGCGTATCGGGGACCGGCGGAAACTCGGACAGGGACCTTGGGGACTTCATGTCCAATGACATGGACAAATATGGTAGGAACTTGGTGACCTTCGGCTACGACGGGAACGACGGGGCGAACAAGTACGATTCGTTGACCATGTTCGCGAGACAACGGGACGGGCCCTTCCTAACGAACGGCACGGGCCCGGTCGCCAACTTCACCTACGATGTCGACGGCATGGACGTCAAGGTGGACGGGACCAGGTCCTACGACATGAACGGCCGCGGCCTCAGCATCTTCGAGTGGCTCTGGGGCGACGGCACGAACGAGAGCGGCCAGATCCCCATCACATACCACACCTTCAAGAAGACGGGCAATTACCATGTCGCCCTAAGGGTCACCAACATGTTGGACATGAGGAACACCACCTATAATTGGGTCATCATCAAGGTCTCCGGCGGGCTCGTGGTGTCCCCAGGCCTTGCCATCGCCGCGGTGATCATAATCGTGGCCTTGATCATGACCTTCCTCTTCAGGAAGAAGATCAAGGGGCTTTTTGGTAAGAAGGACTTCCTGAAGAAGACCCCAGCGACCCAGGCGCCCTGATGTCCTTCATTCCTCGGGCTTGTATTCTGGGTGCTTGCCGGCCTTGTGCTCCTTGACGAGACGATCGTAAAGGGCCCTGGTCTCGCGGACCTGCTTCACGAGTTCCGGGTCGTCCGTCTTGACGACCTTGGCGGGCGTCCCGAGGACGAGGCTGTTCTCAGGTATCTTCATGTCCCGCGGGACCGTGGCATTGGCGCCGATGATGCTCCCTGAACCGATCTCGCAGCCGTTCATCAGGATGGCATGGATGCCTATGAGGCACTCGTCACCGACGGTTGCCCCATGGACCATGGCGCCATGGCCCAGGACACAACCCTTCCCTATGACCGCGGGATAGTGCGGGTCCACGTGGATGACGCAGTAATCCTGGATGTTCGTCCTTTCCTTGATGTAGATCGATGTCAGGTCCCCGCGCAGGACGGCCCCTATGAAAACGCTGACCTCCTTCTCGAGGGTCACGTCGCCGATGATATGGGCTGATGGATGGATGTAGCAGCTGGGATGCACCTTAGGAGGCATGGATGGGTGACAGTAATAGAGCCTTTAAAACCTTACCTAAATTGCTCGAACGGAGCTAGAATATGTTTATTAATAATAACGAACATTGAATATTTGTGACCGTCCGGGCGAGGCCAGGATGTCACAGCATTTGATTGGAGGGAAACCATTGAGGAGACCCAGGACCGACCATGCACGCCGCCTCTGCGTCCTTCTGATGGTTTCCTGCATGCTGGCCAACCTGCCATCAGGCCTTGCAGAGGTGGGCAATGGCCCTTCCCGGTCTGTCGGATCCAGGTCTACGATAACTACCTTCGAGACCGGATTCGTGAACAGGACCTACACCTACAACACGGACCAGGTCGTAAAGACCTCGTACTTCACGCTTCCGAACAATGCCCGGGTCGACGAGGCGTCATTGCATGTCAACCCATTACCAAGGAACCCCGGCACCAAGGCCTATCCGAACAAGCCTCAGGTAGATGTCGGGGATGACGGGCAGCTCGATTGGACCTTCGACCACCAGGGCTTCGGCGGGTTCGGTTACCAGTCGGTCATCTACAACGATTCGACCTACTCGTCCCTGGACCTCAAGGCCAATGTGCGTGACAATTCCACGACCTTGAGGCTACCCCTGAAGGCCAATGTGACCTCCGCCACGCTCAATGTGGAGGGGAGGTTCAGGTTCTCGCAATTGTTCACCGTCGAAGGCCACGAGGCCGGGGAATATCTCGGCGAGCGTGTGTCCTTCGTGGGGGACCTGAACGGGGACGGCTGGCAGGACTTCGCCGTGGGGTCCCCATGGAACGATTCCAACTTACTCACGGACAACGGCAGGGTGCTGGTCTTCTTCGGAGGGGCCAAGGTCAACACGACAGCGGACCTTGTGTTCAACGGGTCGACGGATGGTGAGCAGTTCGGTTATAATGTGGCCCCCGCAGGGGACGTGAACAAGGATGGTTATGGCGACCTACTGGTCGGTAGCCCGATGTACTATGGCGTCGGGTCCCAATCTGGGCGCGCTTTCCTCTACTATGGTGCAAAGCACATGAAGACCACGCCGGACCTGACGATGGACGGCGAAGGCCCCAGCGACTGGTTCGGCATAACCGGCATCGGCGTGGGGGACCTGAACAAGGATGGTTATGCCGATTTCGTCCTGTCAGCACCTAACCATCGGCTGCCGCCCAGCGATGAGATCTTCGGCAGGATCTATGTCTATCTGGGCAGCGCGAGCCCGACCACAGTCCCGAACCTCAAGATCGATGGCCCGACGTTCGCGTCCTACTGGGCGAAGGCCATCGCGCCCGCGGGCGATGTCAACGGGGACACTTACGCCGACTTCCTGGTCGGGACCGAGAGCAGCGACGCGAGCTGCACGAAATGCGGCCGGGTCGACCTGTTCTATGGAGGGGCCACGGTCAGCAGTAGCATCGGCCTCACGATCTATGGGACCGGTGGGGAAGGGCTGGGCTATGCGGTGGCGCCTCTGGGCGACCTGAACAAGGACGGTAATGGCGACTTCATCGCGAGCGCATTGAGGAACGCCGCCAACGGGCCGGGTACAGGGGCGGCCTATGTCTATTTCGGAGGGAAGCCGCCGGACAAGAACGCCGACCTGAAGATGTACGGGACCGGGGGCGGGGACTACTTCGGCAGTTCGTTGACGACCCTCGGCGACATCAACAAGGACGGCTGGCTGGACTTCGCTGTCAGTGCCGAGATGAACCTGTCCGGCAATGCCAACACAGGCGCGGTCCTCATATTCTTCGGGGCCCCGGTCCTGCACAATGTCTCGGACGAAAAGGTCCAGGGCACGGCCGACAGCGACGTGTTCGGGCACTCGATATCGGGCGGCTACGACCTGGACGTGGACGGCTACCCGGACCTCATCGTCGGGGCCTACATGAACGATTCCAAGGCCAAGGAGGGCGGCAAGGCCTACATCTACACGACGGTGCCCAAGAGGGCGGTGGACCCGCTCCTCGAGGTCGATGGGCTTCCTGCAGTCCAAGGCCACATCTGGAACGCGACGGGGATCTACATCGGGAACAGGACCGTGGCCGATTTTAGCAAGGCCCTCAGGACATATCTGGCCTCGGCCAAGGCGACGGGCACGGACAACTTCGGCAATGTCTATGTCGACATCAGATTGGCCGTGAGCAGCAAGGGCGACGCAGAGATCCTCCTGAGCAACATCAGCATCATCTATGATTACGACGCGGTCATCGATGTCGAGCCCAACGGGGGCAGCCTCCACAAGGTCCTGGACGGTAAGATACCGCACACGGACACAGGGACGACGAAGGTGACCTTATGGGGTAGGTCCATGTCCGCCGGGAAGCTCTTCTTCCACGACCTGAGGATCGTGACCGACGATGCGCCAATCACGACCAAGGTCCCGGACCTAAGCCTCAAGAAGAACAGCATCGTGCCGCACCTCATCGACCTTTACAAATATTTCAATGACAGCAACGACCCGCAGGATTACCTGAAGTTCTATGTTGTCAGTTTCACGAACAAGCAATATGTGAACGTGACCATCAATCAGTCGCATTTCCTGTCCGTGGACTCGGACACGAGCCTCCTTAGCGACAATTGGACTGGAATGACCGTGGTCCAGCTGAAGGCCACGGACACGAGGAACCTTTCGAAGCTCTCGAACAAGTTCAATGTCACAATCACGCCCGTCGACCTCCCGCCGGTGTTCCTTAGCAGGCCCGTCCTCGATGGGATGGTCGGTATCCAATATTCGTACCAGGCCAAGGCGGTCGATGATGACAACGCGGTCTCGTATCAGCTGGTCGCTTCCCCTCAGGGCATGTCGGTGAACCAGACCACCGGCCTTATCCAATGGGTGCCCGCATCGATCGGCGATTTCCCGGTCCATCTGATGGTCTTTGACGGGAAGTGGGACATCTTCCAGAACTATTCCATCCACGTAGTGCCTCAGAACCATCCGCCGGCGATCACGAGCAAGCCGCTCACGACCGCCACCGTCGGCGTCCTTTACACCTATAAGTTCGCGGCATCCGATATCGACGGGAACAACCTGACGGCAAGGCTCGCCCAGGCCCCGATGAACATGACCATGAACGATTCCTGGGTCGTCACGTTCATACCGGCCATCGACCAAGTGGGCGACCAGACGGTTGACCTAGAGGTCTCGGACGGCAAGTTCCATGTCTGGCAGAACTACACTTTGACGGTCTCGAGCACGGGCATGAACCACGTGCCCAGGTTCACCTCGACGCCGCCCACGACCGGGAAGGTCGGCTGGGCCTTCACCTACAATATGAAGGCCGTCGACGAGGATAATGACGGGCTCACCTTCAGCCTCGACAGGGCACCGACGGGCATGGCCCTGAGGGGGACGGCCCGCGCGGACTGGGTCCCTACCGCGGACCAGGTCGGAAGCCACGATGTGGTCGCCAGGGTCTCGGACGGCAAGGCCTATTCGCTCCAGAGGTTCACGGTGAACATCACGCAAGGGGCCGCCAACCACCCACCGGTGATAACCTCGACACCGCCGCTCAAGGCAATGGTCGGTCACACCTATCAATATCAGGTCACGGCCCACGACGATGACCTGGACCCGATCACGCTCAGCATCGACACTCCCAAGGTGAGGATACAGATCGATCCGGCCACAGGGCTGTTGATATGGCACCCGACATCTGGTGAGGCCGGGAACCAGACATTGTCGGTCAGGGCCTCGGACGGCAAGGGGTTCGGTACCCAGGCATTCACGGTCCTCGTCGAACCGGGAGACAATAACGGGTTGCCCATCTTCCTGACCAAGCCTGTGACCGAGGCCAAGGTCGGAGTGGCCTATTCCTATGAGCCCAAGGCCATGGACCCGGAGAGCGATGTCATAACGTACACACTTGCCCTCAAGCAGGATGGGATGACGGTGGTCCCCACGACGGGCGCCATCCACTGGACGCCCGTCAATGGCCAGGAAGGGAACGTCACCGTGGAGCTCAGGGCCTCGGACGGGAAGGGGTTCACGGCCCAGAGGTTCGTGATAAACGTGCGCCCGGCGGACCTGGTACAGAACTTCACGGTCAAGATAACTAACCCGACGAGCAAGGCCAAGGTCTCGGGCAACCTGTCGGTCCAGGGGACCGCGGCCGTTGCCCTGGGCAAGCTCTACGAGGTACAGGTCAGTGTCGATGGTGGGAAATGGCAGACGGCCCAGGGACTCGAGACATGGAACTTCACCTTGGATACCAAGACCCTTGGCAATGGGAACCACAGGATCAGCGTCCAGGCCTGGGATGGTTCCCTCTATTCGACACCCGTGTCCGTGGACTTCGTAATCGAGAACAAGGCGAAGCCCACGCCGCCGAACCCGGACACCATCTTCGGGCTCTCGACCGGCCTATGCGTGCTCGGGCTCATCGTTCTAATCGTCGTTCTGATCGGGATAGTGATGGTCTTCAAGAAGTCCTCGACGCAACCGCCGAGGCCCCCACCGCAGCGCCCCCGGAGGGACGAGAGGTACCCGCCGAGGGAGAGGCGCGGACCGCCCCCTGAGCGGCCGGAGGACAGGTACGATAGGGACTACTATCGTGACAAGGGCCCCGGTGACGATTACGGGGCCAGCTACGAGGAAGGTCATGACCAGGGCTATGACGAGCAACATGATCAGGACCAGCCCAACGACGAAGGATACGACCAAGGCAACGATGACCAGGGATACGAGGACGGGGATGGCCCCTCACGAAATTTTTAATAGCACCGCAGACCATCCACTGATTCATGCTACAGAAACCGCGAGGCACCAGGGACCTGCTGCCGGACTACATGGCCAAGCGGAGGTCCGTCGAGAAGGTCATGATAGGGACGGCCCTGGCCTACGGCTTCGGGGAGGTAAGCACCCCGATGTTCGAGGAGCTGGAGCTTTTCACAATGAAGTCTGGGCAGGGGGTCATAGAGGAGATCTATGCCTTCAAGGACAAGGGCGGCCGGGACCTGGCCCTGAGGCCGGAGCTGACGGCTGCCGTAATAAGGCTATACTGCAACAACATGCTCGAGGCCCCGAAGCCCGTCAAGGTCTTCTACATGGGCGATTGCTTCCGCTACGAGAGGCCCCAGTCGGGCCGCTACAGGGAGTTCGAGCAGTTCGGAGCGGAGATCATAGGCGGTGAGGAACTACCGACGAATATCGAGATGCTCACGCTGGCCCTGGACATACTGACCAAGACCGGTGCCAAGGGCTTGCGGTGCCGGGTCGGCTATCTGGACGTCCTGAGGACGCTCTTCGAGGAGCTCGGGGTCAAGAGGGACAAGCAGGGCCCGTTCATGACGCTCATTGACAAGGGCAACTTCGACGGTCTCAAGGAGCTCTTCAACGAGAAGGGCATGAAGGGCCCGCTCATCAAGGTCATACTCGAGATCGCGGCCATGAACGGCAAGGCCGGGGAGGTCCTGCCCAAGGCCAGGGAGCTCCTGAAGGGATACCCGAGATGCCTCCAGGCCCTGGAGAAGCTCGAGGGCATCGTCGAGGGCGTCAAGTCCAGCGGCATCCCGGCCGTGAAGGAGATACTGGTGGACCTGGGCATCGCAAGGGGCCTCGATTATTACACAGGCATGGTCTTCGAGATCGACATCCCGGACCTGGGGGCCGAGAAGCAGATATGCGGTGGCGGGGCCTATGCCCTGACGGAGCTGTTCGGTATCGAAGCTATGAACAGCACGGGCTTCGCCATAGGCGTGGACAGGCTCATGGTGGGCCTCGAGAACCAGAAGGCCTTCCCGGCGCTCGAAGGCCCGATGTTCTTCCTCATCCCGTTCAAGGGCACGGAGGCCAAGGCCATGGAGCTCCTGAGGGTCCTCAGGTCCGCTGGGCTTTCGGCGGACGTGGACCTCTCGAACAGGAACCTCTCGAAGAACCTCAAATACGCTGCCGCCATCAAGGCCAAGTTCGCCGTTCTGGTCGGCCAGAAGGAGCTCGACAAGGGCAAGGTCGTCCTGCGGGACCTGGCCTCTGGGAAGCAGGTGGAGCTGCCCTTCAAGGGCCTCATCGAGGCATTCCGGCAGTGCGACTGGGGCCCCTCGGCCCCGGCCAATGGCACGCCCGAGGACGCTGACCTGGAGAAGAAGAAGACCAGGGAATGGGAATAGGGAACTAACGGTCAGTCCTCGTCATCGGCCTCTTCGTCCTTTTCCCGCTTGGGCCTGGCCTTCGGTCCTTTGTCCTTGGAGCCGGCCTTGCTCCCAGCGTACCTGTTCTTGAATATCTTCTTCCTATTGTAGTAGATGGCAAAGCCAATGAATATCACAGCCAGGGCGACCGAACCGATGATGAGCGGTTGCATCGGGGTGTTCTCGAAGCCCGTGACCGCCTTGCGCGGGATGTAGACATAGTACTTGGATGTGTTCGTGAAGGTCGTGTTCCCGTCATAGCTGGCATCCATCGTGATGGTGTAGAAACCGTCCTTGGCATTGTCCTTCGTGTAGTTCCAGACCAGGGAGAAGGCGAGGCCTTCGGTCGTGCTCTGCGGGTTCACCTTGCCCAGGTGCTTCATGGTCCCGCCCGAGGGTGGCGTGATTATGAGCGTGTAGTTCATCTTGGACGGGTCGGCGTCGAAGGCCTCCTTGACCTTGGCAGAGAATGTTATGAAGTCGACACCGTCCTGCACGCCGGGCTCTGGCACGTTCACGATCATGGGTATGGTCGTGATGGAGATGCCGGACGAGTACTGCCCTCCACCGTATAGGAAGGTGGCTTGGGCGGGCTGCGGGATGATGGTCCCGGGATTGATCACCAGGTCGGAGAAGAAATAGATGGACGTTGAAAGGGTGTCGCCGGCGGCGAGCTCGACGTTCAGCATGGCCGATATATCGTAACGGACCGGGTCCGAGCCTAGGGTCTGCCTCGACGTGTTGTAGTGCTCGAGCAGGGTGGTGCCCTTGTATATGTCGATGGTGAAATAGGCGTTCTTGGCGCCCTTCTGGCTGTCGGCCCAGAGGGTACAGGCAAAGGGCCCTGAGACGGAGATCGGGAACTTGATCTGCTTTGTAGCCCAGTGACCGATGACCATTCCGGCAACGATCGTTCCTGGGGGCTTACCCAGCATGGCTATCTGTTCGACCGGGTCCCTGTCGACCGGCGTAGGAATGAGGTTGCCGTTCGCTCCGTTGTCGAAATTGAGCTTCACTAGGACCTTGTCCTGGCTGCTCCCCCTAGGGGGAGCGCCGGTCGCGGAGAAGGCCAGACCTGGGACGGTCATCAAAAGTGAGAGAACGACGAGGATGGACGGAAGGCCATGACACAGGAGGGTAGTTCCTCGTTTCCTCATGGCGTGGCCCCTTCCCTTTGCCACCAGGGTCCTATGGCCCTAGGCCTCCTCTTCTTCCTCCTCTTCTTCCTCTTCGTCCTCATTCTTCTTGGCCTTTCCTTTCTTCTTCTTGCTTCTCCGGAGGACCACTACCATCACGACGATGACGATGATCAGGACGATGACAATTATCAACATGAATGGCAAGTTGCCTCCACCGCCCAATCCTCCTAATATACCACCGCCACCCTTATTTCCCCCACCGGCCGGGAAGTCGACATTAAGTGTGGTCTGGTTGGTCGCCGTCGCGTTCCCATCGTAGGATATGCCGCAGGCGATCGTGTACTGGCCGTCCTGGGCGTTGTCCTTGTTGTGCGACCAGGTCCAGGTGACCGAGGATGAGTTGCCGCCACCTGCCGATGGCTTCGGTTCGCCGATGTTCACGGGTTGGGCCGTGGTCTTCCCCGTGATGGCGACGGAGTACATCATGGACGACGGGTCCGCGCCGAGTATGTCATGGAACTCGGCCTTGATGTCCATCGTCGACGCGCTGATGAGCGGGGCGGTTATGTTCGTGATCTTGATTGGGTGCGTCATGAAGGCAAGCTTGATGCTGGAATCGTACTGGGCGTTCCCGTAGTAGAACTCGCCGTTGCCGGCGGGCCCTATACCATGCTGCGGGTCCGCGAGCCATACCACCCCGACATCGAAGGTGTCACCGTGACTGAAGGTCTGGGAATAGGTGCCCGTGGCCGTGAACTTCACAGGCTCTGCGGTGAGGGTCTGCCTGTTGGTGAAGATGGACTGGGTGTTCCCGCCGCTCCTCATGAAGTTGATCCTGAAGCCTGCGTTCTTGGCGCCACCCTTGCTGCCCGCCCAAATGACCGCTGAGACCGCGCCGGACACTGTCGTGTCACCTGCGATGGTCATCTTCCAGGTGCCGACCTGGACGCCGAACATCCTGGCACCGGCAGGGGATTTTCCCGGGCAGTTCTTGACCTCCGCGGAGGAGTTGCCCATGGGCCTCGTC
>Ga0315279_10004084_pt1 | contig 19808 bp, 16 predicted proteins | sample YL17G06_20_MG_FD_203694 | JGI IMG/M metagenome (GOLD analysis project Ga0315279, IMG submission 203694) | Sediment microbial communities from Yellowstone Lake, YNP, Wyoming, USA - YL17G06_20 | ecosystem: Environmental > Aquatic > Freshwater > Lake > Sediment | place: USA: Wyoming | collected... | reverse complement strand
CATCTGGGCCAGCTCGTAGTAAGTCTTCTCAAGCCATTTCGCCCTAAAGGGGGTCACCGCGGCTCCCACGATACCAACGCGTCTCGTCATAGCTTCTGCCTCCGCTACTAGGTCTGCACCGCTACCACATCGAAGGCGCCGGTGAGGATCTGCATGTGGGCAGCAGGCTAGCCCCTGCAGGCCATCGCCGCTGATGGTGTGCACCGGCCGGAGGGCAGCGCCGATCTGGTCCGAACAAGATGTTCGGCAGGCCGACCTGCCGTCAGCCAGGAATTATATCAGAGTTTGTTCCCCAAAAGAACTCAACCTCTGGCCCCATTGCCTTATCTTTACCAGACTTCTGTGATATCCTTTCCGTGCTTGCCCGATTCTGGGCAGGCGAGTCTATCTAACAGACGGAAGGGGAGGTGAGAGTGATATGCCCAAAAGAGTGGCCATCGTCGGCATTGGTCAGACCAAGCACGAAGAGTCGAAGGGCCACTACATATACTACGAGAGCGACTTCGAGGCGGCCAAGCTCGCCCTGGAGGACGCCTCTCTGACCCGGGGCGACCTGGATACAGTCATCGCCTCCGGCTGGGATGCCATCGATGGCCGCACCATCTCCGATATGCACACCTGCATGGCTATCGGCGGCTATCTCAAAGACTCTAGCCATGTAGGCGAGGATGGCATCATGGCCCTGGCGTATGCCTACCTGCGCATAGCCTCGGGCCTATTCGATATCGCCCTCGTGGCCGGCCACGGCCACCGCGAGGCAAACGTCGACGCGGTCACCCGGATCGTCTTCGACCCTCTCTTCGCTCGCCCTGCAGGGCGCAACTACATCATCACCATGGCCATGCAGGCCAACGCCTACATGCACAAGTACGGCGTGAGCAAGGAGCAGGCGGCGAAGGTGGTGGTGAAGAACCGCGCCAATGGCGTGCGTAACCCCTACGCGCACCTGGATTCGCCCGTCACTGTGGAGGAGGTGCTCGCTTCGCGGCCCGTGGCCTACCCCCTGAAGGCCCTGGACTGTCCACCCGAGTCGGTGGGAGGCGTCGCCCTCATCCTGGCGGCTGAAGACGTGGCGAGGCGCATCACCGACAAGCCCGTCTGGATCCGGGGCATTGGCTGGGCCATCGAGAGCTACGAGATGGGGAGCAAGGACCTGGCCGAGATCCCTTCTCTGACTGCGGCGGCCCAGCGCGCCTATCAGATGGCCGGCATCAAACGGCCTCTGGACGAATTCGACCTGGCGGAGGTGCACGAGGCCACCTCCTTCCACGAACTCATGGACTACGAGGCTCTGGGCTTCGCTGAGGCTGGCCAAGGGGCAAAGCTAATCGACGAAGGAACGACCGAGATGGGCGGCAAGCTACCGGTCAATCCCTCGGGCGGGTCTCTTTGCACCAACCTGTTCGGCGCCTCGGGACTGGTGCGGGCTGCCGAGGCCGCCCTGCAACTGCGCGGCGACGCCCACGGTCGGCAGGTGGCGGGGGCCAAGCTGGCCCTGGCCCATGGCCTGAGCGCCCCTGCTGGCGCTGCTGCTCCCACCAACTGCGTGGCAATTCTGGAGCGGGGGTGAGTCATGGCTAGAAGAGCAGCTATTGTTGGTGTCGGTCTGACCAAGTGCTCCAGCCACCGCCGGGACGTGATCTATCCGGAGCTCGTCCACGAGGCGGTGAGCGCGGCCCTGGCCGACGCTAACCTGGAAGCCAAAGATATCGACGCCGTTGTCTACGGCTCCATGGACCCCTTCGATGGCGTCTTCGCCCCCGAAAGGTGGAACGTGGACGCCTGCGTGGGCGCTGGCGCTTCGAACAAGCCCTTCATGAAGATCACCACCGGCGGCACCACCGGCGGCTCCGTGGCCCTCGGCGGCTACTACCACGTGACCTCCGGGCTGTTCGATGTTGTGTTGGTGGTGGCCTCCCAGCGGGTGGGCGAGACCCTGGAGGCCCAGCTCGTTCTCAACACCGCCATTGACCCCATATACGAGCGCTGGATGGGCGGCGGCGCCATCATGGTCGGTGCTAACCAGGCCTCCAGTCACTTCCACTACTACGGCACCACCGAGGAAGACCTGGCGATGGTGGCCGCCAAGAACTACGCCAATGCCCTCAACAACCCCTATGCCCACCTTCAGCGCCACCTGACGGTGGAGGACGCCCTCAAGATGCGCATGATCTCCTGGCCTCTCCGCCTGAGCGACTGCTGCCCCAGCTCCGATGGCGCGTGTGCCATCATCCTCGCCTGCGAAAAGCGGGCCCGCAAGATAACGAACACGCCCGCTTGGATACGGGGGGCAGGCCAGATCACTGATAACTACTACATCGGCGACCGCCCCTGGTTCCAGGACTGGGAGGCCCTCTCGATTCTGGGCCGGCACGTCTACAAGCAGGCCAAGATCGGCAACCCGCTGGAAGAGCTGGATGTGGCCGAGCTGTACAACGCTTTCACCATTCAGGAGATCATTGAATGTGAGGCCCTGGGCTTCTGCGAGCCGGGGAAGGGGACCGAGCTCCTCCGCAAGGGCGTGACCAGCATGGACGGCAAGCTACCGGTCAATCCCTCCGGGGGAACGCTCTGCACCAATCCCATCGGCGCTACGGGCCTCGTCCGAATAGCCGAGGCCGCCCTGCAGGTGATGGGAAAGGCTGACAAGCGGCAAGTAGCCAATGCGAAGACGGCCCTGGCCCACGTCTGGGGTGCCGCCATCGGCTTCCATGTTCTGATGATCCTGGACAAGGAAGCGCTGTAAAGACGGGAGGACGAGGCGATGACACAGGAAGAAGAAATTCTGATAATGCCGGGAGCCTGGAACCTGCCCTTCCGCCATACGGCGGGGAGGTTTGCCAGTCGCTTCTTCCGGGAATTGAGGGATAACAAGAAGATCTTCGGGGTGCGCTGCCCTGAGTGTCGGCGGGTCCTCCTGCCGCCTCGCCCCTTGTGCGAGAGATGCTTAGCCTCCATCGACGAGTGGGTGGAGGTCGGACATCAGGGCACCTTGGAGGCCTTCACCATCTGCTACGTGCCCTTCCTGGGCCTGCCACCGCCGCCTACCGCCACCATAATGGTCAAGCTGGACGGCGCCGACTCCTGTCTGAGTCATGTCCTGAGCGGCGTTGACCTCAGCGATGTGGACAAGGCCAGGGAGCTGGTGAAGATCGGCATGCGGGTGGAGGTCGTCTGGCGCGACCAGCGCAAGGGGGAGATCAGCGACATCGAGTACTTCCGACCGGTGGCGTAGGCGCTGCCCCGCTCGGCGGGGCGCTACCAGCTAGGCTTGGTGAAGACGGGCCCTGCCCTTGGGGGGGAACTGGCTTGTGCCGTCTCCAAGGTGTGGCGATGCATTGCTTCGCTCTGCTCAAGAAAGGCTCTCTCGCTTTTCTCGGAGCAGGCGCTGGCCACTTTGCGCACATCGCCGCTGAGATTCTTCGCTTCGCTCAGAATGACACCAGGCCGTGCTGTCTACCCTGAGCGCAGCGAAGGGTCTCGCTTCAGATAGCATACTGCGGCTGGTTGTCGCTGCAACTCGGTGATAGAACAGGCTAGCCCGCCGGCAGTAGCGGTTTACCTTTCCCTTTAGCTGCCTGCCTGTTGCAGGCTCCGAGCCAGGTCGACGAAGAAGCTGATCGACTCCGGGTTGCTTATGGCATCTGCGGTGACCGCTTTCTCTGGCGGCGTCCCGCTCAGGATACGCTTGACCGGCACCTCGAGCTTCTTTCCGTTGAGCGTGCAGGGGACCTCGGGAACGACATAGATCTCGTCGGGCACGTAGCGGGGAGAGATCTCTTGGCGGAGCTTCCCTTTGATTCGGGCTTGAAGCTGCTCGTCCAGGCTAACTCCACTGCGCAGCACCACAAAGAGCAGGAGGCGGCCTTCGCTCCCCAGTTGACCCGTGTCCACGACCAGGCTATCCAGAATTTCGGGGAGCTCTTCCACCACCCGGTAGAACTCGCTGCTGCCCATCCGGACACCTGCCCGATTAAGGGTGGAATCCGAACGCCCGTAGATCACGCAGCTACCGCGGGGAGCGATCTTGATCCAGTCGCCGTGACGCCACACCCCCGGAAACACCTCGAAGTAGCTCGCCCGGTAGCGCTGATCATCAGGATCGTTCCAGAAGAACAGAGGCATGGAAGGTAGCGGCTCGGTGATGACCAGCTCGCCCACTTCCCCCACCAGGGGATGCCCCTGCTCATCGTAGGCCTCCACGCGGGCGCCTAGGCCACGGCACTGGATCTCGCCGGCGTGCACCGGCAGGATCGGGCAGGACAGAACGAACGCCGTGCACACGTCCGTCCCTCCACTCACCGAACCCAGCAGCAGGTCCGTCTTCACCTTGTCGTACACCCACCGGAACCCTTCCGGCGGCAGCGGGGCCCCGGTGGAGCCCACCGCCCGCAGGCTGTTCAGGTTGAACTCCTTGCCAGGTTCAATGGCGGCCTTCATGGACGACAGGATGTAAGGGGCGCTGGTGCCAAAATAGGTTGTCCCTGTCTCTTCAGCGAGCTGCCAGAGCGCCCGCATGTCGGGATAGCCGGGACTTCCGTCGTACAGCACGACGGTCATGTCTAGTAACAGCCCGCTTATCAGGAAGTTCCACATCATCCAGCCGGTGGTGGTAAACCAGAAGAATCGGTCCTCGGGGGTCAGGTCCAGATGCAGGGAGAGCGCTTTCAGGTGCTCCAGAAGAATCCCGCCGTGGCCCTGAACGATGGCCTTAGGAGGGCCAGTGGTACCCGACGAGTACAGCACCCACAGGGGATGCTCGAAGGGCACCGGCTCGAAGGACAGCTCCGCCGTTTCGCCGAGCAGGTCGTCCCACAGCTTCGCGTTGGCCAGGCCCACCGTCACCGGCTGGTCATCGAGGTAGGAGACCACTACGGTGGTCTCCAGTGTAGGGAGGTGGCGCTGTATCTCTGCAACGGCAGCCAAGCGTTCGTAGGGTCGGCCATTGTAGTGATAGCCATCCACGGCAAAGAGCACCTTGGGCTCAATCAGCCGGAAGCGGTCCACCACGCTACGGATGCCAAACTCGGGCGAGCAGCTAGACCAGACCGCACCGATGCTGGCGACGGCCAGAAATGCCACCAGGGTCTGGGGGATGTTGGGCATATAGGCCACCACCCGGTCGCCTCGCTGAACGCCGAGCCGTCTGAGTCCCGCCGCCACCGCCGCGACCTGCCGATATAGATCGGCGTAGGTCAGCGTGCTGAGCGGCCGGATTTCCGACTTGAACACTATGGCCGGGTGGTCGTCCCGGCGCTGGAGGGCGTGCTCGGCGTAGTTGAGCTCGGCGCCGGCAAACCATTGCGCCCTGGGCATGCGGCGCTGGGCCAGCACCCGTGTGTAGGGCTGGCGAGCCTTCACCCCGAAGAAATCCCAGATGGAGGCCCAGAAGGCTTCAAGGTCGGTCACCGACCAGGCCCATAGATCGTCGTAGGAGCCGAACTCCAGCCCCTTCTCTTCTCTCAGCCAGCGCAGGTAGCGGGTGATATTGGCCTGCGCCTTTTGCTCCTCCGAGGGCTGCCAAAGAACGGTGCCCTCGGAGACTGGCTCAGCCAGCACATCGCGGTCCATCACCACTCCCCCTACAGCAGGGTCATCTCCTGGAGGTCGGGCGGCACAATGATCTTGGCGTCCGTTAGGGCCTGCACCTCCTCGGCCGTCCAGTCGGGGACCACCTCCCGCAGCACCAGCCCCTCGGGCGTCACGTCCAGGACAGCGATATCGGTGATGATCTGATCCACGCAGCGCGGCGCGGTGAGGGGTTGTGTGCACTCCTTGACGACCTTGGGCTGGCCCTCCTTGGTGCTAAAGGTGGTCAGGGCGATGACCTTCTTGGCGCAGAAAGCTAGGTCCTGCCCTCCCCCAAGGCTTCCGATCTGCTTACCGGGGATGACGTAGTTGGCCAGGTCGCCCTTCTCCGACACCTGCACCACGCCGAGGACAGTGATATCCACGTGACCGCCGCGAATAATGCAGAGGCTCTCGGCGTGATCCGTGATGGACATGCCGGGTTTGCTGGATACCGGCTGCGCGCCAGCGTTGATCAGATTCTCATCGGCATCGTCGGGGTTATCGATGATCGGCCCGAAGCCGATGACCCCGTTCTCCGAGTGGAAGATGACCTCCCGCTCGGGCGACACGAAGTTGCTGCAGAAAGTAGGTATTCCCACCCCCAGGTTAATTACCATCCCGTCCTGGAACTCCTTGGCCGCTCGGATGGCCATGGTCTGCTCGTCTAGTCTCTCACCTGCCATGATTCTGCCTCCCTCTGTTCCTTACATGGCCTCATCCCAGGGCCTGGCCTCCTTGGGCCGCACCACCACCCGCTGCACATACACGCCGGGCGTAACGATGCACTCGGGGTCTAGCTCACCCAGTTCCACCACCTCATCCACTTCGGCCACAGTGACGGTAGAAGCACCGGCCATGACGGGATTGAAGGTGCGCCCTGTCCCCCGATAGACCAGGTTCCCGTACCTGTCGGCCTTGTGGGCGCGGATGAGTGAGAAGTCGCCTTTGATGGCGTACTCCAGAAGGTGCTTGCGGCCGTTGAACTCCCGCACCTCCTTGCCATCCTCCACGACGGTGCCCACGCCTACGGGGGTGTAGAAGGCAGCGATGCCTCCCCTACCCGCTCGCATCCTCTCGCACAGGGTTCCCTGACCCAGAAGCTCTAGCTCGACCTTGCCCTGCAGCACCCCTTGCTCGAAGGGCGTGAGAACCCGGGCAGGGGCGGCAGGGAAGGACAGAATGCCCTTCTTCACCTGCCCCCGTTGGACTAGCAGGCCGGGGTCGTACCAGTCCTCGGCGATCTTCAGGATGACAGCCATCCGCTCACGCAAAATCGCCAACAGGTCCACTCCCCAACCGCCGGTGTTGCCCACGATGGTCAGGTCCTTGACCTCTTTTCGGGCCACGGCGGCGATCAGGTAGCCGGGGCACTCCGCCGGCCCGCCGAAGCCACCGATGAGAACAGTGGCCCCGTCGACCATATCGACCACGGCCTCATCGAAGCTGCCCACGATCTTGTTTATCATCGGCCTTGACCTCCCTGATTGCGGTAACTACAGCATCATAGCATCACCGAGAGACCTCTGCCTGTCAAGGGAAAGCCGTAATGAACTCGATCTGGCCAGGCAGAAGAAAGCCTGCCTGTCTCCCCACACTGCCCGTGGCCAACGCCATCGGGTGGTTCGTGGTGGCGATTGGGGTCAGGTTAGACCAGCTCCGCCTTGCCAACCCTCGCGCCTGCGAGTAGAATGGCGATTGGCCCGCCGGGGGATTGATTTCGGCGGACTAGGACTGTCCACCTGCCGGCCATGGGAAACAGCCACGAAATAGCCAAGAAAGGAGGCTAAGGAGCCGTGCGGAAGATAGGCAAATTCGGTTTGGCCTTCCTCGCCCTAGCAGCGCTGTTGCTGGTGCTGGCAGCGGCCTGCGGGGGAGAAGAGGAGAAGGAAACCTCCACCGCCACACCTACCGTCGTGGGCCAGGTCCCCGGCATCACCGACACAGAGATAATCCTGGGCACCCACTTCGCCCTTAGCGGCACCTATGGGGCGGCGTTCGGTCCCGTGCTCGCGGGCATGAAAGCCTACTTCAACTACGTCAATGCGGAGGAAGGGGGCGTCTGCGGCCGCCAGATCGTCCTGAAGATAGAGAATGATGAATACGACCCGGCCAAGTCCGTCGGGGCCGTCCGCAAGCTGGTGGAGGAGGACAAGGTATTCGCCATCGTCGCCGGCCTGGGTACGGCCGCCCACACCGCCGTCTGGGAGTACCTAAACGAAAAAGGGGTGCCTGACCTGTGGATCCTGTCGGGGGCCCACAAGTGGGCCGCGGACCCCGTGGCGCACCCCTGGTCGATTGCCATCCTGCCTGACTACTACGTCGAGGCGACGATCTTCGGCAAGTACATCTCGGAGAACCTGGCGGGCAAGAAGGTCGGCGTTCTCTACCAGAACGACGACTACGGCAAGGACGAGCTGGCCGGCGTGAAGAACGGCCTCGACTCCACCAAGAACGAACTGGTGTCCGAGCAAAGCTTCGAGGCCACCGCCGTCGATATCCGCTCTCAGGTCACCAACATGAAGAATGCCGGCGTAGAAGTGGTGATTGGCGCCTGCATCCCAGGCCACTGCGCTCAGGCCATCAAGGCGGCTGACCAGATGGGCTGGGATGCCCAGTTCTTCATCGGCTACGTCAACTCTGACGAGGCCATGTTCACGTATGCCGGCGGCGCGAAGGTCATGGAAGGAGTCATCACCCTCCAGGCCATGAAGCTGACGGACTGGACTGATGATCCGGTGATAGCCGAGCATCACCGGATCATGAGGGATTACGGTGACTTACCCCCAGGTACCTTCACGCTGATCGGCCAAGGGACAGCGTCATTCACCGTCAAGGCGCTGCGCGCGACCTGTGACAACCTGACGCGAGAGGGCCTGATGGACGCCATCTACTCGTCCTTCAAGGACTACCAGCCCGATTTCACCTTGCCGGGTGTCACCATGACTCTCAGCCCGACAGACCACTTGTCCTTCGAAGCCATGAGGCTGCTGGTGGCTACGGTGACGCCGGAAGGCAAGGGCAAGTGGGAGTACTTCGGCGACGTAATCCCGTTCAGGTAGGGGGCAACCCCAATGGACAGGGCGATGCCGCGCGGGGCGCCGCCCTCTCTTCACCCGGCCGCTAGCGCACCTCGTGGCATGCGCGAAGGCGACGGCGCAGGTCAGCTCGCTCTACCGCGCTCCTGCTCGATGAGGTCACGGCGGAGGATCTTGCCTGAGGCCGTCTTGGGGATCTCTGTCACGTACTCCAACTCGCGGATCTTCTTATAGGGCGCTACCTTCTCCGCCACGAAAGCCATCAGCTCTTCCGGGCTGGCCTGCATCCCCTCCCTGAGCACGACGAAGGCTTTGGGGATCTCGCCTCCCTCCAGGTGGCGCTTTGGGATGACCGCAGCGTCCAGGACGGCTGGGTGTTCGTGGAGGACGGCCTCCAGCTCGGCCGGGGCCACCTGGTAGCCCTTGTACTTGATCATCTCCTTCTTCCGATCGAGGATGTAGAGGTAGCCGTCCTCGTCCAGCCAGCCGATGTCGCCGGTCAGCAGCCAGCCGTCCTCGCTGAGGCACTCCTTCGTCTCTTGCGGACGCTTCCAGTAGCCCTTCATCACCTGCGGGCCGCGCACGGCCACCTCGCCGACCTCGCCGGCAGCCAGCTCCTGGCCGGTGTCCAGGCTCACGATCTTCTCGAAGGTATCGGCCATGGGCGGGCCGCAGGACTCCAGCTTGATTCGATCCAGCGGGTTGGTGTTGATGGCGGGGCTGGTCTCGGTGAGCCCGTAGCCCTGCGACACCAGGCAGCCGTAGATGGACTTCACCCGCTCCGCCACCTCCGGCGGCAGCGGCGCCGCCCCCGAGACCACTACCCGCAGGGAAGAGGTGTCGAAGCGGGAGAGGTCCGGCACGTTGGTCATAGCCAGCACCGCCGGCGGCGCCAGATAGAGATTGGTCATGCCGTACTTGCCCACCAAGTGGAGCATCTGCTCCACATCGAACCGCATCATGACGACGCCGGTCGAACCCAGGGCCATGCCGATGCTCAAGAGCACCGTCATCCCATAGATGTGGAAGAAGGGCAGTACGCACAGGCTGACGGCGTCCGACGTCAGTTGCTCGGTCGCCAGCCCCTGTTTGACGTTGGAGGTGATATTGTGGTGAGTGAGCATGACGCCCTTGGGAAGGCCCGTTGTGCCGCTGGAGTACGGCAGTACAGCGATGTCCTCGCGCGGGTTGATGGTTACCGGCCGGTACTCCTCCGGGACGCCGCCCACCAAGTCCAGCAGGCCGTCGATGGGCCAGACGTGGCGCAAACGGGGGAGATTGCGGCGGGCCGCCTCTACCGGGGCGGCCATAGGGCTGAAGACAAAGAGGGCGACGGCCTCGGCGTCGTCCAACTGGTGCTCGATCTCACGCTCCCGGTAGAGGGGATTGAGGGTGGTGACCGTGGCGCCAGCTAGGAGGGCACCGTAGAAGACGGGGGCGTAGTCGACGTGGTTAGGCGAGAAGATGGCCACCTTGTCGCCCTTCTCGATGCCATGGTCCTGCAGGAAACGCGCCACCTTGCGGGTGTAGCTCCAGAGCTCGCGGTAGGTGCGGATGGTGCCATCGGCGCCGATCAGGGCCGGCTTGTCGCCGAACTGCTCCGCCGACCGGCGCACCAGCTCCGGCAGAGCAAACTCCTCGTACGGCGCCTGGCTGGGCCAGTATCCCGAGACAATCATAGCGCACCTTCCTCCAGACTCAGCTAAGCAGATGGTGGCGACCCCCGAGGGTCAGGCCCTCACCGTACTCCTTACATGGCCCCGACCCCGTGGCTGCAGACCTTCCCAGCCGGCAGGAAGATTCGCCAGTGGCAAAGTCGGAAGATAGCCTGACAATCGGCATAGGCTTTCGAGTCTGCGTCGGATACATTCTGGCGGCAAGAGGCTCTTAACGCAAGGGGTTGCGGCCCCTTGACGACGAATAGGTAAGTACCTAATATTGCGGAGCCAGGATTAGCTACCGCTATCGGCATTTCCCACCGAGGCTGTTCTTTGCTTGTCTGGTTGGAGCGCTATCGCTGGCTGGTCATCGGCCTGATGGCTGCGCCCTTGCTTATCAGCATCGGCGTCCTCGTCGATAGGCAATTGCAGGGCCCGCAGCCCCTGGAGATCGATCTGGGCCAAACGCCGTCGGCCGCCGAGATCCAGGTCTACGTCGCCGGCGCAGTGAACCGTCCCGGCGTCTACTTTCTCAGCGAGGGCGACCGCTGGATAGACGCCGTCGAGGCTGCCGGCGGCCCCGCCGCAGATGCGGACGTGGAGGCGATCAATCTCGCCCGCCGCCTGCAGGACGAGGACCAGGTGCTGGTGCCCCGCCTGGGAGAGCAGGCAGTGCTCGGCGCCGCCCAGGCGCCGCAGGACGAGCTGGTCAACATCAACAGCGCCCCCGCCGCCGTTCTCGATTCCCTGCCCGGCATCGGCGAGGTGTTCTCTCAGAAGATCGTCGATTCGCGCGAACGCGACGGCCCCTTCTCCCGCATCGAAGAACTGGTTGAGCGCAAGCTCATCCCCCAGTCCCTGTTCGACCAGCTCCGCGGGCTGATCACCGCAGGGCCATGATCCTGGGCTATCTGGGCCTGTGCTGGCTGCTGGGGATGGCAGCGGCAGCCTTTGCACAGGGCAGCCCCTGGGCGATAGCGGCCGCCGCTCTCCTGGCGGCCATCGTGCCCCTGGTCGCCCGCTGGTCTACAGTCGCCCTCCTCTGGGCCGCTATGGCTGCCGGCCTTCTGGTGGGCGGCGCCTGGCTCTACCAGTCGAGCCTACCGTCGGGCGAGCCCCAGGGGATCGCCCAGTTCAACGTTGACCCCGACGTCGCGTCTAACGCCGAGCCCACCGTCGCGCCCACCGTCGAGCCCCCTGTCAAGCCCACCCCCAAGCCCATCACCTTCCGCGCCGTCGTCTCAGGCGAGCCCGACGAGCGCGGCAGCTCGCTCCGGCTGCGCCTGTCCGCCCGCGAGATGCTGTCCGACGGCCGCTGGCAGAGCATCTCCGGCGGCATTCTGATGCGCAGCGGCCTCTTCCCGCGCTATGACTACGGCGACCTGCTGGAGGTCAACGGCAAGCTGGAGACGCCGCCCGAGTTCGAGGACTTCGACTACCGCGACTACCTGGCGCGCCAGGGCATCGGCTCCATCATCAACTACCCCCAGGTGTCTTTGCTTGCCACCGGCCAGAGCAACCTCATCCAGGCCTGGGTCTACGATGTCCGCGGCGAGCTGTCCTCCGCCCTAGAGGACGCACTGCCTGAGCCAGAGGCAGCCCTGGCTCAGGGCATCCTCCTAGGCCGACGAGCCTCCCTGCCCGACGACCTACGGCAAGACCTCAACGACACCAACACCTCCCACCTCGTCGCCGTCTCCGGCTACAACGTGACGCTGGTGGCGGGGCTGTTCGTTGGCGGCCTGGCCTGGCTCATCGGCAGACGGCCCGCCGCCTGGCTGGCGCTGCTGGCCATCATCGCCTACGCCGTGCTTGTGGGTGGCCAGCCATCCGTCCAGCGGGCGGCGATCATGGGCGGGATGTACGTCGTGGCCATTGCCCTCGGTCGCCAGAGCGGCGCCCTCCAGGGACTGGCGCTGGCGGGGGCCGGCATGACAGCCTTCGACCCGCTGCTGATGAAGGACATCTCTTTTCAGCTTAGTTTTGCCTCCACCATCGGCCTCGTCCTATTCGCGCCGGCCCTGCGAGCGCGCCTGGAGGCGGCCCTCCCCCACGGGAGCCCCGACCACGAGCTAGCCGGCCCCCTGCGAGGAGTCATCGAGCTGTTGGCGGTCACCGTGGCCGCCATCGCCTTCACCCTGCCGATCACCGCCGTCAACTTCCATCGCATCTCCCTCATCGCCATACCGGCCAACCTGCTGACCGTGCCCGCCTTCCCCCTGATCATGATCGCCTCAGGCCTGACAGCCATCGGCGGGATGATCGCCGCGCCCATCGGCACCTTCCTCGGCTGGCTGACCTGGCTTCCTGTCGCCTACCTGGTGTACGTGGTGCGCCTGCTGGCCGACCTGCCCTTCACCGCCGCATCGGTCGATGGCCTCACGACCAGCCACGCCCTGGCCTACTACGCCGCCCTCGCCGGCGTCGTCTGGCTGACCGCCCGCCGCCCGCCGAAGCTGACCTTGCCCGCGCCGCCCGCCTGGGCCAGCGACCTCCTGGCGAGCCTGGCCCGCCCGCTTGCCGCCCTGCCGACCCTGGGCATCGCCATCGTGCTGGCGCTGGCCTCGGTCCTCGTCTGGCTGGTCATCCTGGGCTCGCCCGGCGACCGCCTGAGCGTCACCTTCCTCGACGTGGGCCAGGGCGACGCCATCCTCATCCGCAGCCCGAGCGGCCACAACATCTTGGTGGACGGTGGCCCCAACGGCGAGGCGATAACCGCTGCGCTGGGCCGCCACCTGCCGTTCTGGGATCGCCACCTCCACCTGGTGGTGCTGACTCACCCCGACCAGGACCACCTGGCCGGCCTGGTGACCGTCCTCGAGCGCTACGACGTGGACCAGGTGCTGGCGCCTGCCCTGACGGACGACTCGCCCGCCGTCCGCGCCTGGCAGGAGGCCATCGCCGAGAGGCATATCCCCCAGCGAGAGGCCTTTGCTGGCCAGTGGATCGACCTGGGGGGCGGCGCCGGGCTGTCGGTGGTCTATCCGCCGCAGGATTTCTTGGATGCCTCCGACGAGGATGACAACTCGCTGGTGCTCAAGGTCAGCCTGGGGGAGGCCGCCTTCCTCCTGACGGGCGACATCGGGGCAGGGAGCGAAGAGTACCTGATGCGCAACCACGCCGACCTGCGGGCGCCGGTGCTGAAGGTGGCCCACCATGGCTCGCGCGCGTCCACCTCGGCCGACTTCCTGGCGGCGGTGGAGCCCCTGACGGCCGTCATCTCGGTGGGCGAGGACAACACCTACGGCCTGCCAGCGCTCGAGACGCTCGACAGGCTCGCTCCCCGCCCCGTCTTCCGCACCGACCGCCACGGCGACGTGGAGATCAGCACCGACGGGCGGAAGCTGTGGGTCAGGGTGGGGAGGGACGGGCGCAGAGCGGAACGAGGGTAGACAGCTAGCCCAGTACATGCTACCATAAGGCGACGCATTAATTTGGCAAGCAATAGAAATGGAGTTCTTCTATGGTTTGGCAAATTATTGTGGTCATCGTGGTAGCGTCTCTGACTTTCCTCCCCACCCTGCTTGCTGCCATGATCCTCTACCCCAGGTTCCACGTGATTTTCGATCCGCTGAGAGTCAGGTTTGAGATGGATGCGTGGCGGCCCTCCCTTCGCCCGCGGCCCCGTAGAGCCAAGCCTCGCCGCTAGCCATCCGCAGCGCCAGCCCTAGACGATCCGTGCTGCCGCAGCAGTGCTATACTGTGCTTCAGTGATCTCGCTATGACCACGCGCTCCGACGGCCGCCAGCCCGACCAGATGCGCCAGGTGCGCATCACCCCCGGCTACCTGGCCCACGCCGAGGGCTCGGCCCTCATCGAGCTGGGACAGACCATCGTCCTCTGCGCCGTCACTACTGAGGACAGGCTGCCGCCCTTCCTGCGCGGCTCCGGCTCGGGCTGGGTCACCGCCGAGTACGGCATGCTCCCACGCTCCACCCTGACTCGCAGCCCGCGCGAGGCCGCCCTCGGACGGGTGGGCGCCCGCACCCACGAGATCCAGCGGCTCATCGGCCGCTCCCTGCGGGCGGTCACCAAGCTCGACCTCCTGGGCGAGCGCACCCTCACCCTGGACTGCGACGTCCTCCAGGCCGACGGCGGCACCCGCACGGCGGCCATCACCGGCGCCTACGTCGCCCTGCGCCAGGCGTGCGAGCTGCTGCTCCAGCGGGGCGACATCGCTTCCACGCCCCTGCGCTGCCCCGTGGCCGCCACCAGCGCCGGCGTGGTGGACGGCGTGCCGTTGCTCGACCTCTGCTACGAAGAGGATGCGCGGGCGGAGGTGGACTTCAACGTGGTGATGACCGCCGACGGCGAGCTGGTGGAGGTTCAGGGCACGGGGGAGAGCCATCCCTTCACTCGCCAGGCAATGGGCGAGCTGATGGACCTGGCGGAGAAGGGCATCCGCGGCCTGTTCGAGGCTCAGCGGAACGCCCTGGCCGAGGTCGGCATACTCGAACCCTAGGCGTACTCTCCCAGGAACGTACCCCCAATGACGTGCACGTGGCCGTGCTGCTGCGTCTGCATGGCGTCGAGGCCGAAGTTGGAGACCAGGCGAAAGCCGCCGGGGCAGTGCTCCTGGCCCATGCGCACGGCGATCTCCCCCACTCGGCCCATGTTCTGCCACAGCTCCTCCTGCGTAACGTGGCGCTTGGGGACGGCCAGGAGCATCACCGGGACCCAGTGCAAGCGATTGCGAAACACCATCACCTCATCGTCCTCGTAAAGGATCTCCGGCTCCCCCTTGTGGGCAACGAGTTGGCAAAAGGTACAACCAAAGCGCACGCTGGGCCCCCTGATCGAAGCGTCTCTCTGTTGTTTGCGCCCGCCTGCCGGCATCGACCGACGGCAGCAGGGTCATTCTAGCGGGCCAGGGCTGGAAGGATCAACGGCGGCGAACCTTTACTGAAGGCCAGGGATTAGGCTATCATCCGCGCAGGAGGTTCCTTGACAGAGATACGCCCATTCCGCGGCCTTCGCTATCAGGCTGGCCAGGTCGGTGACCTGGCCAAGGTGATCGCGCCGCCCTACGACGCCATCTCCCCCGACGAGCAGCGGGCCCTGCACGCCAGAAGCCCGTACAACGTCGTGCGCCTGGAGTACGGCGAAGCCCACGCCGACGACCGCGAGGAGAGCAATCGCTACACGCGGGCGGCAGCTGCCCTGGCCGAGTGGCTGGCCGCCGGCGTCCTCGTGCAGGATGACAGGCCGACATTCTACGTCTACGACCAGGAGTTCGAGCACAACGGGGCGCACTATCGCCGTCGCGCCTTGCTGACGCGGGTGCGGCTGGAGGAGTGGGCGAAGGGGGCCGTCCGCCCGCACGAGCACACCATGGCTCAGCCCAAGGAGGATCGCCTCCGCCTTCTGAGGGCCTGTCGCGCCAACCTCAGCCCCGTCTTCGCCCTCTACCGCGACCCGCAGGGGGTCATCAGCAGCGCCGTGCAAGACGCTGTGAGCGGCCGAAGCCCGGCGGCGGTGGCCGAGGACGCCAGTGGCAGGCATACCATCTGGCCCATCAGCGAAGAGAGAGTGCAGCAATGGCTGGAGGAGCAGTTCGCTCCCGCCACCCTGTACATCGCCGACGGCCACCACCGCTACGAGACGGCCCTGGCCTATCGGAACGAGCGGCGGGCAGCGGCCGCCTCCTGGACGAGCGAGGAGGCGGAGAACTTCGTCCTGACGGGGCTCACGGCCGCGGAGGACCCAGGGCTGCTGATCCTGCCGATCCATCGCCTGGTGCAGTTGCCCCAGCTTGACGACAGCATACTGGAGCGCCTGCGGCAGTACCTGGCGGTCGAGGAGGTAGCGCCGGCAGAGGGCCAGGCGGCGGCACAGCGACTGCTGGAGCTGGTGGCCGAGCGTGGCAGGTCGGCGGCCGCCTTCGGCCTGTGCTGGCCGGGCGAGCGGCTCTTCCTGCTAACCGTGGAAGACCCCCAAGGGCTGGTTGCCCGCCTTTGCCCGGAATGCCCTGGCCAGTGGCGCACCCTGGACGTCGCCGTGCTTGAGTTCGCCCTCCTGGGAACGATCCTGGGGATAGACCCCTCGCCTATCGAGGAAGGGGGCGCCGTAACAATAGTGCCAAACGCCTACGAAGCCTGTCAGAGGGTACAGGCGGGCCACGACTCGATGGCCTTCCTCCTCAACCCCGTACCCGTCGAGAAGGTGCTGGCCGTGGCCGACGCTGGACAGCGCATGCCCCCTAAGTCGACCTTCTTCCAACCCAAGCTGGCCACCGGGCTGGTCATCAACCGCCTGGACGACTAGCTACAGCCGCACCAGGCGCGCCGAGGAGATACCCGGAATCTCCTTGACCTTCTTGAGCTGCTCGCTGGTAAGCGCCTCGTCCAGGGCGAGCACCATGAGGGCGGAGACGCGGCGCTCGTGGCGGCCCACGTTCATGAAGCTAACGTTGACATTGAAGTCGCCCAGTAGCGTACCGATAGCGCCGATCATCCCCGGCCTGTCCTGGTTCTCGCAGACCAGCAGATAGCCCTCGCTGGGCGGGATGTCCACCCAGTAGTCATTCACCAGGACGATATGGGGGCCATTATGGGCCACGATGGCCGAGACGGCGGTCTCGCCAGCGCTGGTAGTGAGCCGCACGCCCACCAGGTTGCTGTAGATACCGTGTGAGGGACCCTTGTGCTCGACGATGCGCAGGCCCCGCCGCTGGGCGACCAGCTCGGCGTTGACGATATTCACTGGCTCCTCGCTGATGGACGACAGCAGTCCCCGGATAACCGCCGCCTTCAGGGGGGTCACATCGTGCTGGCTGATCTCGCCCGCGTACTCTATCTGAACATCCTTCAACTGCCCCTCGCACAACTGCTGGGCGAGCAGCCCTGCCTTCAGCGCCACGTCGATGTATGGCGACAGGAAGGAGAGGGTCTCCGGCGGGATGAGGGGAGCATTGACAGCGTAACGAACGGGCTCGCCCTTCAGGTGGGCGACGATCTGCTCTGCCACGTCCACGGCCACCCGCTCCTGGGCCTCGGCGGTGGAGGCACCCAGGTGGGGGGTCACCACGATGCGGTCGCTCTCCATCAGCTTGTTGCCCACCGCTGGCTCTCGGGTGAAGACATCGACGGCGGCGCCAGCGATGCGGCCCTCTTCAACCGCCTGATAGAGGGCCTCTTCATCGATGATGCCACCACGGGCGGTGTTGATGATGCGGGCGGTGGGCTTCAGCATGGCTAGCTGTTCGGCACCAATGAGGCCGCGCGTCCCCTCGGTGAGGGTTGTGTGGACGCTAATGAAGTCCGATTGGCGAAGAAGATCCTCCAGGGGCATCATGGTCACTCCCAGAGCACGGGCCCGCTCTTCGGGCAGGAAGGGGTCATAGCCCACGACCTGCATCTCCATCCCCCGCGCTCGCCGCGCTACCTCTGAGCCCACCTGGCCCAGACCAATGATGCCCAGGGTCTTGCCCCGCAGCTCTACCCCCATGAAGCGCTCGCGATCCCACTTGCCGCTCCTGAGAGCAGTGTTGGCTTGGGGGATGTTGCGGGCCAGGGCCAGCATGAGGGCGATGGTATGCTCGACGGCCGAGATGATGTTGCCGGTAGGCGCATTGACCACCACAATGCCCCGCTGAGTGGCAGCGTCCACGGCGATGTTGTCCACGCCGATCCCGGCCCGTCCGATGATCTGAAGCCTCTTGCCCGCTGCGATAGCCTCGGCCGTTATCTTCGTCTCGCTACGGACGACGACGGCATCGTACTCGCCGATGACAGAGAGCAGTTCCTCGGGCGACATGCCCAAGCGCACGTCTACCTGGGCGCCGCACTCCTTCAGAACCTTGACGCCGTCCTCGGCTATCGGGTCACAGACCAGAACCTTCGCGGCTATCAAGCTCTCACCGTGCGGAGAATCCCACTCGTGGCAGGGCCTTGGCCAGCACGTCCAGAGCCGCTTTCACGTCCTCCTCTGACACAAAGCCCAGGTGGCCGATGCGGAAGATCTTGCCGGCAAGTTTGGCCTGGCCGCCGGCGATTATCAGGTCGTACTCGTCCTCGCAGAGCCGATTAAGGGCCTTGCCGTCCACGCCCTCGGGCACCATGACGGCGGTCACCGTATCGGAGGCAAAGCGCTCGTCAGCGAATAGCTTCAGCCCTAGCGACTTCACACCATCGCGCGTGAACTGGCCTATGCGCCGATGGCGAGCGAAGATGTTCTCCAGGCCCTCCTGTGCCATCATGTCCAGAGCCAAATCGAGTCCGTAGAAGACGGAGACAGCAGGAGTCCAAGGCGTCTGGCCACGCTCAAGATAGCTCTTGGCGGCGGTGATGTCGAAGTAGTAGCGAGGCATCTTGGCCTGAGCGTGGGCCTCCCAGGCACGGGGGCTCACCGAGACCATGGCCAGGGCCGGCGGCACCATCCAGCCCTTCTGGGAGCCGGTAGCGACGAAGTCCAGCCCCCAATCGTCGGTGCGGACTGGAATGGCGCTCAGGCTGCTCACGGCATCCACCAGCAGGAGCTTGTCGAACTCACGCACAACCTTGGCGATGTCCTCCAGCGGGTTGGTGACGCCGGTGGAGGTCTCGTTGTGGGTCACCAACACTGCCTTGATGGCGGGATCGGCGGCCAGGGCGCGCCGCACGTCCTCGGGGTCGGCGGCCTTGCCCCACTCGTAATCGAGGCGGCTCACCACAGCGCCGTAGGCCTCGGCGATGTTGGCGAAGCGGTCGCCGAAAGCTCCAATGGAGATCACCAGCACGCGGTCGCCAGGCGAGAGAGTGTTGACCACCGCTGTCTCCATAGCGCCGGTCCCCGAGGTGGTGAGAATGAACAAGTCGTTCTGGGTCAGGAAGAATTCCTTGAGACGCTTAGTCACCCGTTCGAGGATGCTCATGAACTCCCGCCCGCGATGGTTAATCATGGGGCGAGCGCTCGCCTCAAGCACCCTGGGCGGAACAGGCGTAGGACCAGGAATGCGCAAATTCATCAGAGACCTCCAAAGCCAGTCTTGCAACCATAATATGGGAGAGGCATATGACGGTCAAGGGAAAGCGCCCGATATGGTAGAATAGGAGCACTCTACGGATTTTGTTCGAGGTTGGCGTGACCAGTCCCTTCCGCAATCTGCCCAGCGTGAGCCGCGTCCTAGTCCATCGGCGCATCCGTCCCCTCCTGTCGCAGATGGCCAGCGACAGCGTGGCCGAGCTTGTCCGCCAGCAACTTCAAGAGGCGCGGCGGGCCATCGCCGCCGGCCATGAGTGCCCGCCAACCGAAGCGCTGGTGGAGTCGGTGCTAGCCCGGGCCGAGCTTCTCCTCCAGCCCACCCTGCGACCGGTGATCAACGCCAGCGGCGTCATTATCCACACCAACCTGGGGCGGGCCCCCCTCTCGCGGGAGGCCATGGCGGCCATGGACGCGGTATCGCGCGGCTATAGCAGCCTGGAGTTCGACCTTACGGAGGGCGAACGAGGCGATCGCCAGGTGCATCTGGAGACCCTCCTGTGCCAGATCAGCGGCACCCAGGCAGCGCTGGCGGTCAACAACAACGCTGGCGCTGTCCTCCTAGCCCTCACCGCCCTAGCCAAGG
>Ga0315279_10004083_pt1 | contig 19808 bp, 18 predicted proteins | sample YL17G06_20_MG_FD_203694 | JGI IMG/M metagenome (GOLD analysis project Ga0315279, IMG submission 203694) | Sediment microbial communities from Yellowstone Lake, YNP, Wyoming, USA - YL17G06_20 | ecosystem: Environmental > Aquatic > Freshwater > Lake > Sediment | place: USA: Wyoming | collected... | reverse complement strand
TATCCTTCATGCTTCTCTAAATTTACATCTCCACAAACAAGTATGGCAGCAGGCGCTTCGTGCAGCATTTTAGAGTAGGGATGTACTTTTGTAATTTCTTCAAGTATTTTACGATCATTGATAATTACAAAATGCCAGGGTTGTTGATTGCCTGCAGAAGGGGCATTCATTCCAGCTTTAATAAAACTAAGTACTGTTTCTTTTGGTATTGGCTCTGGAGTATATTTACGAATACTCCGTCTTTTATAAATAATATCCATCTTTACCTCATAATAATTTATATAACCATAGATCAATTTTATAAAACTAGTTTTTATACAAATTATTTTCATAAAAATAATTTACTATGATATATATACAAAATTATATTAAGTTTAACTATTCTTAAACATTTTTTTAATTTTAGCAGGTTTTGTAACTTATGCAAATTTATTAGATTAAACAGAAATCAAACTAAAAATATTCAATTACAGTCCCGAAATAGCAAAAATTATCCTGAGGTGCTGGGGGTACTGAGAGATTAGAATGATTATTGATTACTTATACTGCTTTAATTTTTCTAATAATTCTATCGCTCTCTTTTTAACGGAAACTCGGGTATTGTTGGTTTGCCTGTCTAAAAACTCAAGTATATCTTTTCGATCCTTTATTTTATCCTTGAATTTACCCAAGGCTGAAACAACTTTACCAATTGCTACATTCCGACATTCCGGAGTGTCATAATTGTAATGCTCAACTTTAATAATTTCTTTGAATATCATCTCTTGATATTTAGGATTATTTAAGGCAATTTCAGAAAAGGCTAAAATAGTATTATTAGCAGTAATCATCTTCCCACAGTTTAAAAAGTTAATCAGTCTCGGCAACAGTTTTTCTACCTTTTTCTTTTTATCTACTTTGGATAAATTTCCGATGACTTGAATTGCTGTCCATTTGATAATTTGATTTTCATTGTTAAGAAGTTCGACAAAAAAATCAAAATCCGGATAAAGCTCGCCCGGATCTTCTTTGGAAATAGCAATTGCTTTTTTAGTACTGGCATATTTTACTTTTGCAGTTTTAGCACAAAAATCGTTTAAGAAAACATTTTTAACCATTTTTTTTACTTCCTTCCTAGCTTTTTCAGATACCCTTTATTCTTAGGATTTAAAACAGAAATAAATTTAATATTGATATTTCGTATAATATCACTATCCTCTTGACAATAGAACCTTTTTATTGTAAATTAACACATATTTTAAATACCTAAACTAAAAAAAGATAATTCAAAATAAATAAAGGGGAAAATAATAGAAATGAACTTAATAGACTTTGGTGCTTTGATTCCCTTCGCTCTGATTACTACCTTCACCCCGGGACCTAATAACCTGAGCTGCGCCTCTATGGGAATTAATTTTGGAATTAAAAAAACTATGCCTTACCTCTTTGGAATTATTACCGGATTTTTCTTACTGCTTTTGCTTTGTGGATTTTTTTCTAATCTGTTTCTCACGGCCATTCCCTCTATTGAACCTATCCTGCGTTGGATTGGAGCGACCTATATTCTCTACTTAGCCTATGGCACTTTTAAAACTAGCTTTTCCTTTAAGGAAAAAACCAACCAGTATCTTTGGGGTTTTTATAAAGGTGTATTACTCCAATTTTTAAATCCTAAAGGAGTAATTTATGGCTTGACCCTTTACTCAGCCTTTCTAACTCCCCTTATCGGCAATTTTTTCTATATAGTTCTATTCTCATTGGGCTTTGCCCTCCTATGCTTCTGCTCTATTTTAATCTGGGCTTTATTCGGGGCAATCATTAACCAATATTTGCATCAGGCAAAATTAAGAATCATTTTAAACAGCATCCTAGCCCTTATTCTGGTCTATACCGCGATAAAGATTACCGGAATCATTTCCTGACTAAATTCTTTTTCGAAATTATTAAGAAAATCAATTTTTTAATTCAAAATATCTGATTATTTTTTACCTGGATAAAGTGAGTTTCATTAGTTTAACTTCTTAAGATAGCCAAAAACAGATACTAATACCACAATTAGATTTTCAATTGCCCATGGTAAAATAATCATAGACCCAATTAATTTTGAGTGCCTAACCCCTCACAAAAAATTAGAAAAAGTTACCGAATTATTGAGCCAGTACAACCGCCCCCGTTATTCCTTATTTGCTCCCTGAATGGTAAAACGGCACACACCAAGAACCTGGTCGTCTAATGCATCATAAAAGCATATTTGCATATCCTCTGTTTTAATGATACCAAAGCCGGTTACAAAACCAGGGGGGATCTTCCAGGTATACTTTCCTGGTTTAGCGTCTATTACGAATTCATTCCTCTCCTCTCCAAGATGGCCCTTATCGTGTCCACCAATAGCTAGAGCTATTCGTACTTTCTCAACACCAAAAGAATTCCAACAAATCTCTCTTATATCTCCTTCGGTCCACACCTCTTTGGCTCGCGGAGATAGTATTTCGATATAAGGCTTATCTTTAGTCACCTCAGACCTTTCCATGACGACCACAGTCACCACGGCTATAAGAATACATAACCCAATGAATACTTGCTTTTGATGTCGCTTTACGATTGTAAATCCTCCTTCCTAACGGCAGAGTTAAGCATCGGCGTTCAATCGTCAATTATAAGCTTCTTTGCCCCTTTAAAGATCCTATCCCAACCTAACCGGCTGCCATTGGCATAAAAAGCCTTCTAAACGTTACATTCCAGAGAATCTTCGCTTACTACCAGAGTTCTCACATCGCGGAATGCGAGTATATTCATGTTATCCCATCGGTTTTCCTCAGGGAGATAACAAACTTTACACTATCCTAAATATTTCCAGGATTTTATGACCTATCTAACCATAGACCCTGAGTTCTTTCGGGAAAAAGTTATCGGATTATTGAGCTAGTAAAACGGTCCCCTGGTGCTTTACAAGCAGGATGATTCCCGGGATACCCTTCCGGGAAGTGGCTCAGATAATAATAAAACTATTGAGATTAAAATGTGAACTTGTGAAGCCTGACCCCAGTCCATTCCATAAAGGCAATGAACAAATGCCCTCTAATAAAACCCGAGTGGCAATACAGTCATCTTCATTGTATTGGAGAATCCTCTTTTTTATGTTTTCATCACCAGTCTCTATAAAGCGATGATACCATTCAATAGATTCAGCACCGGATGGACTTGTATCCCGCCAACGAAATCCCAGATAGGAAGCTAAAGTTTTAATAGAGTAATCATTAGTGGGCCATTCTGTTTTTTTCTTCACCACATCATGGTAGAGATCAACTGCATAATCAGAATTAAACATCCTTTCTATATCGTCTTTGGACATCACCTCGGGATATTTTTCTTGCAATTTTTTCCATTGTGTTCTCTCATAGGGCGAATAATAATAAATGATACAGGGCATTGATCTTTGAATAAATTCCCAGGCTTTACCAAAAGCTTGTTTTTCTTCTTCTTCATTTGGTTGGTCGGAAAAGAAAGAAACATATCGCTCGGTGGTAGTATCTCGATTGCGGCGTTCCAGAAAACCATGCAGGTAGCAGATATCTCTCAGCGGATCGGTTTCAATATCGAAAAATAATTCAGTGGAGGCATCTGGTAAGGTGACTTGCTCTTTCAAATAGGGTTTGGAATCTTTTTTTGATAAAAGGATTGCTCTTTCTTGAAATTTTTGCAGACTGTTTATTCCGATACCTGGGAAAATGGTTTTATTTTTCCTTTTAAACATATCCAAATCAAAGGTAGCAAAATCAGAAACGGAATCTATATATTTAATCATAGCATCTCTTTTTACCCGACCCAGTTCCGGTATCAAGGTTAAATCATTAGCCTTTTTTAAACATCTAAAGCAATAAGTCCGCCATTGGCATAATTTGCATATTCCTGAATAGGCAGGCAAAGTTTTTAAATCCTGATTTGCTATTTTACTAACTGCCTCTAAACAGTTTTCATATCTAACCCACCAGGATTCTGTTTTTCGTATACTTTGGGGTGAATTTAAATCATATTCAATTTCCCTTCCCTGGATATCCCAAATAAAAGGGGTTCGACCTGCCGATATGCCAAGCCTTTCCAGGATATCGGTATAAAAGGCAAGCTGAACTGCATAGTGGAGTTTCGGCTTACCTTCGGAGGTATCATTTTCTCCCTCTAAACCGGAACCGCTCTTAATATCACCGCTAATGTAGCCCTTACCATATTTTCTTAAAAGATCGGGTTCACCGACCAGCCCCTCGGTACTGATTCGTCCACCATAGATTAATTCAACGCCACGGTCAATAGCTTCTTTGGTTCGCTTTTCTCTTTCCATCCCTGAGTAGAAGCTTAAATCTAAAAAAGGTAATTCCAAACCTTTTATTACTTGTCTTTCAAAATCAGTACCTTTTTCCCATAATAATTTTACAAATACACTGATGGGATCTTGTTTTGAATAATCTCCAAAAAGATCTAATCTTAAACGGTGAGGACATTTGACGTAGTTATAGAGCATATTGGCGGAGAGTTTTTTGGGCATCAAATTTCTCCAAAAAATTAGAATAATATAAAATCGTACGTTTAGCTCATCTTACGAATACGCACTTCAATTTCCCTGACATCTTTCAAGATTTCTAAGAGTTGTGAAGTGTCCGTATCACCGTAATGATAAGGGTACAGGATTTTCGGCTTTAAGACTTTTGCAGCATCAGCAACCATCTCCGGTGTCATCGTGTAGGGCAGATTCATAGGCAAAAAAGCCACATCAATCCCCTGTAGTGTTTTCATCTCAGGAATATTTTCGGTATCACCGGCCACATAGACTCGTTTATCGCCAAAGGTCAGGATATACCCATTTCCTACACCCTTTGGATGGAAGGGTTGACCATTATCACGCTTATGGACAATATTGTATGCTGGCACTGCCTCAATTTTTATCCCTTGAATAGTTTGCACCTCCCCATTCTTCATGACCATACCACCCGAAATCTCCTTGGCGCAGGTTTCCGTAAAAACCAATTCGGTTTTATTAGTTCGTAACATCTTGATTACTGCTAAGTCAAAATGGTCACTATGCTCGTGGGTTATTAAAATAATATCTGCTTTAGGAAGTATAGAGTAATCCGCCAGCTCACCGTAGGGGTCAACATGAATGACTTTTCCATTAAAGGTAAAGATTAAGGTCCCGTGCCCAATGAAATTAATCTTCAGATCACCGCTGGATGTGGTGATATTATCTGCTTCAAAATGAACCTGAGCATTAACTAACCCTGTAACACATCCCAAGAATATCAGGAGTAAAATAAATTTAAACATCTTTTTTCCCTCCTCTTGATAAAAAATTCTCCTCCTCTTTAAAACTGAATGGTTATAGCGCAAAATAAAAAAATTATAATTTCCCTAATGGAAATATTTTATTAAAAATAAAAATATTCCTAATTACTTTTTATCACACCAGCATAAAAATTTCAAGATATATACTCCATTTCTCAAAAAATATTAAACTTGTTGAAGGATTATTTTTTGACATACATTTAACAAAATACTCATTGCTTCTCTTTCTTGGTGGGATATTTCTGCTAATATATCTGAGGCCTTATTGATATACACAATGTCCTTCTTATCTCCTGCTTTCATAAATAATTTAGAAACTGTTCTCCACAACTGGGCAATATTAACAAATAAATCGTAAGCTTTTTTTATTTCTTCTACTTTTAACAGCTGATAACTTTCTTTTAAAAAGTCTCGATAAAGATTCCTGAACAGCGCCCCACCGGTACCGGCTTTTTCCATAAAAATTGCCGTTGTTTTAAAATCTCTTTCTACATCTTTGCTTTGCTGAAACCATTTTTTTACTTCTTTACTGGCTTTTAAGATACCCTGATACCCTATATTCTGTATGGGAGGATTCAAATAATCTTGAGCATTATTAAATATAGCTTGCATGATTGCTTTCTTTAGATCATATTCTTTATTCGTGGTTTGAATAGTATAAGAAAGGTTTCTGGAAGACATCGGACCTTTGGCATTTCGGGCCAGAGCAAGGTTTTCTAAAGAGGTTTTCACCAATCCGCCCTGTTGGATAGTATCAACCAGATAAGCATTATTTTCATCATGTCCATACATAGCTACATAATGACCAGCAAAATGAAATTTTTTAGTAAAATAGTCCAAATAATAAGAATCCAGTTTTATCCCCACCGGAATACCTAAATCAATCTTTTCTTTTACGTTCTCCCAGGCTTTTTTAACTGAAGAGGTTTCCTGAACATTCAATTTCAAGTTAAGATGCCGGGTAATATTCTGAGTCAATAAATCGCTTTTTATTCTTCCCCCAATAAAAGGGAAATCCATTGCTTTCATGTTCCAAATGATAAAGTTCAATCCTCCACCTATCCCAAAAAGCATAGGTTCAGAAAAGAAAATTCCTAAATGCTGAAGCAAACAACCTGTGGCAGTTGCTTCACAATGTTGACCATCAAATGGCTTAAAATTATTAATTATCATTCTCTGCCTCCTCTTCTTTTGGGAAAAATATATTATATTACCATAATTGCTATTCCCGATTTAGATGTTTATCTATTTTAAAAATATTGCTATATCTTTTATTTATTCTTAGTAGATATGGAAAGGGATTTTAAGTATATATGGGGAAATTTATGTTTTCCTGAAGCCCATTTGGCTTTATTACCTAAAGCTATTATATTATTTAATTCTTGGAGAGCATTACCAGCGATCATTACATCTTTGATTCTTCCTACTATCTGGCCATTCTCTATTTTAAAACCTAATTGTACATTATTGGAAAAAGCTCCGCTAATTATATTCCCCTGTCCTAACCCCAGAACCTGATCTATAATTATCCCCTGCTTAATATCTTTTACCATCTCTAAAAAGGGAACATTTCCTTCTTTCATGATTAAATTACTTACTTCGGGGACAGGCCCACTATGAATAGATTCTCTTATGCCATTACCTGTGCTTTCCACTCCAGCTATCCCCGCAGTCTGTAAATCATAATAAAAGTTTTTAATTGCTCCCTTTTCTACTAAAGGTAACCTTTTCATCTTTACTCCTTCATCATCAAAAGGAGCACTTCCCAAGGCGAAATCTATAGTTCCATCGCTATCCAGGGAAAATAATTCACTCCACATTTTTTCTCCTTTTTTATCGGATAAAGGGGATATTTTCTTGAGTACCATCTTTCCATTTAAGCCCATAATTAGAGGAAGAATTAACACCAAAGCTGCATCAGGTGTAAATATAACTGGCATCTTTCCACTTTCTACTGAAACAATTTTTTCTCCCCATTTTAATTTTTCGATCAGTTCAGCGCTTAATTTTCCTGGATTAAGATTATCTTCCCCCGATTCTAAAGAGGAATATAAGATCAACATATCTTCCTCTTCTGTTTTCTGCACCATAGCTGAATAAGCCATCATGGTCTTATGATAAGAATAATTTCCTCCTTTGGAATTCAGGTATTTTACTTCCAGATAATTTTTTAAAATATTAACATCACACCTTAACTCTTGATTGACTTTTTTAATCTCCTTAATAATATCTTCCCCGGTACTAATCATTGCTTCAATACTTTTTTCTGCCACTTGAGCATCGTAAATATTTACTTTCTCTTTCTCTTCTAATTTTACTTCTGCAGGAAAATCAAAAGAAGCTTTTTGGCCAAACTCAGAAGTGGCTATTGATTTATCAATCATCAAGTCTAAATTATATTCCCCGGTGGAAGAAGAAAATCCCACTTTCCCATTATTTATTACCCGTAAAGCTTGCCCTTCGGTCTCGGAAATATCTATTGATTTTAATCTATTTACTTCAAAACTTACCGGAATAGTCTGGTTTTTTATTTTAAATAACTCAGCAGAATCTACTTTTCCACTAACTTTTTTCATTAATTCTTTCAATTTATCGTCCACCTCCTACGATTACTTTTTTTATCCTAAGGTGTGGACTACCAAAAGATACCGGCAAGGGAGACTGACCACCCTTACCACATCCTCCACCTGCTTCAATTATTTTTAAGTCATTTCCTATCCCTTCGATATTCAGAAGAGTAGAAAAAAGATTGCCGCTTAAGACTACATCTCTAACTGGCTCAGCAATTTCTCCATCCCTGATCATAAATCCTTCTCCGGAACTGAAAGTAAACATTTCAAAAGTAGTATTGCCTCCAAAACAGTCTTTGGCATAAATTCCTTTTTTTATTCCGGATAATAAACCCTTAAAAGGAACTTCACCATTCTCAATATAAGTATTGGTCATTCTGACAATAGGTTTAAAATTATAGTCAAGGGCCCGAGCATTTCCGGTTGGTTCTTCTCCCATCTTTTTTGCTGTCTCTCTGGAGTGAAGTCTCCCCACTAAAATTCCATCTTTAATCAGATAACTCTTCTTTGTCCTAACCCCTTCATCATCATATTTAGAAGAACCTATCAAATTCGGAATAGATCCATCATCCACTACATTAAGTCGGGGAGAACCGATTCTTTTCCCTAAAGTCATTAAATTTTTCATCCTCTCGTCTTCATAAAGAAAATCTGCTTCACTTAAGTGCCCAAAGGCTTCATGGATAAAAACACCTCCCAGGGTTTGATCTATAATGACGGTATATTCTCCTCCCTCCACTGGTTGAGCTTTAAGGAGAGCTATGGCTCGAGTAGTAGCTTTTTCTGCCTGGGGTAATATATCTCTTACTATGCGAAAACCTTTGGTAGTTCCTAAAGTCTCACTAGCCATCTGGACATTATCTCCTTCCCGAGCTATGGCGGTAAAACCTACTCTTAGAAAGGGTTTTTCTTGTTCTATATAACTTCCTTCAGAATTAACAAAATAAACCGTGGAAAAAATATCAGAATAAATCACATTAGATGATTGTATTTTTTGATCATAATTTAAAATTCTATGATTATAATTTTCGATTATTTCTTTTTTTTCTTTTAAACTTATTTGACGGAAATCTTCATCCAACTCTTTTTTTACTATTTCTACTACGGGAGGAACAGCTGCTAGTTTACTTTCTTCTTTAGCAATTAAGTTCGCTACCTTTATTGCTTGTTCTACTTTTTCCTCTAAATCACTAAACTGATTGAAAGTAATAAAACTCCATCCCCCTTTGGCCAGGGCTCTGATATTTCCTCCCCATTCTTGAGCACAATTTAATTTTTCTAAATTTTTACCCTGAAAATGAATGGTAGTAGTTTCTCTTTTTTCCGCTCTTATCTCAAGATAATCTACTTTACCTTTTTTCCTTAAAGCTTTTTCTAATATTTCCCTCATTAATCAATCTTCCTTTCTATCTATATCTTTTTTAACTAATTAATTTAACTATAATAAATATATACCACCTGTATGTGTGCCTGCCTGACCTGTCTGCGTGTAACGCACAGGCAGAGTAGATTTAAAATAATATTTTAATCAACTTAGAATATTATACTATTCTTTCTTTTTAAATAAAACCATACTAATAAAACATTATTAATCAACAGATTGATTTCTCCATAAATAATCTATATAATTTTAATAAAATAACTATCTTTTTAAAGATAGCCTGAAATTAAAAAATAGATGAAAAGAATAGAAAACAAAAAAAATAAATTAAAAAAAGAGAACAATCTCTGTGAAGCTCAAACTATTAGTGAAGAAATTGCCAATAGTATTACTCATGGCCTGGGGGTGGTTTTAAGTACTGCAGCTCTGGTAATTCTGGTAGTTCTGGCCAGCAAACGCGGCGATGCCTGGCGCATTGTAAGTTTCAGTATATATGGAGCTACGCTTATCTTACTTTATCTATCTTCCACCCTTTACCATAGCTTTGTAAACCCAAAGGTAAAAAATTTTTTTAAAATCCTGGATCATCTGGCTATCTATCTGCTTATTGCCGGAAGCTATACTCCCATAACTCTTGTTTCTATGCGGGGAGCCTGGGGATGGACTCTTTTTGGGCTTATCTGGGGAATGGCTATAGCTGGGATTATAATCTCCATAGCCTTTAAAGAAAAACTCAAACCGGTAATGGTTTTATCTTATGTGGTTATGGGATTACTCGTTGTCGTTGCCTTTAAACCAATGCTGCTGATACTTCCTCAAAAAATGATTTTCTGTCTTTTTATCGGGGGAGTTTTTTACCTCTTGGGAATAATCTTTTATTTATGGAAAAGATTGCCTTACCACCACCCCATCTGGCATCTTTTTGTCCTGGGGGGAAGCATTTCTCATTTTTTTGGTATATTATTTTATCTCACTTAAAATAATCTTTTTTTCGTATTACCCCTCTGCCTGTGCATTACACGCAGACAGGTCAGGCAGGCACGCAGACAGGTCCCTAATTATGAATCAGTAAAACTATACTCTGGTCAGATGAATAGGCTTTCCTATTATTCCCTCAGCTGCTTCAGCAATAGTCTCTGCCAGGGTGGGATGGGCATGAATAGTATTTACAATCTCTTCAGCAGTTGCTTCCATAGAAAGAGCCAAGGTTCCTTCGGCAATTAAGTCACTAGCATGGGCACCCAAAATGTGTAAACCTAAAAGTTCAGAAGTATCGCTATCGGCAATTATCTTTACCATCCCCTCAGTTTCTCCCATTCCTAAAGCCTTTCCATTGGCTAGATAGGGGAATTTGGAAACTTTAATCTGATCATATTTTTTTCTGGCTTCTTCTTCGGTTAATCCTACACTGGCTACTTCAGGTAAAGAAAATACACAATTAGGCACAACTTTATAATCCATTAACACTTCTTTCCCAGAGATGTTCTCCACCGCCACTATCCCTTCTCGGAAAGCAACATGAGCTAACATTATCTTGCCTACTACATCTCCTACTGCATAGATGCCAGGGATATTAGTCCTCATCTTCTGATCTACTTTAATAGCTCTTCCCTCCAATTCGATACCTAATTTTTGAACATTTATATTCCCAAAATCCGGAACTCTACCAGCAGCTAAAAGAACTTTTTCGGTTTCCAGTCTTTGTTTTCCTTCTGGGTTAGAAATTAGGACCTCTAAATTCTGATTGGTCTTTTCTATACCTTCAACCTTACCATTGGTTAGAATTTTAATTCCCTGTCTTTTTAAGCTAAAGGTAAGCCTGTTGGATATCTCCTCATCTATAGGAAGTAAGATTCTGGGGAGCATCTCTACCACGGTAACTTCCACTCCCATAGCTTTAAAGATACCGGCAAATTCTATACCTATTACTCCTCCTCCAATAATTATCATCTTGGTGGGCAACTCGCTTAAGGATAAAGCTCCGTCACTATCTATTACCCCCTCATTTTCTAAACCTGGAATAGGTATCTTCATCACTGAGGAACCGGTAGCAATGATAATATTCTCAGTCTTTATAAGCTCTTTTTTGCCTTCAATATTAATCACTTCCACTACTCCTGGCTCTAATATATTACCTTCTCCCTGAATTACTCTAATCTGATTAGCTTTCATCAGCTGTCCTACCCCGAAACTCATTCTCTGAGCTATCATTTCTTTCCTCTTCATAATGGCCGGAAAATCAAAAGAATAATCTTTAACCTGAACTCCAAATTCTTTAGCCCTTTGGAGTTGGTTTAATAGCTCGGCAGTACCTACCAAAGCCTTAGTAGGTATGCAACCTCTGTTTAAACAGACTCCTCCTAATTTATCCTTTTCTATCAGGACTGCCTTTAGCCCTAAATGAGCGGCTTTTATAGCGGCTACATAGCCACCAGGTCCTCCACCAATAATTACTACATCAATAATATCGATCATCTTGTTCTATCTCCTTCTAATAATAAAATTTATTGACAAGAATAATAATTATTAAAAAAGCTTAAAATGAAAAATAAGGAAATTTGAAGTTTTACAAAAAAAGAGGACAAATTTTAACAGAGGCAGATTAGAGATAACCCTAAATCTGCCTCTGTTTTATATGATTCCAGCTAATTAAAATAATTCAGTCATAGTTACATCTACTGAAGATTCTTCTCCAAAATATACCACAATATCTTCTACCCAGGTTCTAAAACTGTCTTTAATTACTGTAAGCTCATGATATCCGTCTTCTACATTTTCTAATATTACAGGATTAGTCGAAGTAGTCTTTTTATAAGTACCATCTAAGAATATTTTAGCCCCGCTTTGGTCACAAGAAACCGAGATTGATCCATAAGATTGTTGAGACATTAAATCAGCAAAAACTTTAGTCGTTTGAGAGGGTAATATTGAGATATAACTAGTCCATTCCTGATAGCCGGACATTACTATTTTAATACCACGTTGACCCGAATTAATATTATCCAACCTCAGAGGAGTCAATCCTTTATAGGCATTATCTAAATAAACCTTTGCCCCTTTAGGATTGGAATTAACCGAAATTGATCCATAAGATTGTTGAGGCATTAAATCAGCAGAAACTTGAGTCGTTTGAGAGGGTAATATTGAGATATAACCTGTCCATTCCTTATAGCCGGACATTACTATTTTAATATCACGTTCACCCGAATTAATATTACCCAACCTCAGAGGAGTCAATCCTTTATAGACATTATCTAAATAAACCTTTGCCCCTTTAGGATTGGAATTAACCGAGATTGATCCATAAGATTGTTGAGGCATTAAATCAGCAGAAACTTTAGTCGTTTGAGAGGGTAATACTGAGATATAACTAGTCCATTCCTGATAGCCGGACATTACTATTTTAATACCACGCTGACCCGAATTAATATTATCCAACCTCAGAGGAGTCAATCCTTCAAAGACATCATCTAAATAAATCTCTGCCCCTTTAGGATTGGAATTAACCGAGATTGATCCATAAGATTGTGGAGGAATAATTGGAGTTATCACGTAACTCAATAGGTTACTCGTAACCCAATCTGTGGGAGGTAAAGGTTGGATTATACCTTTAAATTGTTGGGTAAAAGTTTTATAATCTTTATTTAATTCTGGCATTAACCCTTTAGAGATATTAGAGATAGGTCTCCTGGTAGCAAATCCCTGAACATACTCAATCCCCGGTTGAGCAGAAGGGTCAATTTGCCCTTCAAAGGTATTAACTTCTCCTGCTTTTACCAAAATTTGTGGTGAATATTGATTAGGGAAAATAATTTTTACTCTGCCTTTAGTATCATAGTTATATAAGGTTACAAAGCAATCTCTGACAACCTGGAAGAAAATTGTAATTTTTTCACCAGGATTATAGGTAGCCCCTGTGTCCTTATCCAACCATAACCTCAGGGAAAACTCAGGATGAGGATTGATAATTTGAATAATTTTCATCTTTTCTTTTTCTTCCACACTTTGAGCATAACTAATCCCTATAATAGCCAAGCAAAGAAAAATCAATAAGGTGGTAAAAACACAAGCTAATATCTTACTTCTCTTCAAAAAAAATACATTTTTTGACATTTTAAAATCCTCCTATTTATTTAGTATTATATAGTACATAGTCGATAGTCGTTAATAGAACAGGCTCCTCGCCGGTCTATTAATTCATTGAAATGGCATATAGTAATACCTACCTAATCCCTATCAGCTATTCATAAACTGGTAACTATATAACCAATTATACACCTCACTCATCATTATATTTCTAAACTCCACCCCCTTTACGCTATCTAATATTCGGTCTCCTGGCTTCTGGCTTCCATCCATCCCGTGCATCTCTTTGTGTTTATTATAACATAAAAAATAACTAAAATCTATCCTTAAAATAAGATTCTATAAAATTAATGTTTTGTCAATAAATCGTTTTTCATAGCCAAGTATTGGAATATTTTTTAATCTTAATAAATTTTTATAAAGTTTTCATAAATTTCCTCTACTTGAAATATATATAAATTTTATATATAATTACTGCAGTTTTCATTTTTTAAAACAATTGAATCAGTTTTTGGGTGGCAAATTTATCTTTATTTATTAAAATAAATATAAAACATAAAAAATATTTTTAAAAAAAATAAAAAAAATGTATTAAAAAGAAGGATTTTTAAAACATTTGTCGTATAATATATAAGTAATAGTTACTCAACATTTTATATTTTATCTATATCTTTATAGTTTATATCATTTTGCTGAAAAAAATGAAAGGAGGTGTAAATAGTGAATAAAGGCGAATTAATCGATATGGTTGCAAATGACATTGGCATTACCAAACGAGAAGCTAAAAAAGCCGTTGAATGTGTATTGGAAAATATTGCTAACTGTTTAGCTAAAGGTGATGCAGCTAGATTGGTAGGTTTTGGTACTTTTGGTATCAGAAAAAGAGCGGCTCGAATGGCCAGAAATCCGCGTACTGGTGATAAAATTTCCGTAAAAGCTATGAACGTGCCTTTCTTTAAAGCAGGTAAAGAGTTAAAAGAGAAGGTAAAATAATAAAATATTATAATTATTTTATCTGTAAATTTAATTATTAATAGGCCTATTAAGTGTTATATATTAGCTTAATAGGCCTTTTTTATAATATAACTTATTGATTCTTCTCTTCTATATGCACACCCTGAATATTTATATTCACCCCAGTAACTTTAAGACCGGTCTTGGTTTCCAATTCATTTTTTACTTTTTTCTGTATCTCATTAGCCACCTGAATTATTACAGAACCATATTCTAAAATAACTGAAATAATAGTAGAAACTTCTTTATTTTCTCTAAGATCAACTTTTATCCCTTTTTCTAACTCTTTGGTCCCCAGTAAAGTTCCTATCCCTCCTTTGCTGTGAGTAGCTAATCCCGCTACACCTTCTATTCCAATAACAGTTCTACTAATTATGGTGGCTATCACCTCTGGGACAATATTTACTTCCCCCAATATTTCTTTGGCTTCAACTTTTTCTTCTTTCTGTATTTCTTTATACTCTTCTTTCATCTTTTCGTTCTTCTCTTCTTGAAGTACTTTTTCGGTCTTTTCATCCGGATTTATTACTTCTTTTTCTTTCTTTTTTATAGCTTTATCCATTTCAATTCTTACCCCCTTTTATTCTTAATGATTTTAATCTCCCTCTGGTTTAAATTACTAAAAATTTAAAATATTCTTTCTGATTTCAAACAAATTTTTCCAATACCTTGCTAATCTTTCTTAAATATCTAAAATAGTAATATTGTTTTAATCTTTTACTTTTTATCCGGGCATAACTAAAAATTTAATTGCCGTCTTTTCTTCTCCTTCAATCTCAACATCTACAAAAGCAGGTATACAAACTAAGTTAACACCACTGGTGGCGGTAAATCCTCGAGCAATAGCAATTGCCTTAACTGCCTGATTTACTGCACCTGCTCCTATAGCTTGTAATTCTGCTTTACCTTCTTCTCTTATTACCCCTGATAAGGCACCAGCAACAGCTTTTGGATTTGATTTAGATGAGACTCTTAGTAGTTCCATTCTTTTCTCCTCCTTTGTAATATTGAATACTTTAGTTAATATCCACATTTGTTAATCTATTTATGCTATTTTTTCGCTTTTACTTTTTTACTCTTTCTTTAGGGCATGGTCTTGGATTTTCTTATCTTTTCAATCACCTCCAATTATTATATTCGGAAAATATTATTATACTGTTTATAATGATTATAACATATTTGAGTTTATACTATTATATTTTACTATAGATTTTATCTGCTGATAGTTTTTATCAGTAATATCGGGTGATAAATAGGGTAAAAGAGCATCATTATGAAAGAGAGGGTCGACATTTTTCTCCAATTTAAAATAAGATTTCGCTTTATCCCAGATTTTGGTTCCCGGAGTAGCTGAAAACTTGGCTAAACGAGGATGAGCGCCACAATCTATCACAAAACGGATAGAATCTATAATCTGCTTAATATCTTGCCCGGGTAATCCTATTAAAAGATAAGCTCCAATTTGGGAGGCTTTAAATCCTGCTTTTAAAAGACAATCTACTGCTTTTTTAAATTCAGGATTAGTTATCTTCCCCCCGGTCTCTGACTGGGTTAGGGAATCTACAGTCTCAAAACCTAACCTGATAGTCTCTACTCCCGCCTGATACATCTTACTGGCAATTTCTTCATTAATCATTCGGGCGTGAATCCCATTAGGAGTATGAAGCTGAACTTTAATCTTTTTATAAATCAATCCATCTAATATAACCAAAAAATTATCTTTCGGATTTATCAACAAGGCATCATCATAAAATACAAAGTCTTTTACTCTCTTTTCTTTATTCCAGTAGGTCATCTCTTTAACTACTTTAGCTGGATTTCTAAATTCTAACTTCGGGTTTATTCTAAAAGAAGCACAATAGCTACAGCGGAAAGGACAACCCCGAGAAGATAAAATACAGATATAATCAAGATTAGGATAGAGATCCCAGGCCGGATAAGGGAAATAGTTCAGTCCTTTTTCATATTTAGTATAATCGGATTTATTTCCAGTAATATCTTCTAATATTTGCAGTAAATATTTTATATCATCCCCTTTTATTAGGTAATCAGCTCCTGAAAATTTACAGGCATGTTCATAACATAAAGTAGTATAAATCCCACCTAAGATTATAGGAACTTGAGGAAAAATCTCTCTAATTATCTCTATCACCTTGAATACCCCGGGGTACCAGTAAGTCATAATTGAAGTAATTAAAACTGCCTGGGGCTGGAATATCTTCTCTAATTCCTTTAAAAAAATATCTTCCGTAATTCCATATCTGCTGAAACGGCGGGGTATATCTTTTAAAATTTCAGGTTTTTTTATCTCCTCTTTGTAGAAAGCCCCTCTTCCAAACTCATCCTTTTTAGGAAATTCTCTCTGTTGTAATTTTAATATTTTTGGATTATAACGATCCATACAATCTATATAATTTACTATATATTTTTGTTCTCTTAAAATACTGGCGATATAAAGTAACCCTAATGGTTTGGACCAAAAATCATAAGCAGTGAAATCATAAATCCAGGGATTAATCAGCAATAGGTTTAAATTTCTTTTCATAAATTTTATAATTTTTTACTTTTAATTTTTTAAATAATATAAATATGGTCAGATTATCAGAAATTTAATTTAAAGGGATCCGACAATAAAAAAGTTCCTCTCCCCTAAAAAAATATCGTTAAGGTATACTCTTATCTTCCACTCTCCAGGCAATTTAGAGGCATACCCCTCCTTAATCTTTATCCAGTACCAAGTACGATAATTAGTATAGCTGCCGGCTTCCATCTCCAATTCTCCTCGATGATACAATGTCCCTTGAGGGGTAATCCATTCCCACCTCAGGACATATTTTTCCGTTGAATCATAAGAAAACCTGAACCAAGTAACTATTTTCTCGTCCTGAGGAACGAAAATATTAGTCTCTTGAAGGAGATTTTTTTCCAGAATATCTTTACCTAGAGCAATTTTTTGTAAATATTCTGAATCCGGTGCTAATTCCTCTCCCTGACCTACCGCAGAGAAGACCATTAAACAAAGCAATACAAATAACCATAATTCAATCCTAAAAATATTTTTTATCTTCATAATCAAAATTTACTACCTCCTTTTAAATTTTTTTATTAGATGATTTACAAATTAATTAGAAAATTTATCCTACGAATTATAGACTTCTACCTTCTTCACTATATACTATATACTAATTTGGCTCCTAGCTCCTGAATTTTATCCTTTTATAATTATTCTCCAAACCAAACCCAAATTCCTGCAAACTTTTTAAAAATATTTTTAATTTTAAAAAAATAAAAAAGGTAACGGTTTATCTTTACTAAAACCATTACCTTCTAATTTACTTAAAAAAATTATTAAATTTTAAATAAGGATTAATCTCTGCAGTCTATTCTTTTTAAAATATATTCCCTCATTTTCATAGCTATAGAATAGGCTTCCCTTGCTTCCTTTTCGGTCGGTTCATACCAATCATCAGGATAGCGCATTTCCACTGCGTAACTTTCCAATATTTCTGCCCTTGAATACATTTTATCAGAAACTTTATCTATTTCATTAATGAGATCTAAAAGATAGGATAAGCTGTGGGTCTTTTTAAAGACAATGTTTAAATACACCAGATATGCTTTTAGATATTTCTCAACCGCTTGTTGACAATGAAAACATATTGAATCAGCATACTCTATCTTATGTTCGAGTGCTAATTTAGCCATTCCTAGATCATGATCGGCTTTATGTATCCATTCTTTGATTAATTCATTGCGTTTGTCCATATAATACCTTTCCTTGCTTAATAACCTGGCTGATAAAAGCAGTTTTTGTATCTTTCCATTCTTTTACTTCTTTCTTAGTATAGACAATTACATCAATGGGAATTTTCATACCTCTTAAATGCTTTTTCACTTCCCTGCTTCTTTTATATCTGGGCATTTTCATCTCTTTAATAACTAATATATCCAGATCACTATCTTCGCCTGGATTTCCAGAGGCATAAGAACCGAATAAAATAATTTTTTCTGGATTAATATTTTTAACTATTCTATCAATTACTTCATTAATTTTTTCTTGAGATATCATCTAGATTACCTCGTAAAATGTTTTTACTCGATTTTATTCTTGACAATTATTAGTGTTTGTTTTAGTTATTATATCATATTAATTTGTGCTATCTACTATTTTATAAATATTTTTTGTACAAGAGAACCAACAGTTCAAATTCCTGCAAACTTTTTAAAAATATTTTTTATTTTAAAAAAATAAAAAAGGTAACAGTCTTTTTTAAACCATTACCTTTTTATATTTTATATATTAATAATTTTTCGTTCTTTTCTATCCTCCACAAGTGGAGCAACTACCCGATGAACAAGAGCTACAGGAACTGGAACTTGAATTCATCGAGGAAGAAAATTTTCCGGAACAGAATCCAAAACCATTAAAAATCCTTTTAATATTTTTACTGTTGCATTTTATACAGGATATCTTACCTTCTTCCATCTCCTTAATAGTTGCTCTAACCTCAAAGGCTTCCTGACAATCCTGACATTCAAAATTATAGTTTGGCATATCTATTTTCCCTTTTTTCATGCTAATTTAGTCAACTTTTTTCTACACTTATTTATACTCCAAACTATCATGGCTGTCAAGAAAAAAAAATTAATTAAATCTACAAAAATTGGTCGAAAGGCGCCCCTAACCAAGTTTATCTTATTGATACTCCTTTTATCATCTCCACTATCCAGCTCTGGGATGGTTCATATTTATCTGCTGGAACAGTTACTATTATCATAAAAGGTGTATCAGGATAAGTAGCCACCAAAGTAGCATAATTTACATTATCCTGAGGATTAATCATAGAATAAAGTTTGATTAAGGCCGGCCTATTTCCAGCTTGAAGCTGGCTCTGTCCGTGAAACGTATGATTGGGTTCAATTTGGGCTACCATACCCTGGACATACTGTTCTCCTAAAGTATACATCACCACAATTCCAGCCCCTCCAGGAGTATTTAAAACTATACCCATCTCGGTGGTCTGAACTGTAGTACTACCAGCAGGGATAGGAATGCTGAAACGACCCTGCGGATCTACATAAACAGTCATTCCGGTAGCTACTGGAGGCTGAACCGGGGTCACAGGAGTAGTTGGTACAGGTGTCGTCACTATCGGTGTGGTGGGTTGAGGAGTAGGACACACCGGTGAAGTGGGAGTAGTGGTTGGTTGAGTAGGAGTTAGTACTATCGGTGTTGATGGAGCTGTTGGTGCAACTGGGGTAGGTTGAGGTATGGTTGGCGTTGGTTGAGGCACCGGAACAGGTTGAACTGTCACTAGTGCTCCACCTTGAACACTAAAATTTACCATCATTTGAGCGAAACCCGGTTCTAATTGAGAAAAATTATTCGGTAAAACATCTAAAAGAAGGGTATAAGCAGTTTTACCACTTATAAACATATAGGC
>Ga0315279_10004082_pt1 | contig 19809 bp, 8 predicted proteins | sample YL17G06_20_MG_FD_203694 | JGI IMG/M metagenome (GOLD analysis project Ga0315279, IMG submission 203694) | Sediment microbial communities from Yellowstone Lake, YNP, Wyoming, USA - YL17G06_20 | ecosystem: Environmental > Aquatic > Freshwater > Lake > Sediment | place: USA: Wyoming | collected... | reverse complement strand
GCTCTCCGACAACATCTTCAGCATCAAGCGGAATGAGGGGAAATATATCAAGCGCAACAAGGCAAAGCGCACACAGTTCGTGTTTGAGGTCTTCCGCCCCGATATTGTTGACATGATGATAGAGGCGCGCAAACGCCTTTCCGCAGTCAAAGAGGTCAAGACATATTATACAGATAAGGATATTCACGGACTCGGCAAGAATTACATGAGCGAGGCGTCCCGCAAAAATGGCATTGAGGCTTACACATACTACATCAGATATTATGCCCTGAAGGGACTTAAGAAAAAAGTTGAAAAGATATTCGCCTCAGGCAGGATTGACGTGGTGCCAAAGGCGCTCAATACTAAAACCTCGGACACCCGCTGGGAGCATGAGCGCGCCATCATCCTTTTAGAATTTAAAGATGCGGATGTGAAATCATTGCTCGGCGCTTATGCCGGCATGTGTGTGAAAATCGCCCGCGATGTGGAGGAATCCAAGGCGAAGGATGACAGGCGCGGCGTGCGCGTCATACCAGATTACGCTGAGGCACATGAAGCCGCCGGGGATAATGCCTTCGTCAAGGAGACCCTTGCAGAGGCGGAAAAGACCAGGAGTGAGGTCCAGAACCTGATAGCGAAATTGAAGTAATGCGGATGCGTCCCCTTTACTTCGTTCCGATAAATTGAGGAATGCCGGAGACATTCACCACAGAGTCACAGAGAACACAGAGATGAATCTATACTCATCCACAGATTACACAGATTTTCACAGAAGAAAATTTAATCTGCGTCCTTCTGCGTAATCTGTGGATAAAAAAACTCTGTGTCCTCTGTGACTCTGTGGTGAATCTTCCTGACGCATTCCAAAAATTTTTAAAAGGAGTGAAACGTATGCCGTTTACCGTTATCATTACAAAAGACTTCGCCCACATGAGCGAAGAGGCGGGCAAGATTGTCCTTAAGGAACTCAAGTCTTTCAAACCCACAAGGCAGAAACCCAAATACATCCTCGGTCTGGCAACCGGCAATTCCCCCACCGGTCTCTATCAGTATCTCGCCGATAATCAGGAAAAGTTTGACGCCGCCAATGTTATCTCGTTCAACTTAGATGAGTATATTGGCTTGCCGGGAGAGAATTCCCAGCTCCGCGCCCTGCATCCCGAATCTTACTCCTACTTCATGATTCAGCAACTCTTCGGCAAACTGCAAAAGCCCTTCGCCAAAACCTACGTCCCCTTCGGCACGCTCATCTGCCAGACCGCCCTGATTAACGCCCTGAAGAAGTCCAGAGGCGACTTTGAGATGAAGGGAACCGATAAGGGCAAGGCAGTCGTCATCAAGGCTTCCGCGAAAAACGATTACCTCAAGTATATCAAGAAGGAAATCTTAGACGCTTATGAAAAAGCCATTGAGTATGCCGGCGGGATTGACCTGCACATCGTCGGCGTCGGCGGACGCGGTCATGTCGCATTTCACGAGTCCGGCATCCCGCTGAATCTCAAGATGCTCCTCGTCAAGCTTGATGACAACACCATCAGGAACGCAGTTAAAGACGGGCACTTCCCCTCGTTTAAAGACAGCCCGAACTACGCAATCTCCATGGGCGCAGGTTTGGTTTACAAGGCAAAGACCGTTCTGCTCGTGGCGAATGGTCCTCGCAAGACAGCGCCGGTTGCCGAGTCCCTGCTGGGTCCCGTGACCGCCGATGTGCCCATTTCTTACGGACAGAAATTCGCCGCAATGGGCGGCAACATGATTTACGTCATTGACGCCGCCGCCGCCGAGGGCATTGCCGGCAAAGAAGCCGAACTGAAAAAAAAGAGCATTAAAGTCATCGACAAGACCAAATAATCGTCCCGCGCAAATTATCACAGACAACCCATCGGGCGGCGCGGCCTCAAACCCCGCCGCCCGAAATTTTTTGAAAGATTTAACTTGCCATGGTTATGAGCATATGCCCATTATCCATTATTATTTTATGAGAGAGAAATATGCCGCGTCCTTTTTGTTGTAGAATAATTTCGGGAACGCCGCCCTGCGTTGTTTTCAAGCCTGCAGGCGTGCCGCTCTCCGCCTTGGAGGAAATCTGTCTGACGCTGGATGAATTGGAATCTCTCCGTCTTGCGGATATGGAAGGCTTGTATCACGAGGCGGCGGCACAACGGATGAATGTTTCGCGCCAGACTTTCGGGCGCATCATTGAATCAGCCCGTCGTAAAATCGCCAGCGCCCTTGTGAAAGGCATGGCTATTCGCATCGAAGGAGGTGAAGTTGTCATGGCAAATATGCGCAAGTTTCAGTGTTCCGAGTGCCAGCATGTCTGGGAACTGCCTCACGGCACAGGACGTCCTGCGGAATGTCCCGCCTGCCAGTGTAAAAATATCCATCGCGCCGAAGAGGATCGCGGTTATGCCCGCGCCGGCCGCCGTTGCCGCAGAGGTCAGAATATCATGAAAGGAGTTGCAAAATGAAAATTGCCGTTGCTTCATCGGACGGCGTTGTCGTCTCGGGTCATTTCGGACGTAGCGCCAGTTTCATTGTTTATGAGATTCAGGATAATAAAATCACGAACAGGGAAATACGCCCGAATCAGCAGACCGCCTTTGCGAAGAGACAGTGTCTCGAGGGCGTTCCTCATTCCCATGATCAAGCCCATAGTCATGCGGATGTTATTGAAGTCCTGAAAGACTGTCGGGCAATATTATGTCAGGGGATGGGCTGGCGCGCGATGGAGGAACTCTCCGCCAATGGCATCCAGCCGTTTATTGTGGAGGAAGTTCCCACCTGCGATGATGCCGTCGCCTCATATATCCGAGGCGATGTGAAAAAATCAGGGACATTCTGCTCCTGCCACGAGTAATCAGAGGAAATTGTAAATATCCATCTGATACAAAATTATAAAGGAAGGTTAAACTATGCCAACTTACGAATACCAATGCAAGGCGTGTGGCGCGAGGTTTGAACGAGATCAACCCATCACGGAAGCGCCATTGACGCAGTGTCCCGAATGTAACGGAGAGGTTCAGCGACTTGTCAGTGGTAGCGGTTTTCTTTTCAAAGGATCACGTCATGGAAATTTGGGGCAACATGGAAATGGGTGTTCGTTAGAATCGTCCGGTAGGACCTGTTGCGGGCGGGATGAGCGTTGCGACAGTCCGTCGTGCGGGGGATAATCATGAACACCGGGTTCTGCCGATACGTCTATGGGCCTGTTCCCTCGCGGCGCTTGGGGCGCTCACTGGGCGTTGACCTTGTGCCATTCAAGACTTGCACGTATGACTGTATCTACTGCCAGCTTGGACAAACGACTAACAAAACCATTGAGCGAAAGGAATATGTCAAGGTTGAGGACATCGCTTCAGAACTGGAGCGGAAATTGACCACAGGGCCTGCACCCGATTACATAAGCCTTGCAGGATCGGGTGAACCCACGCTCAATAGCGGTATCGGCGATCTGATCGGCAGGATCAGGGAGCTGACCCGGATTCCCATAGCGGTTCTTACCAATGGTTCCCTCTTCTGGAAACCGGAAGTTCAGGATGCCTTGCTGAATGCCGATCTTGTCATTCCCTCGCTTGACGCCGGCGATAATCGCCTATTTCAATATGTCAACCGCCCGCATGGGGAAATCATCTTTGAACAAATGGTGGATGGACTTGCGGAATTTACCAGGCGATTTTCGGGCAAGGTCTGGCTGGAAGTGTTCCTTCTTGAAGGGGTCACGGGAATCGAGGCTGAGGTCAAAAAAATAGCCGCGCTTACAAAAAGAATTAATCCGGCGCGGGTGCAATTGAATACGGTTTCGCGTCCGCCTGCGGAAGAATATGCCGTCGCGGTTCCCAAAAATCGTATGAAAAAACTGGTTAGATGTTTTTCGGGAAAAGTCGAGGTGGTCGGGGATTACAGTCAACCCCCGGTGCCCACTACACAGGAGTCAAAGACCGCTCGCGAAAACATAGCGGCATTGTTGAGCCGACGTCCATGCACACTGTCGGATATTGCGCTTTCCCTGAATATTCACCCGACCGAGGCGACAAAACATCTCGATATGCTCATTAAAGATAGCAAAATATCGCGGGTTTTGCTGGACGGAAAGTATTTTTTTTCCGCGCACGAAATCAATGACCAGAGGGAAGGAGAGACTCTTCAATGAAGCAGGACAGCGCAACAGAAGATACCAGATACCTCAAATCCTGCGGATTCGAATTCTGGCAAAAGGTCTTCCGAGTTGAATTGGATTACCTCGCTCGGCATCTTGCGGGGTGCGTAGATATCCTGAGCGTCGGATGCGGTCCGGCGATGATAGAATCCGGTTTAAGCGAACGCGGGTTTTGCGTTACCGGGCTGGACATATCCCGGGAGGCGCTGGCATGCGCGCCGGAAGGCGTCAGGACAATCGCCGGGCGTGCGGAAAACATGCCGTTTGTGGAATCCTCATTTGACGCGGCAATCTTCGTCGCCTCAATGCAATTTATTGAGGACTATCGAAAAGCGATTGAGAATACGACGCATGTGCTTCGCCCAACTGGCAGGATTATCGTAATGTTGCTTAATCCCCAGTCGGTTTTTTTCAAGGAAAAAGCCGCTAATCCCGAATCGTATGTGAGAAATATTAAACACACAAACCTGAAGGAGATTGAGAGCGCAATAGCAGAACATTTTCACATCCAGACAGAATACTTTATGGGAATAAGAAACGGCTATATAATCGAAAGTCGGGAGCCTGGCGAAGCAATTTTATACATTATAAGCGGTCAATGCAAGAATTCATCCGCCTCAGGCGGATAAATATGGAGCGAATGGAAACAGTGGCAAAAGCCATAGAAGTGCATCATTTGACCAAGCGCTATGGTGATTTTACAGCCGTGGACGGAATCAACTTTGATGTGGCAAAAGGAGAAATATTTGGCTTTCTCGGTCCCAACGGAGCGGGCAAGACCACAACCATCAATATGCTTATCGGCTTGGCGCGTCCGGACTCCGGCACAATCCGCATCGCGGGCATAGATTGCTCATCCAATCCCAAAGCCGCTCAGCACTTGATGGGCATCGTGCCGGATGAAAGCAATCTCTATCCTGAGCTCACCGGCTTTGAGAACCTGTGTTTCTGCGGCGCGCTGTATGGCATGGCTAAACAATACCGCGAGACCAGGGCTCGTCTTTTCCTTGACCAATTTGGTCTGAGCGATGCGGTGGAAAGAAAATTCGGCGGCTACTCGCGGGGAATGAAGCGTAAACTGACTATCGCTGCCGGGATCATCCACGAGCCGCCCATCCTCTTTCTCGACGAGCCGACCACGGGCATTGACGTTGCCGCCGCCAGGCAGATTCGGCAGATAATCGCGAACTTGAATGCTGGCGGAGTTACAATCTTCATGACAACGCACTACATCGAAGAGGCGGAGCGATTATGCCAGCGCATCGCCTTCATCGTCGAGGGGCGAATTGTCCGCATTGACACGATTGACGACCTTATGAAACAGACCGAGGGACGGCACACCGTGGAATTTGCTGTTTCGGTGGGCGCTGCCAATCTATGCGCGGCGCTTGCCGTTGCGTTCCCATCCCTTCAGTGCCAAACCGTTTCCGATGCCGCTATCCGCATTACATCCACCGAGCCAGTGCGGATCGGGCTGCTCCTGCGTTTCATGGAAGAACGCGGCGCGGAGGTGTCCGAGGCAAAAAAAATTCGCCCATCGCTGGAGGATGTCTTTGTCCGCATCACCGGCATCGAGGCGGCAGAGATGAAGCGGGAACGGGAAAAGATTCAAAAGGGGGCGGGCGCATGAAAACGTGGATCGCCTTCTGGAACATTTTGGCGAAGGATATGCGTTTTTATTATCTGAAGCCGCCCAATATCAGCTGGGGACTGATCTTCCCGCTGGCGTGGACGGCTATGTTTTTTATCCGTTCCGGCGCGGGTCTGGAGAGCGTCCCAGCGTTGTTGCCGGGCGTAATGGCAGTGTCCGTGCTGTTCGGAACGACCTCGATGCTGGCGGTCACCGTAACCTTCGAGAAGAAGGGAAGATCGTTCGAGAGGCTCCTCCTTGCCCCGATTCCGCTGGAATTTCTCATGCTCGCCAAAACGACCGGCGCGATTCTATGCGGCGCGGCAAATGCCTTTGTGCCGGTTGTCATTGCAGCATTTTTTACTGATCTCGCGGGAGTGAACTGGGCGCGTCTAATCCCGACAGTTGCGCTAATCGCGATCAGTTCAACTTTCCTTGGCTTGTTGATTGCCGTCTCGGTCAGCGAGGTGTTCGAGGCGCAGACATTTTCGAACTTCTTTCGATTTCCGATGATCTTCCTGTGCGGACTATTCATCCCCGTTAATCAGCTGCCGCTCTGGCTGAGGCCTCTCTCTTATATTTTGCCCCTGACTTATGGCGCGGACGCTTTGCATGGGGCGATTCAAACACGCAATGCGCTGCCGTTTGCGGTAGATATGGGAATCCTCGCCTTTTTTTGCATGGGTCTCTTCGCCCTGAGCCTCCATAAGATCAGGAGGAATTGGATTCAATGATATTTGCGGCGGCTTCAGGCAAAGGGGACGCGACAAGATGGCAATTATAATAAAAAGGAGAATTATTCATGAAACTCGGCATAATCATTACGCAAACCGATCCGGAAACCGTCTTCAATGTGCTTCGGCTGGCCCTTTACAGCCTTGAACAGGGTAACGAGGTGCGTATCTTTCTTTCGGGCAAAGGTGTGGAGATTGACCGAATTGAAGACCAGAAATTTGACGTGAAAACGCAGGCGCAGAGGGTTCTTGACAAAGGCGGCCATTTTTTGGCCTGCGGGACCTGCCTCAAATTGCGAGATTCGGCAGGATCGGTAATCTGCCCGTTGTCAACTCTTAAGGATCATTACGAAATTGTGCGCGACTCGGACAAGGTGGTGACAATTTAAGGCGAATGGGGGGCGGACTCTACCCTAATGGACATTTATTCTGTGCAAATATTTGTCTTTAATGCTTCATAACCTAATTGTATATTTTTCCTGATCCGGCTGCTCTTCGGCAAGTGCAAGACAGCGCCGGTTGCCGAATCGCTTCTCGGTCCCGTGACGGCTGACGTACCCATTTCTTACGGACAGAAATTCGCCGCTGGTGGTGGCAATATGATTTACGTCATTGACGCCGCCCGATTTTTTCAAAAACCCTTATTTTTTTCTTGCATTTCCAAAGCGCTCGGATTAATAAATCTGCTACCCTTGGTGGATTGATGAATTACACGGTTTGGTTTTTAGGATGCTCGATAACTATCAAATCGACATTATTTCCTCAGGAGGAATTGTATGAGAAGACAACATTTACTCGCTTTGATTCTGATCATTATCTTTTCCCTCTTCATCTCATGGTCTCACGCTGCTACTAATGATTATATTGAGATAGATGTCACACTTAAGACACCTAATCTAAAAGCATTGAAGAACTATCCCTTTCAGTTTTCTGATCTGGGTTTTCTGGAAAGCGGAATTCAGAAAGAAGTGCAAAGGTCGCCTTTTTATATTGTTCCTGAGTTGGAAGGCGATTCTTTTCTCAACGCTCGGGAAGGAGAACCTCTGCTACCCGTAAGGACGGAAAAAATTTTAATCCCGAATGGCAAGATGTCTGGGGATGTGGAAATAATACCGGGAAGAGAAATCCCTTTCCCCGGTGTCCATGTGGTAGCCCCTGCTCAAAAGGCATTGCCACTTTCTAAGATAGCTTCCTCCCAGAACCACCCTTTTATAATCCCCCAAAAGGAAATATATGAAAAAGAGAGCCTGCCCTCTCAAATTCTCTTAAGCTCGACTGTTCAATGGAAAAGGGGTTTTCAAATTTGCCTTATCAATATTTCGCCTATCCTTTATAAGCCAAAATCAGGCAGACTCTCCTATTTCGAGAGCATAAAGATCAAAATACATTTAAAAGATTTGCCCGCATCCTTATCCCTTTCTCTATATAGAGGCTTGCCCGAGGATTTTAATGCAATTCGGGGGACAGTCAGGAATCCGGAGATTTTAAAAACCTATTCCGACGGTGCTTCCCAACAAGGATATTTACAAAATACTTCCAAGGCCACTCCCTTAGTTCCTCCGGGTGTCTATAAATATGTAATTATTACCAATGCGGCCTTTGCCAATTCAACAGTACCTTATAATTTTCAGGATTTGCTTCTTCATCGGCAATCTTACGGCCTCTCGACGACTATAGTTACGACAGAATGGATTTATGCGACTTACCCGGGAACCCGCCCTGACGGGGGGAATGACAATCAGACAAAAATCAGGAACTTTATCATTGATGCCTATCAGAACTGGGGAACCGAATATGTGCTTCTGGGGGGCGATGGCGATGGGGCTGATGTGGGGGGAGAAAGCGGCGATGATATTATCCCGGCAAGAGGATTTTATGTCAGTGCTGGCGGTGAAACTGATAGCAACATCCCTGCTGACATGTATTATTCATGTCTGGATGGCTCTTTTGATTTTGATGCCGATGGCTACTATGGCGAATCAAACGATGGTCCGGGCGGCGGAGAGGTGGATCTTTTCGCGGAAGTGCACGTAGGGCGTGCCCCTGTTGATAGTGAGTCGGAGATCACTAATTTCGTTTATAAAACCATTACTTACGAGACCACCTTGGCGCAAGATTTTCCCTATAACAGGACGGCCCTGATGCTGGGGGAAGACCTGGGATGGGCTTCGTGGGGAAGCGACTACAAGGAGGAAATCCGGCAAGGCTCCTGTAATTGGGGATATTGCACCACGGGATTCCCCGTCGATTGGACCGTGGATACGCTTTATGACACACCTTCCTACAGCTGGACAACATTGGACGCGATTAATAAAATAAACAGCAATACCTATCATATTTTTAATCACTTGGGACATGCCAATGTGAATTATTGCCTTAAAATGTATAATGCTGATGTGGACGCCTCCTTTTCCAACAATAAATATATCTTCTGTTATTCCCAGGGATGTTATGACGGGGCATTCGATAATCGAGGAACCAGCGGCAGTTATTACTCGTATGACTGTATCTGCGAACACTTCACCACTCAACCTTTCGGTTTTTTCGCCGTCATCGGCAACTCCCGTTATGGCTGGGGAAATTATTATGATACAGACGGGGCCTCTCAGTATTTCGACAGGGAATTTTTCGATGCTGTGTTTGGCGAGGGGATAAAGGAGATCGGTCCCGCCAACTCGGATTCAAAAGAAGATCAGGCGGGGTATGTTCACAGCGATGATTTAGGGCGATGGTGCTGTTATGAAATTAACCTCTTTGGAGACCCCGCCGTTGAATTTGGCCGCCAAGCCTCCCATCGGGGGGTGTTGGAGTTAGATAAGGTTGCTTATTCACATAACGATCTTCTCAACATTACCCTTCGAGATCTGGATCTCAACAACCCGGCAGTTATTGATATCTATGATAATATCACAACGGTTTCGAGTCAGTTGGGAGATGTGGAATCCCACATAGTTATGAAAGAAACGGGAATTAACTCCTCAACTTTCACCGGTTCCCTTCAGATTGTGAATGCTCCCGCGCCTCTCCTCAATAATGGGATTCTTGAAGTGGCTCATGGCGACCAGATTATTGCCTCTTACCAGGATCTGGATGACGGCACAGGCCATAGCGTGTTAGTTACGGACACGGCCCTTGCGGACTTTCTACCCCCTGTTATTTCCGAAGTAACCGTTACCAATATTACCACTAATGAAGCCGATATCGTGTGGGCAACGGATGAACCCGCCACGGAAGAGGTCTTCTTCGGAACCACCCCTGAACTGGGACTCCGTGCCTCTGAATCTGATGTTACCACGAGCCATATTCTCCATCTCAATGGATTGTCCAATAATGCGACTTATTATTTTGATGTGGGCTCCACGGATACTGCTGGAAATTATACACGCGATAATAACGGCGGCGCCCATTACACATTTACGACTCTCTATGGTCCTGAAATTGATGTCAATCCCCTCTCTTTTTCTGTTACTATGAAAGAAGGGGAAATAACAACAAAGGTTCTAACCATTGAAAATCCCGGCGATCGGAATTTGACTTTTAAGATTTGGGAGAAGGCGACGGGAGGTTCGATCAATGTATTTAATCTTACAATTCCCTCCTTTAAATTGTCTGATGATTACGACACCAATGCCCCCACCTCGCAAGGGAAACAATACCTCAAACCCTGGACCATTGAGGCGCCGCTTGTCCCCGGCGATGTGCTCGATTACTGCAATTCGCCCAGTCCCATCACCTTTACATGGGGTGTCGGTTTTGATGATATAGATATCTGGATATCAGACTACCGGGGGAGTTCCAAGAACTGGGATTATAAAATCCACACAGACTGCACATACTCGGGCGTCAGCTTCGAGAACTATTGGGCTGGAGTCTGGGGTGGTGATTTTGCCTGGGATGGCCAATACCTCTGGCAGGTTAATGTGGGTTCCCCCAATGATATTAAGCAACTTGATCCCACCAATGGACAGGTGGTTCATTCGATATCTGATCCTAATCATCTCTGGGATTCCACCTCTCAACGAGGGCTGGCATACAAAGAAGAAGACGACACATTTTACATCGGGGGCTGGAATCAGGACATTGTATATCATATAAAAGGCCTCTCCTGGGGCACGCCGGGAGAGATTCTTGATCAATTCCCATTTCCTAGTATTGCAGGTCTTGCCTGGCACCCGGATGGCTTCCTCTTTATCGTGGACAATGCTTCTTATGATAAAATTTATCAGGTTGACCCAACTGATGCTTCCGTTATCAGGCAGTTCCCCTTACCCGGAAATAATAACTATGGGGGCTGCGGTCTGGAATTGGATGACGAAGGGAATCTCTACGCAGGAAATCAAAATGAGAATCGTGTTTATCATATATCCACGGAAATGCCGATAGATGCACTTCCCTGGTTGATAGAATCACCCACTCAAGGGGTTGTTTTTCCAAGTGAAGCCCAAGAGATAATGCTTACTTTTGGGAATGATACTGTTACGAGTGGCAACTATTCCGGATTCCTGAAAATCAATAACAACGACGCAGATGAAAATCCCACGTGGATTCCCATCGCTTTGACAATCTGCCCCGCTCCTATCCTTCATTATGATTCCAGTTACTTCGATGATGATAACATTGGGGGAAGTTCGGGAGACGGGGATGGTTATCCTGAGGCCGGTGAAACGATTGAATGCTATATCACCCTGAAAAATTCGGGTCATCTTGAGGCTCAAAATGTCTCTGCCATCATTTCATCCACCTCTCCCTATTTGACTATTACGGATAATCAGGCGAATTACCCGGATATACCGGCGGAATCGTTATCTGCCAATCTTGATCCATTCGTTTTCACCGTTTCTCCTGGAACCCCCGACGGAACCGCTATTTGTCTCAATGTGGTCGTTTCTGCCAGTAATGGCGGCCCATGGAATTATAATGAGGTTGCCTGTTTTAATGTCATGCCTGTTTTTTGCATTTCTGGAAATGTGATAGACTTGAACACCCAACAGGGAGTTCAAGGAATCGAGGTGTGTGCTGATGGACTTCTAATTCAGGGTCTTTCTTCCTTTGCGCGCGAGAAATATATCGCCGAACATCGCCAAAGCGCAGTCTCGTTGGGAGATCTTACAGTATTTAATGAGCCGCTATTGGGACAAGGCAAAAACTTAATCACAGATGGCATCGGTTCCCTGGGAAGCGGGGGACCTGACGGTTTTGGTTATAGATGGAAAGATAGCGATGAAACAGGCGGACCGACCTTTGACTGGATTGATATCACGGGAACAGGCACTCGTATTAATATCTCAGGGGATGATAGCAACACTGGTCCTTTCTCTATCGGATTTAACTTCCCATTTTATGGCGCGAATTATACTCAATTCCGCCTTTGCACAAATGGGTGGATCACATTGGACACTACTTACACATACGCCGGCTATTCGAATACTTCCTTACCATCCACATCCGCCCCACCGGCTTTTATCGCCCCCTTCTGGGATGATCTTTATGTGGATTCTTATCCCACCTCTGCTGTGTATATGTGGTCTGACGCCTCGGGAACCTGCATTATTTCCTTCATCAATGTTCGACGTTATGGCGCATCAGAGCGCATTACATTTCAAATCATACTTACCGCTTCGGGGAAAATTAAGTATCAATATCAAACCCTGGCAGGAACCTTGAATTCATGCACGGTAGGGATTCAAAATCAGGCGAGAGATACAGGCTTAGAAGTCGTTTGCAACCAATCCTATCTGCACAGTGAACTCGCCATTCTTATCTTCAGAGGCGAGCCCATCCACGAATGTGTCAAAACCCAGGCTGACGGAACCTATCGGATTTGCGGACTCCCCGCCACCGATTATGAAGTAACCGCCACCGTGCCGGATTGTTACAGCCCGGTGTCGCCACAGAGTGTCACCGTCCCGCCCGACGCTACCGGTGTGGATTTCACACTCGCCTCGCCGGAGATTGACGTAACGCCATCGGGTATCTGCACGCCGCCAATTACGTTATGCCAGGGCAACATATACGTAGAGACACTGAGTATATCCAATATCGGTTCAGATATCTTGAATTTTTCCTTGCAGGAAATGGACGGCTTTTCCCCATTTTCACAGACCTCCCGGATAGCTGAAGCGGCGCAAATCGCTGTCCGTAAGCGCCTCGCATCAGGCACATCGGCTCCCCCGAAACCAGGAACGGCGGATATTTCGCCTCTTATCACAAATCAAATAATCTCTAATGTGAAACCTCTCGATTTTACTGATGTTCATTTCAGCTATGATGTTCAAGGCCCATCAGGCGATAATCAATGTCTGGGCGTTGAATTTCTGAATGATAAATTCTACGTAACTGGCGGGAATTCTGGCAGTGACCCTAACAAAGTGCATATCTTCGATAGAGATGGGACATATCTCTCATCATTTGACCAATATCAGAGTTCAGATTGGGGCTGGCGAGACCTGGCAACTGATGGGACATATCTCTATGGGAGCGATGATAGCCAGATTACACAGATTCTGCCTGATGGGACTTTTGTAAGCAATTTACCCGGCCCGGGGCTGGGAACTTGTCGGGGGCTTGCTTATGATCCCCAAACGGGCCACTTTTGGTCAGCTGATTGGGACTCTGCGATATATGAATTTGGTCGTGATGGGACTGTTTATAATAGTTATTCAAATTCAAAAATGATTTATGGGATGGCATGGGATAATGTCTCTCTTGATGGCCCCTGGCTGTGGGTCTTCAGTCAGGATGGTTCACCCGCGGCGCTCGTATCCCAGTTTGATCCACGCACAGGCGCTTACACGGATGTGCAGTTCACTGCTCCAGTTGGTGGAGATGAAATAGCAGGAGGTCTGGCTTTTACGGACAAATGGGATCCAAAGTATGGTATTCTGATTGCTGGTATTCAGGGCTCGCCTGACCGCATCGAAGGCTATGAGGTTTGCATCGCCGACAGGGCATTATGGCTCAATGAGACACCTGAAAGCGGAAGCGTTAATCCTGGAGAAACCTTTGACGTAGAACTTACCTTTGATGCGACTGGCGATGCTCCCGGTTCTTATGGGGTAAACCTGTTAATCAAAAGTAACGATTGTGATGAACCGGAGATAACAGTGCCGGTCTGTATGGATGTTATCCCCAGCCCCGATTTGCGGATGAATGATAAAAACATAAATGACTCGCTTGGTGGAGACGGTGATGGATATGCCGAGCCGGGTGAAACCTTTGATCTGGCAGTCCTCATAGGCAATGAAGGCAGCCTTCCATCATCAAATATTGTGGCTATATTCTTGACCAGCGACCCGGACCTCACCGTCCTCGTTCCAACGGCAAATTACCCGGATATAGTTGTGGGAGGAAATGCCTGGGGGCTTTCTCCCTTTAGCGTAGAGGTTTCTGCGAGTGCGTCGCCCCACGAGGCTAACTGCTCGCTAATTATTATGGACAACAGCGGTTGCCAGCCCTGGGTGCGCGAGTTTATCCTGCCTATCGTCAATGCCAATTTTATAAAAGGCACAGTATATGATTCATGCACCAGTCAACCACTCGAAGTTGCAACGGTCGCTTTCAATGGAGCAACCACAAGCGGTGCGGTATTGACTGATGAACATGGGAATTATCTGATTCAACCTATCTTAAATGGCGACACACTCACACTGACAGCTTCAAAAGATGGCTATTCAGATGTGGCTCAGCAAATAATTACTGTTCCCCCCGATGCCTCAGGCGTGGATTTCGCAATCGGTGGTGCCGAGATATTGGCAACACCAAACCCGATGCCCACTATGCAATTAGAGCAGGGCACGACCGGTTCCCTGCCATTGATAATTGAAAATATCGGATGTCGTCCTATTAATTATACCCTGAGCGACCGTGAGACGCAATGCGGGGGCGGAACAGGGGTCTCTTCTACGCCGCCGTCGGGACACGATTTCAATGTGCCTCAGGCTGGCGTTCGCTTCGAACCAAACAAATTGCTCGTTCGCTTTAAGAAAGATGTGAGCGAGAATGAAAAAAATGCAATCCTGACGACTCTCGGAGGAGGGTCTATTATAACGAAGTATTCAATTGTGCCTGGTCTGTGTCTCGTTAATCTCCCTGCCGGGACAACTGTTGAGTCCGTTTTAACGTCCTTTAATGCCGATCCTCGAATCCTTTATGCTGAACCAAACTACGAACAGAAAGCAATCTCAACCTTCCCGAATGACCCACGATTCAATGAGCTGTGGGGCATGCATAACACCGGACAGACAGGCGGCACTCCCGATTCCGATATTGACGCACCCGAAGCCTGGGGTATGGGCACTGGCAGTCACAACATAATTGTTGCCGTGATTGATACAGGCATTGACTATAACCACGTTGACCTCGCCGGGAATATGTGGACTAATCCGGGCGAAATCCCCGGCAATGGAATTGATGACGATGGTAATGGGATTGTGGATGACTATTACGGCGCACGCTGGACAGGCGGCGATGGACAACCAACCAGCGGAGACCCGATGGATGACCACTACCACGGCACTCACTGCGCAGGAACCATTGGCGGTATTGGCAATAACAATGAAGGCGTTGCGGGTGTCAACTGGCAGGTCTCGCTTATGGCGTTAAAATTCCTCGACTCGGGAGGGAGTGGTTATACGGCTGATGCCGTTTCAGCTGTGCAGTATTCCATCAGTAAAAATGCCCGCCTTTCCAGCAACTCCTGGGGTGGAGGAGGTTATTCTCAAGCCTTGAAAGATGCCATTGATGCCTCGGCTGCGGCGAATATGCTATTTGTTGCCGCAGCAGGGAACGATGGGGTAAATAATGACAATTCTCCACATTATCCCTCGAGTTATGATTCTCCAAATATCATCGCAGTCCTCGCAACTGATCACAATGATGCAAAGGCAAGCTGGTCCTGCTGGGGCTTAACTTCGGTGGATATAGGCGCTCCTGGCGTGAATATCCTGAGTTGCCAACCGGGGAACGGGTATCAAAGTTTAAGTGGCACATCAATGGCAACACCGCACGTATCAGGCGCCTGCGCGCTCGTATGGTCAGCCAATTCCTCACTATCCTGGAACGCCGTGAAAAATATAATTTTGCAAGGCGTTGATCCAATCCTGCCCGGACTTTGCGTATCTGGGGGGCGGCTCAACCTCTACAACTCGATGGTGCTTGCTGGCGCCTCCTGGGTTGATGAGTTTCCATCCGCTGGCTTGCTTAACCCTGGAGAGACACACTCTATTGATGTAGTCTTCAACGCCATAGGTTTGACCGCTGGCACTTACTGCGGAGAGGTCATCATCTCAGGTGTCGCAAAGAATGCTCCTTATAGTGTTCCTGTAAGGATGGAGATTCTGCCTGCGCCCGTCCTCCAGCCCGGACCGACACCGGTAGAAGGCGTTAGCGGTGGTGATGGCGACGATGCTATTGAGGCGGGTGAGACGGCTGATTTCCTGCTCAGGCTCGAAAATGTCGGCGCCGCAGATGGTCATTCTATAAATGCAATCATTACATCCCTTGACCCGCTCATTCAGGTCACTCAAGACACAGCCGGTTATGGAACAATTTCAGCCAGTGGTTCGGGAGTCGGCTCGCCTGCATATCAGGTGCACGTGTCCGATTTATGCCCCGAGCCTTTTGATGCCCCAATGAGGGTCCTTATCACAGACGGGGATGGGCGGAACTGGACATGTGATTTTGACCTGCCTATCACCGCCTCGCCCACGATAGATGTGCATCCAACATCCTTTGTCGTAATTTTGCCAGACGGAGTAACTACCGCCATTCGCACAATGACAATATCGAACCTTGAATTTGGCCGACTTTCTTACTTAATTTCTTACCATGAAACAACATTGGGGACAGACGAATTAAAAGGGATCCAAATTCCAGCAGAATCTGCTATCCCTTTTGAAAAGGTTTCACCAGGAAATACGAATGTGTCTTCGGATAAAGTAATATCTAATAGGGAAATGCCTGATAAGTCGTTGCCGAAAGTCCAAGGAGACATCTCATCTAATTACAATAAACCGAGTCAGGTTGCAATATTCAAAGATCAAAATCCATGGGGTTACAGTTCTGTGCAACAGATTCTGACTGCACACGGAATCCCTTATACAGAGTATTCATCTTCCCAGATGGGGGCTGTGGACTTATCTCCTTATGATAAGGTGATCACCCTTTCTGTCCAGACTTCAACATTCTGGGATCGCCTCGCCAATAACCGTGCATGGTTTGAAACCTATGTCAATGCAGGTGGTTGTCTTGAAATGCATCTTGCTTCTTATTCATCCTCACCCTCAGATGGGCGACTTTATCCAGGGGCAACCCAGGCGACCCAGTTATTTAGCGACTATATTACAATAGTAGATGCGGATAATGATATTGTCAATGACCCAAATGTTATCACCGATGGAGAACTCGACAATTGGTATTATTCTACTCACGGTTGGATATCGGCTATGCCAGTTGATGCCAATACCGTGCTTGAGGAAACATCCTCCCATTACCCAGTGCTTTGTGAAATGCCTTTTGGCAGTGGAAGTATCCTTGTTACCCCAATGACCATCGAATGGGGTTATGCCAACAATTACTCCCCCATATTGGAGAACCTTGTTCTCTATTGTCCCCAGTTCCGATTCTGGCTGACAGTGGAGCCTCCGCTGGCTGGAACGCTCAATCCGGGTTTGAGTCATGAAAAGACCTTATTCTTCGACGCAACTGGTTTAGAAATTGGTAAAGTTTACAATGCCCTGATTGATGTAAACAGCAATGATCAAAACAACGGACTTGTCCCCGTGGACGTCACACTTGTTTGCCAACGCCCATCATCCGGAACGATATTCCTTGATTCCGAGGCTTATCTGTGTTGCGACGAAGCAACTATCACAGTCCTGGACGGAGACCCGAGTATCTCTGTCACAGTTCAGGTTACAAGTGCAATTGAAACTGAAACCGTTACACTACTTGAGACTCCGTTGTATTCTGGAAAGTTTATAGGGACCATTCCGCTCACTTCGGATAACACAGCGGCAGGCGACGGCATTTTAACCTGCGCCAATCCGGATACCATAACGGTTACATACATAGATGCCGATGACGGCGTGGGCGGTGTCAATGTCCCCAAGACGGATTCGGCCGATGTGGCTTGTGCACGGATTCAGGTCTCGCCAGACTCTTTTAATGTCATTTTGCCACCCGATTCAACAACCACGCGCTCGTTGTCTCTGTGCAATACAGGCTCTTTGAATCTGAACTATACAAGCACCTTGGGACAAACGACACTTATAGAAGACACCTTCCCATCCACAACCTTTGATCCCACCAAGTGGGCTGCTTACACCGCCACAATTAACGATGTTGGCATCAATGAGCTAAGTCTTCCTTATTCGCTTGATGTGAATGGGATTGATTATGCTGAGTCAGTGACTTTTGACACATCCGTTTACACACAGGTGTCCTACAGTTACTTCTGGGAACGCCAGGGAGGCGGAAATTCTCCCGAATCGGGAGAGAACCTCTACTTTGAGTGGTTCAACGGTTCGTCCTGGGTAACCGAACAGATTCACCATTACAACGAGGGTTATACCGATCAATACATCGAGGCAATCGGCATACTGCCACCCGAAGCCCTGCATACAAATTTCAAGATTCGCTTCCGAACTAATGGCACTACTCCTGACTATGATGACTACTTCGTTGACGACCTCATCATTGAAGGTCTTACCTCCTGGGTAGATGTATCGCCCGATGCTGGCGTTGTTTCCCCTGGCCTGTGCGACCCACTCGTAGTAACCTTCGACTCTACTGGGCTGAATACCGGAACCTATCACAATGTGTTGAGTATATCCAGTAATGATCCTTGCGACAGCTTCACCACAATTCCTGTTACTCTCACTGTAGGGAATGTAGGGATAGTAGTTGTGGATGTTACACCTGATTCAGCATGTTGGACCATTATGGGGCCTCCGGATTTCCCAACAAAGACCCGCTGTGGAGATTGGACTTTCAATAACGCGCCTTTGGGAACTTACACGGTGTTTTATCATCCATTGATTTATTATCAATCACCATCTCCTAATCCAGCAACTCAACACCTCTCCATGCCTGGTAATACTATCACTTTCCTGGGAACTTATAATCTGTCACCGACAAAATATACTCTGACGGTGAACACAACCCACGGCTCGGTAGCGAAGGCGCCAGACCTTGCGGAGTATGATGAGGGCACAACCGTGAGTCTGACTGCGACAGCGGATACTGGATATCACTTTACGGTCTGGAGCGGGGATGTCCCGTCCGGGCACGAGACGGACAATCCGCTTGTTGTGACGATGGACAGTAACAAGGCGCTCACGGCGACCTTCGCCATCAACACATACACGCTGACCTATACGGCGGGGGCGAACGGGACGACCAGCGGCACGGCGACGCAGATAGTTGATTACGGCACGAGCGGCACTGCGGTGACCGCGATTCCTGACACGGGATACCACTTTGTCAAATGGGATGACGACTACACAAGCAATCCCAGGACGGACACGGACGTGATAGCCGACATCAGTGTGACTTCGATATTCGCCATCAACACGTTCACAGTCACTGCGGTGGTAGTTGGGAGCGGGACGTGCATAGCGAATCCCGTTACGGTAGACTACGGTTTGACCTCAGTTATTACGGTAACGCCGGCGGCCAACCACCATATTGTGAGTGTGGTTGACAGCGTGGAAGGGCCCAAGTCCGGCTCCTACACGACGACGGCGGTGACCATCAACCGTACTGTGACGGCGACATTCGCCATTAATACGTTCACAGTCACTACGGTGGTAGTTGGGAGCGGGACGTGCATAGCGAATCCCGTTACGGTAGAATACGGTTTGACATCGGACATTACGGTAACACCGGCGGCCAACCACCATATTGTGAGCGTGGTCGACAGCGTGGAAGGGGCAAAGTCCGGCTCCTACACGACTACGGCGGTGACCAGCAACCGTACTGTGACGGCGACATTCGCCATTAATACGTTCACAGTCACTACGGTGGTAGTTGGGAGCGGGACGTGCATAGCGAATCCCGTTACGGTAGACTACGGTTTGACCTCGGACATTACGGTAACACCGGCGGCCAACCACCATATTGTGAGCGTGGTCGACAGCGTGGAAGGGGTCAAGTCCGGCTCCTACACGACGACGGCGGTGACCAGCAACCGTACTGTGACGGCGACCTTTGCCATTAACACGTTCACAGTCACTACTGCGGTAGTTGGGAGCGGGACGTGCATAGCGAATCCCGTTACGGTAGAATACGGTTTGACCTCAGTCATT
>Ga0315279_10004081_pt1 | contig 19815 bp, 22 predicted proteins | sample YL17G06_20_MG_FD_203694 | JGI IMG/M metagenome (GOLD analysis project Ga0315279, IMG submission 203694) | Sediment microbial communities from Yellowstone Lake, YNP, Wyoming, USA - YL17G06_20 | ecosystem: Environmental > Aquatic > Freshwater > Lake > Sediment | place: USA: Wyoming | collected... | reverse complement strand
GGCCACCCTCGCTTTGAAATTGTCGTCGTACGTTCGTCTTTTTCCCAACTGTACCTCCTTTTTTATTTTAAGGAGATACACCTAAAATTGCGACTCCTTTTGGTCTGAATCAATAAGACCATTATAATCATCTTGCTGGCTGCAGTATGCCGGAGGTCGTGTAGCCGGAGTCCCTTGATCTCGGCCCGCCGGCAAGCCGCCTTGAACGCGGTTTTAATGTCCTTGAAGTGGTTTTTGGTCTCGGGATTGTAGAAGACGAAATCTGTATCCTGCTGCCGGCCGTGGAGCGCCTCTCGACCGGTTTCCCTTGGAAATCGAGCTTGTTGTTTATGACTTTAAATGTCTGATTATTATTCGAGAGTGATTACTTCTTTGAAAAAGCTTGAAATATCAATATTATTTTGAGCAAATTTCAGATATGGCCATTTCTTTTTAAGTGATTTTATTTCAGCTATTCCTAAATCAAAAGCCGTTCCCCATATTTGCTTTTCTTCTTTATCTGGTACGTACTCCATTCCGAGTCTATTAAAATTAGATTCATCATATCCAAAACCAAGAAAAAATATTCTATCAGAAGCGCATAGATATTGAAAAGCCTCTTTAAGTACTTGAGACCTTGGATTTTGCTCCGAAATAATCTTGATTTGTTCGCTTGCTATTTCATATTGTTTTGGTGTTGGATCGGGCTCATATGGTCTAGACGGTTCTCCCTGCCAAGGCAAATTGCCCAATTTGCCATAAATATGAATGATGTCCATCATGTTTAGAAATTCAGCATATTTATTTTCTGTTGCTGTAGGATAAGAACCTTTAATAACGTTATAAAGAAAATGTTCGAGAGATCTATCATAGTTGAAAGTAATAATTAATAGTTTATTTGAAAGAAGCTGATTTAGATTTGGTGTCAACAGTCTCTTATAAAGATAAGTGTACCATCTATTTGGCGATTCATCGATGGGAAAAAGGTCCTTGGTATTTTCAATAGGGATAAGCGCATACGCGATTGCTAATTTCCCGATTTTTAAATATTCAGTGCGAAGTTCAAGAAATTTATCGATTGACTGTATCCTGCTAATATTAAAATCATTAATAAAAGACTTTATTAAATCTTTATCTTCAATTCCCAGTTCGGATAATAATTTAGGCCAAGGGCTAGTCCCGAAATTCCTTAAGATCTTGTTTCTCAAATTAATCCCAGATGGAAATCCATATGGAATACTTGCGCCTGCGCCCAGGACTAAACAGGTCGGTATTTCTATCATTAGTTCTCCCTGCCCAATATCCCAGGGCAATGGATTTCATTTAAGAATATTCTACGCAAAAGGCCATGTCAAATTTTGCGACGTGTTTATCGCTAAAATGGGCTTAGAAGGGCTTAAACGGACTTAATGCCCTTTTCTTTAAAATGCTTCCTAAGTTATTGATTTTCAAGGTTTATATGGGGAGATTTGTTGGGGTGGGTCAACGTACAGAGTTTCAACCCTAATTGATAGTTCCGTTTTAATCAATTATGTCAAGCATCATGATTTGGGGGTCCAGCTCGGACAAAGCCATGAGGCTTTCGCGGCCGTTTAGGTAAGGTTAAGGGGATTTACTTTTGTGATGTTTCTGATTATAATAGACTTATATATGGCTGGGACCTGAGACTGCAAAGGAGAAAAAAAATATGAAACGTTTATTTGGTTTGGTGTGTTTGGGTTTTTTGGTTTTGAGTTTACCGATGGCGGCAATGGCCCAGGAGGACGGTGCCTTTATAGCTACCTATAATAAGTGGAAAGACCAAACCATAGTTGTCCCGAATCTAACGAACATCGCCATGGACATTCCGATAAATGGCCACCCTATGGTATTGGCGTCTGCGACTTTTAAAGGAGACAAGGCAACCGCGAACACGCTTATAGAAAGCACTTTGCGTTTGTATCTTATTTTTCATACTCGGCAAGATGGCCCGCCGAGGATTGGGAATACTTATTGTTTAATTCAAGATGGTGTTTTTTTTGTAGATGGACAGCGTAGGGAATTGCATGGTTTATATTGGCGAGTTACGTCCGCACAGGTCGCCCCCGGGCGAATTGTTTCTGGCGCATACATAAATGCTGAGTATGGTGAATTTTTTGATATTCCTTTGGTACGAGGGGCAGAGATATTGACTATTAAGGATTTTGCTTTTGCTAAGGTTATTGAAGTCAGATTTAACACTTGGAGCAAAGAGCACCCGTATATAGAATTTGTTTTGACCCCGGAAGACACTAAGTACCTTAGAGTATTTTTGGATTTGTATTATCATATTGAAGGTTGGCAGAAATAAAGAGGGGAAGGAGAAAATGATAAATTGGTTCGTAGAAAATATAAAACTATAGGAATGAACAAACATGGAAAAAGAAATGAAAAAGGAAATTCCAGATTTTTTTTAACTAGTTGAAGTTTTAGGTCATTTTGTCCGGCACAATGATATTGGCCTTCAATTGCAGTCCATTCAAAGTTATCTTAGACCTCAATTCGAGCAAGGGCGTGAGACCTTAGTAGTCACAGCCTGATTAAGGCCAGGGGTATTTACTTTTGTGGTCCAATTGAGTATAATAAATTGTGAACGACAACAGCTTATCGAAATCGGGGATAAAAAAATATTTTTGCTTTGATCGGGATTTTTCTGGCATTTTTTTCTTCAACATTTTTTATCTTTTGGAAGAGGCCGATTAATGGGAAAACTTAACGAGGAGACTTAAACATGTTACCAAAATTTCTCCGTTTCAAAAGTCTGATGATCTCAGACGATAACGGAAAGACATGGATTGTTGTCCGTCAGCACTATTTGACTGACGATCAAAATCGGTTCTTGGATACAATACTCCAAGGAAAGAGATTCAAATTAATAGAGGATTCAACCAATGAAAAAATTGAAAAAGTCCAAACAACTGAAGGATGAAGAAACCCCTTCAGGACCGTCACTAGAATCGAAAGATTCTGAAAAATTCCCTTCATTTCTTGACCAGAAGAAAATTGTTATCTTGATTTTTCAGGATAAGAATAACATTGAATTTTATCGTGACAGTACTGACCCTAAAAATTTTGATTTAAAACCAGGGGAAGATATAGTCCGAATCATTTTTAATTTTTATGACAAATACAAACGTTGTCCGAATGATGAGGAAATAATAAAAGAGATCACCGATTTTCTAGTAGAAAATGAACGTCTTCCTGAAGAACCATATCTTGATCTTTTAAAAGAACTCCTTATCCCTTCTGAAGTTGATTATACAAGGGATGAATATCTTGAATTTCTTCGGAACCAAAAGATCAAATGCACTGCATTGGAAATGATAAGGTCAGAAAAACCAACCTTAGAAATAATTTCAAAGACCATTGAAGAACTTGAGAAAATCCTGAAAACAGGGTCTCCAAAATTTGAAGAGATTGTCCTCAGTGACGTTGAAGAAAAAGAGGTCAAGTGGTTATGGAAATATAAAATTCCTTTAGGGACAGTAAGTCTAATTGTCGGATATCCTAATGTTACCAAATCCTATTTCACGATGATGATGACCGCATTTGTGACCCAGGGGATTCCTTTTCCTAAAGGACATTTTGAGAATCTTGGTCAAAAAAGTTCCGTCATTGTTTTGTCTGCAGAAGACGACCCCGAAACGACAATAAAAAAGAGAGTTAGGGTCCATGGAGGGGATTGCAGTAAAGTGGTTTCCATTGGAATCAGTAAAGAAAATTACTACATATTTAGTCTAAACAAAGACCTAAAATACCTGGAAAGAAAAATTATAGAATTGGGAGACGTCAAATTGATCATTTTTGACCCCGTGGCTGCATACCTGGGGACAGATATGAGATACGACCCCAACAAGGAAATGCACGTCCGATCAACCTTGGCTCCCCTCGCAGGACTTGCAAGAAAATATAATCTTGCAATTGTGGGAATCATGCACTTGAATAAGAAAGAGGACGCAGCAGCCATTACTCGAGTCTCAGGTTCCATGGGATTTTGCGCCGCCGCCCGGGCGGTCTGGCTGGTTGCAAGGGACAAAGAGGACAGGGTTCTTTATCATTTTGTTTCGCTCAAAAACAACCTTGCAGAAGAATCCTTTGGACTTTCCTACAGGATTGTTAAAGACAGGATTACCTTTGAAAATTACGAGGAAGAGAATTTGGACCCAGATGAATTATTGTCAAGGGAACGCGGGGTTGAATCCCCAAGGGGAGAAGCCAAGGAATTCCTGACAGGACTTTTAGGGACTGGAAGAGAAATACCCGCGGTGGAAATACAGGAGTTTAGAAAACTTGAAGGGATTGCATACGAGACCCTGAATAAAGCCAAAAGGGAATTAGGGGTAAAATCCAGAGAGGTGGGAGTTAAAGGAAAAGAAGGGGAAAAAGATAAAACCAAGTGGGTCTGGTATCTCCCCGCGCATTTGATCAAGAAAGAAGAAAGTCCCGAAGAAGAGTCAATGCCAGAGTAACTGAGTAACTGAGTAACTGACCCTTAATCATAAAATTCATTTTCGGGGGGGGGGTAGGTAAAAATGAGAGTATCTGAGTAACTGAGGAAGGGTTAGATACTCACATACTCAAACACTGACTATAAACCTAAATAAAAAATAAGGGTTTTTTCAGGTCATATACTCATGTTTTTTTACCCCCCCAAGTAAAATAAAATATGCTTTTGGTCAGGGGGTCACGGTTCCCATGGTCTTTCAAGGAAAAATGAATAAGTTTTGATTAAGATACCCACAGGGCCACAGGGCCGGGTTTTTTACAGATTTCAGATATTCAAAAACCCATGGCCAATTTATTTTTTAAGCCCGGGACAAAATACCCGGTAACAATTGACTTTTCAGATAGAAATTAAATTTTCTGAAAATGCGCTATTTTTGTCTGCGTGGCGTATAATATTAACAGAAGAATTTGATCGGGACCTGAGACGAGTCAAGGAGATAAATCATGATAAAAAAATCAAATGAAAAAGGCACGGATAAATTGGTCGCCGAGATTAGAAGAAACAAAGAGGAATTTGCAAAAGTTATAAAGCTGAAATTGCCTCAAAAAGAAGAGGATGAAAAAGTGATAAAGCTGATCGAGCAGTATGGCGGCCTGGCCAAAAGACTTTATAATCGGGTGAAGCTTTACAAAAAGATTTATTACACCTCTTTAACAAAAGAGAGAAAAAAAGAAGTAGATAAAGATTTGAAAAGGGTCAAAGCCGATATCGGGAAAATAGAAGCTTATTTGATAAAGTGGAAGGCCGGACAAGAAGCGAAAAAAAACTGGGAAAAGAAAAACAAGGAGCTGGTCCAAGTCTTAATGAAATTGGGCAAAGCGCAAGGAAAAATTGAACCCGGAATTTTTAGAGATTCTAAAGGTAAAATTGCAGGAAGATTTACTGCGGAATCCCTGGAGAAACTGGGCACGCTTACTGCCCAGTTTTATATGGCCATTTGGGATAAGATTTGGCCGGAGATCAAAGATGAAGATTTAGAGCAAAAAACGATAGCACTTTTTGCCGGCATGGATAAGTTTAAAAAATTAAACAAGCGAATCGGTATAAAGTTCCAAATAGAAAAAATTCCAGAGAAAAAGGAATAAAGAGAACAGTATCACTCCCGCTCGTACGCCCGCCCGCGCGAGTACATCTCCCCTGGTTTGGATATTGTTTGTAACGGCCTTTTAATATCTCCAGTCAAAATCACCTGTAACCAGGTTCAGGCGGAACCATAAGGCCGGCTTTCCGGCAGCGGTGAACGCCGGAGAAAAGAAGAAAAAAAGAGGCGGAAAGAGGGGCGAAAGAAAAGAGAATCCCTTGATACAGGAGGCCAGAAATAAGAGGGGGAACAGCGGAATAGCAGACAAAGCCTTAATGGCTGCAAGAACCTGATAAGCGGCACACCCGGCCGATTCGGCAACCCGGCGCCTCCTTGGTCAGGGGGCAAGCCTTCGCCTGCTGAGGTTCCTCCCAGTATGACCAGGAACAACCCGAACTCATTCGGCCTCACCCGGGGCGTGACAGGTCAGGGGCATATAGGCAGGCAAGGGCCATATCAAACAAACTCAACCACGGCCTCCCAGGGCGAGTCTGGTCGCGTCTGGGCCGGCTTGCCAGGCCCTATCTTGGTCGACTAACCGGGCAAAGGACGGCCGGCCGCCTGGTTTCTGTTGTTAATATGTACCTAATAATAACATAATTGGACAGGTAATCGCACTAGAATCAATGACTTGGGGAAAAGGGTTGAAAGGCGCTTCTGCAAGTCCTTTAGAAAAGGGGGTTTAAAAGGCCCCTTTTCAGGCGCAAGGCCGCCGTTTTCAAGGGTTTTGGGCGGCCTGAAAATAATCTAAAATAAACGTGTCTTTTCAGCAGAATCCGCGCTATGATTAATCTTAGGTATCCTATCGGATAATGAGACTATGGAGGAAAAAGGAGAATGAACGGGCGAAGGCGGGGACGCGAAAATGATTGAGTGTGGCGCGGCCCGTTCCTACCTTTCCTACCTTTCCGGCGTTCTGCCGGACCCCCCTAAATTGCAATGCGGGCCGCGCTGCTTTTTCTGTTTCCGGGAGGGGGGACCGTGGGCCGGAAAAACGGCGCCGCCGGCGCGAGACGGCCGGCCAGGGCAAGGCGACCTTGAAAGGAGGAGAATGACGGAGAGCGGCTGAGAAACAAGGCCAAGGGTTGGCCGGACAGCCGGCCAGGGCAAGGGCAATCGGACAAAAACGGAGAAAAAATCGAATGCCAAAGGAAACCAAGAAGAATCTGCCGCCGGTGATCCTCTTCAGATACCAGCGGAAGGGGCTGACCCTCGAGGAGCACCTCAAGGCGATGGGCCTGCAAGGCGCCCCCTATGTCGGCCTGAACGGCGACTGGAGGGCCTACGGCCTCGAAGACAACCCGAAGTTCCGCAAGGCCAACTACCTGGCGGTCAACTCGGTGGGCGAGGTTTTGGGCGAGGAGCGGGAGACCAGGGAGAAGGCCGAGAAGAAACCCGCCAAGGCCAAGAAGGAAAAGGCGGACAAGCCCAAGGCCAAGATTGAAGAAGAGGCCGAGAAACCCGCGAAGCAGGCCAAGAAGAACGGGAAGGGACCGCTCAAGGTCAAGAATGCCGAGGGCAAGATCGTGGAGGTCGGCAGCCGGGCATAAGGCCAAGGGAGCGTGAGCCTCTTCAACCCCTCGTCCGTGCGTGCGGGCGGGGGTTTTTTTTTGGCTCAAGTTGATCTTCGATCCTGGCTTGAAAAAGTGCAAAGGCTGAGGTGACTTGATGAGCGTTGACCTATATCGGGTAAAATATAATTTTGTTTATGGATCGCTGACTCAAGAACAGGTTAATTTCATTGACGGCATAATTTACCGCTCAGACGATGGCACGTATGAACTGAGCACTGGGAATTTCCAGGAGTTAAAGGGGAAGAGATCAAGATATGAAAAGCTTTACAAAGCAGACCTGGCAGAACTCTTCAGAAAATTTGGTGATGAAATAGAAAAGGGGAAAGGTCATTTTAGTTTCAGAGTGTTTTAAGCAGGGAGATTAACTATGCGTCCGAAATATGTCGTAATTCAACCCTGCCCGAATATGCTCTAGGCAGCCGACATGGACATTCTTGAAAGCGTTCGGAAATTGGAGGAGTTGGTCAGGTCGATCCGCAACGTCATGAACACTGCGGACAAACGAACAATCTTTGTTCCGGCCGAAGAAGGAGTGGGAAAGGTAAAAAAATGACCAAAGACGTTTTCCAAGAATGCCATGGGAAACTTGAGGCGCTCTTCGCCGGGCATGGGGGGCTTGAGAATTTTCTGGCGAACCAAGAGCCGGGATACCTCAGGCTCAAAAGCGAGGGGTGCATGGACCTGAGCATCGACCGGCTCGGGCCGGACAGGATCGCCGTGGCCCACAATTTCATCCAGAACGGCGACGTGATGGCTGACCCCGATATGGAAGTACTGGTCGATATGACGACGAGGACGGCCTTCGGCATGGCGTACCAGCTTGACAGCCTGGGCGTCTATCAGACCGCCGAGGATGGGACTGGCCATGTTAACGCAGATCTGCGCCTTGAGCTTTCCTCGTTCCTTCAAAAGTGGCTCAAGAACCTGGAAGCGCAGGGGTTTTATAAGATTGAAAGGGGGATAAAATGAGATGCAATCGTTACAATGGAAGGGGACGTTGCCCGGATGAGGCGGAATACCTACTCTATGACCATGAAAATTTACCTATTCCTGGGGGTTTGTATTGGGCGAAACATTTGACAGAGATTATCTCCGAGTATGTTGAAAAACTTGGTGAGCGTTGGCGCTGGATCGCCGGGCGCTGGATACGGGTAAGAAACCAGACTTTGCGAGTTGGTTTTATTAAGGAAAATCAGCCTGGACTTCGACGACATTGAGCCTCTGGAACGAGCATTTAACAAATACACTTCCTTGGGAAGCGGACTCGTCTTTTACAAGGGCGATGAGCTGGAGTTCAAGCTTGAAGATGGTAAGGTCGTTTTGAAGAGGAAGAGAAGAGGTTGATAAATATAGCATATAATTATAGATTATTCTGAGACGCAGAGGACTGGCTAAATAACGAGTGCTGGAGCGATTAATGGCCAAGATAGATGATGTTTTCGAACTACTTAAATTAGGGAAGCTCGCTCAGGCAAAACCCATTCTTGAGGAAATCTTAAAGAACGATCCCACAAATATCGATGCTTTATATAACCTTGGGATGTGTTTCACAGAATCGGGCCAGCCGGAAAAAGCTATCCCTTTATTGAAGCGTTGTGTCGAGCTAAAACCTGATTTCGATAATGCCTTTGTCGCTTTAGGTTTTGCTTTTGAAAGAACAAATGACAGCGAGAACGCCAAAAAATATTTCCTCGAGGCTATAAAGATAGATCCGAACAATTCATATGCATTAAGAAACTTGGGCGGTCTCTTTGGGAAATCGTCAGATTTAGAGAAAGCGATCTATTACCTCGAGAAGTCCTATCGAATAAATCCTTCAGATCCGATGACTGTCTACGGTCTTGGCCATATGTATAAAACCATTGAAGAATACGAGAAGGCAGACGAATTCTTCAGAAAAGTCTTAACTCTGGATGCGCCGGAAAATATAAAGGACTTAGCGAAAGACGGTCTTAGGGAAATAGCGATCAGCAATTTAAAATCCAAAGGCTTCAGAATCGACGCCGTTTTTTATCTCTTGGCCGCTTTGCAGCTTTTTAAGCAGAAGCAAGACGAAGAGGTTAGGAATATCTCATTTGAAATTGCGCTCAAAGGACGCGAGGGCCTTGATATTAATGATCCCCAAAAGAAATATAGGATAAAGCTTCTTGAGGGAGAGTATACCGGATTGCAACTCGTGTGTTATATGTATGCCGGTTTTAAAAGAATTGATCAACCATTAGATGTTGGAATTGATTTGTCGAAAGAATATCAATTCGCCATGAAGTTATTCAGTTCTGAGGATGTCCATTGAACCTTGATCTGATTCAATCAACCAAAAACATCATTCAGCTTGCGGAAGACGTGAGCAAAAAGAAATTTCAGTTTGTCGAAAAAAAAGATTTAACCTCTTTTGCTAGGGTTAAACCCGCTAGAAAGAATATGCCCTTCCATTTGATATATTACAAAACCGAGCATAATGATTTGATTAATCATCTTATCGCCCATGAATGCGGACATATCGTCAGAATGTTTGCTGTGCCTGAGGAAAATCGGCTAATCCCCACAACAAACAATGATACCAAAAGTACGGCCCAGGCTGAGATTGAAGAAGATATTAATAAATTATCCTCATCAATTCCTTTTAATCAGATGCCTCAGATCGTAAATATGTGGTACAGCGGTACTATTACTCAGGTTACCAATCAACCTCCTGATCTAATGATTGAAAAATGGATTCATGATGATTATCAGGAGCTGCGGGAGTTGCAGCTTCAATCCATAAAAAAACAACACGATGAAGCGATAGTTGCTTTAACCAATCGAGTAGCACGTTTGACGCCCCGAAAAATATATGAGGTGTCTAACGTTATGAACTATTGTTTTTTTAAATATTTGGGGTTGTATCTCAATGCGAATTTCCTTCAACCGTATTGGGACTTTAAATATAAAAGAAAGGGAGAAGAACTGGCGAGAATTACGCTGGATTATAAAGACGATTATCTCGGCGATTTGGAGATGATCAACAAATGGGCGGAGTTTTTAGAAATTACAAAATGGTTTGCTTGGACAAATTTTGAAAACGTGCCACCGGATTATCAAAACATGTTTTGAGGATACTTCGGGATTGGATTCAATTTCATAATCCCAAGAATCTGACCGAAGCAATTATTGTTGAAGCCAGAGAACTTCTCGAAAAATATTTATGGCTTGATCTCGATCAGGTCAAAGGACTAGATGAAAAGAAATTGAATAAGCTCAAAGAAGAAGATGCTAATATCTTTATTTTTCTTCTCTACTTATGCGATGTTCTTAAAATCGATTTAATAAAAGAAGCAGACAAGAAGATTTCTATCAATGAAGAAAAATACCCGGTAGCAAAAGCTAAGGGAACGGCCAAAAAATATACTGAGCTATAATCATGAGACTGTATGCCGGTACTTCTCAACAATTCATTCAAGATACGATTCAAAACCAAATTGCCGAAAAGCTAAAGGCAAAGATCGAAGCCGCCGAGAAAAGCCAGGTCGCCATGAAAGCGGTCGATTCGTGTTGGGAAAGGCGTGGCAAGCCCGCGCCTGGAGATATCGAAAAGTGGAAGATGATTTCTTTTGAAGCACAAGTCATTTTGGTTGATCTTGGTGATTGCCGCAAACTTTTGGCGCGGGGGATTATTGATCGCCCCTTCCCTGGCTACGCGCTTACGAATAACTCGGCCAGCATTCGGCGAATGAAAGGAAGGCTGGCCCAGATAGAGGCACAGCCGCAGAGAGAGACAAGCGAGCGGGAAGAGCGGGGAATCAAGGTCATAGAGAATGCCGAAGAGAATAGGATCCAGCTTATTTTTCCAGGCAAGCCTCCCGGAGAGACGCGATCCCTTCTCAAGTCTTCCGGCTTTCGCTGGAGTCCTTACAATGGCGCTTGGCAACGGCATTTAAACAATGCGGGGATCGCCGCGGCTGATTATTTGCTGGCGAAAATAAGGGAGAATAAATAAATGGGCAAGCACACACCGGGGCCGTGGAGACTAGAGGCCATAGATTTATATGAGGCGGGGGTAGAGAGAAAGCGGAAGGCGCCGGCGGCTCGGACTCCTCTCCAGTGACACTACGGCAACTTGGCAAGCAGGACAAGCTCCAACTTTCCGCACGCCAGCCGGGTCAGCTGCAGCGAGTTGTTAGGCAGCCAGGTTACCCACTTCCAATCTTCGAACATGGGCAGACAGGATTCATGTAGCACTCGTCACAGTTAGGAGACTGAGGACGGCACCACTGGCGGCCAATCTGCCAGCACGGCAAGTCTAGCAGCCCTGGAAACTCCGCTGAGATCGCCCTCGCTGCGTATACGAACTCCTCTGCGGGCGCGTCGGGCGGAACAAGACCGAGGCGACTAAAGACACGCCTCACATGCACATCGACCGATACGTCGATGGAGTAGTAATCCGCCATCGGGACCTTGAGGTCTCTGGCGAGGATATTGGCGGCCATGGTTGCGATCTTCGGCCCAACCCCCTGGAATTGGAGGAACCGGTAGACGACTAGAGCGCTGGGTGGCCGGTTGTCCCAAATGCGCGCGGCGTTGCCCTCGTACTCCCGCTGGATGGTACGGATGGCCGCATGCAAATGGGCAGCCATTATGACGGGGAAGCGGTGAAGGGGCTCCGGCTCGCCCATCAGGCGTGTGACGTCTTCAAGGCTGAGCGGTCGAAGCCTCTCAAACTCGAAACCACCAAGCCTGGAAGAGAGTCTATAGGGTACCAGCCAGGCCAACTCCGCTTTGACTTGGCGATCCATCACGCAAGCGATTACGTACGCATGCGGAGTGCGATCGAGGTCGTTGAGGACTAGATCGGCCTCATGATTGCCGGTGAAGGCGACAAGCTGCCGCGGGGAGCGAAAGAACTCCCATCCTTTTGCCATCAGCACTTCGGCGATTCGCCTGTCGAACACATTGCCTCCTGGCTGCCTAACGACCGAAATCAGCGGCGGCTATAAACCGTCCGCTGGAGTGATTTGTTGAACATATCTCATCCTGCCCTTTTTTCCATATTGGTCTTCAGAAGATCTAACAATTCTTTTAGGTCTTCTTTGCTGTTCACAGAGAATCCTGTCCATTTGCCTTCAGGATTGTAGGTCTCGATTACAAATGCATTTCTGCGGGGACTTAGGTACACGAAGAGTCGCCCGCCAACCTTGATTGAAATCGCATATTTGATGGGTTCAATCAGGATTTTGTCTTTCTTCCATTCTGATATCTCCTTCAAAAACTCCTCAGCAATACGTCTGATTTCGGAATTGGTTATGTATGCAAGTCGTTTTTCAATTGTCGGTATCTCCCCAATAGGCTCGGGCCTAGGCGGAATTGCAATTTCGTTGAACACAGGCATTATATCTTCCGAATCGTCAAACTTGATTGCTTTATACATGAAAAGCGAAATATTCGCGTCTATCCATTTGCATCGATTGATGAGTGTTTGAGAGAAACTAGGCGCAATGAGGAAAAGACGTAACTCTTGGACGGGATCAATATCAGCGGTATTATATAATCGGGCAAAAGCTTCAACGTTGTTTGAGACGTAGTCAAAGTAATCAAGGGCTTGAAACAGCATCCCGTCGTCTTCAAGGATTTTCAGCTCGACAACAACAAGCGCTTTCCCACTGTCAACGAAAAGAAGGTCCAATCGTCCTTTCTCAGTGCGCCGTTGATGGTCAACATATTTCAGACCTTCTTCTATAAGATCGGCACCTGTTCTCGCCAGGTCTTCAAGTAGAGCTTCTGAAACATCCACCTGTTTATAACGTTTCATCGTTCCTCTCCTTCTGTTCAATGCTCCGCATCAGGCGCTCGGCGCACCGGTCGAACTGAAACCCACCATACGACGGAAACCACGCCAGCCCTGACCGCCCGTTGGCCGAGGCGCGGAGCGCCGCGTCGCCTGCATGCGGTTGTTGGGCGGGCATTTGAGCTTGCCAATGCGGCTCTTATTTTGAGACTCTGCCATCTATGAAATCTTGAGCGCATGAGTAATGCCAGTTAGTGTAACTCCGATAAGGAATGCTCTCATATCCCTGAGGTTGATATGTACCACCTTGAGAATGGTAAACGACTTTCCTTGCAACGATATTTTGCGTCAAGCTGCGATACAGTGGCAAATATTCTTGGCCACCGAAAAAATATATCGTTTCGTCCGCGTGAATATCGCTATCTTGTAATTGGTTGAAATCTTTAAACCAATCACTCGGGCGTCGCTTACTGTAAGGTTTACCTTGATTAGAAAAAGTGATGTCGTAATACGGTGTTAGAAAATCCGAACGAATTAAGCCCCATCCCGCAGAAAGAACAAAAACATTTTGCGCGCCGTATTTTTCGACCAACGCCTTGTAAATTGGAGGCCTATACAATTTCCAGGCATAGCAGAGATTGTCAGGATTCAAGCCTTTCTGATTATATAATTTCAGATAATCTCTCCAAGTGCTATCCGCACCATCTATGTTGTCATCGGGTCTATAACAATTGGCTTGTTGAATGCACTTTTCGGGGTGTGCTACAAAAAGGACTTTTTCTCCAGAAAGTTTTGCAAGCCTTCCTGCATTTTCATTTTTCCAGCCAGCGCATTGAATTACTATCTTCATGGAATAGCTGTGTCCTTTATGAGGGTGGCTATATTAAAAGGCCCGCCTAATGTTCGCGATAACCAGCGCACGCCTTAGTAATACTACCTTTCATAAAACTGAGGCGTGGCGCGCGTCTGGTTCATTGCGTGGTTAGGCATGTTTGCGTCGCCCCTGTCTGCTGGTACCATACGGCACGATCTCTCCGGCAAACGTTAAAAAGATAAGAGTTTGCTTTTCGGATGTGGCGGCCGAGTCAGTCTCATTGCGTCGATTTACCCCTCCAACCATCGTAAGGAAGCATAAATCGTGACAAAAAAAATGTCAAGGACGGTTAGAGATAATCAAAATCGATGTTTTCAGAATTATTTCCCTTTCATTATCCTCACCCCCTGATACGGCACGATCTCAATCTTCCCGGAATCCTGAAGCTCTTTCAGAACGAGCCAGGCTTTCCTATTGCCCGTGATCGCTAGGGGCGTCCTGTAGCAATAAAAAGTAAGGGTAAGTCGGAGAGGAGAAAGGAGAAAGGAGAAAGGAGGGAGGGCGAAGTTGAAAAGGTAATATGGGATGAGATATCCACAATCATTGTTAATAAGCCTGTTAATAAGTGAGTAGAGTCCTTTTTTAGTGAATTGATTCTCTTGCATTTCTGGCTATTCGCACAGAGATTCGGTGATTAGGCAAGGCCGGCTGTTAGCAAAAGGGGGGTTGATGGTAACCACAAAGGTGGGACTCTCCCCAGCCGGCGCGAGAGAGCTGTTTTTATTGTATCATAATTTGACAGCGCCTTTTCGCTATGCTAAAAATTTAAGGTAAAAGAAGGTTATTCATTTACGGCAATCTACGGCAAAAGGAGGGCTAAATGAAATCCAAAACCAAATTTGTTTTGATGATCATTTTGTTTATTCTAGCGGCGGGTTCTTTATGCTGTAACGGGAAACCCGATCAGAATGCGCAAACTTCGACTGGCAGCAAGAAAGAGATAACCATAGCAAGCTGGAACCTGAAAAACTTTGGTCAGACGAAATTGAACGACCCGGCCCGCATAAACGTCATAATAAGCGTTCTGGAAAAATACGACATAATCGCAATTCAGGAAGTAGAAGATGCGAGCCTGACCCTGCCAGCTCTGCTCATTGGCAAAATCAACTCGGATGGCAAAAACTACAATGTCGTTTCGAGCAATCGGTTAGGAAGAGACGGGAAGGAACAATATTTGTTTGTTTACAACGATGACGTGATAGACTTTATTCCTGATACCACGGGATACGGGATTGAACCAAAAGATGAATTTGCAAGGGAGCCCTTTTATGCAATGTTCAGGGCCGGAAATTTCGATTTTTATTTGATGACAATCCATACCGACCCGGACGATGTTAGCGTAGAAATACCGGCGTTGAAGAATGCATATGTCGACCTTCAGGACAAAACCCCGAATGAAAATGACATTGTTCTGCTCGGAGACCTTAACGCCAAGGCGCCCGGGGTAACAGCCGGAAGCTATATCAGTATGGACGCTATTGCGACCATACCGAATATTGTCTTTATAATCAAAGAAGAAACAAATACAAGGGGCGGGAAAGCTTACGATAACATAATTTTTCAAGGCAACTATACTGCCGAGTATTCCAATTCCTGTGGAGTTTATAAGTTTTGGGTAGATTACGGATTGACAGAGGACGACGGATTTAAGATTTCAGACCATAGACCTGTTTAGGCAAAGTTCAGAACAGATTTAAAAGACGATGATTAAAATAGAAAAAATTATTGAGGCGGGTGGAGGCCGATAAACATTAAAGAGGTAATGGCTTAAATTGATGATATCGTTATAGCCTATTGAAGATTTAAATAGCATGATGCTAAAATTAAATGGGGATGTTAAAATGAAAATAGCATTTTTAGGATCATCTTCAGCTTTATCAAGCTCTACGAGAGACTATACTTCACTCGCGGTAAACATATTTGACCAGTGGATTATGATTGATTGTGGTGGAAGTCCTGTGAAAAAACTATCGCTACTCGGAATAGATTACATGAAAATTGATACAGTATTGATAACACATACACATCCTGATCATGTATACGGTCTTCCTGCGATTATACATGAAATGCTCCTTCGAAAAAGGCAAAAGAGTTTAAATATTTACTGTCCAGAAGCGGGGAGTATTTTTTTAAAAGAGCTATTTCAAATTTTCTTCAGAGATGAAAAGGAGATGTTTGAAATAGATATCCATCCTGTAAAGGTTCAGCCACAGGTAATTATTGAAAAGAATTTAAATTACGAGATATATGGAATCGCTGTAGATCATGGAATAGAAGCATTTGGTTATAAAATCTTGGAGAAAGGGGGGAAATCGCTTGTGTATTCAGGTGATACAAGACCTAGTCAGAATCTTATAAGAAAAGCAATTGGCGCTGATTTATTAATACATGAATGTACTTACTCAAAAGAATTCGAAAAACTAGCAGAGGAAGGTGGGCATTCAACCTCCTATCAAGTGGGGGAAATAGCTAGGAAGGCAAATGTAAAGAAACTAATATTGACACATATTAATCCTATTTCTAAAGAACGTGAAGATCTACTATTAGTCGATGCGAAAATTTGCTTCGCTGGAGAGGTGTCTATTTCTAAGGATATGCTCTTAATTGAAGTATGATCTAGCGGGGAATATATGGGTTTGTTAGAAGAAAATATCCGGGAACATCCTCTAAGATCTTTGGTCGTAAGCCTAATCTCATTCATTGGTGTTTTGAGCGGTGTTTATACTCTTTTTCCTTTTGAATTAAAGTACGCCGTTTTGGCTTTTTGTATATACGGAGTTGGATTTATCCTTGCATACGTATATTGTAGAATAATATCTCAAGCTGCGAAGTATTTTGAAAATCAATCGACAGCTACAAAAAAGATATTGACTAAAATATTAAAAGCTTCAAGAGAAATAAAAATTATATCATTTACTTCTGAGACTTATTTTGCTCTTATTAGCCAAAAAATAATAGAGGGATTACTTGATAGAGGGATCAAATTCAAAATACTTGTATCGCATCCTGAGAATGAGAATTTCTTGAGAGACGATAAGAGAGCGAGATATGGAAAAATAATAAATACGTATATAAAAAGATGGTCAGATCTCGGATCAATTACACGTTCTATTGAAATAAGGACGTATAAATCTATTCCCATTTTTCGGGCTATTATAATAGATGACATTTATTATTTTATAGGCACGTACTATTATCCCTTACAGGATTATGGGGATAGTAATCAAATTTATTATATAAAAATAAATCCGAATAAAAAGTATAGGAAAAATGCTAAAGGAATGATCGCGAAAGCTTTCGATTATATATGGTCACATTCAATTCAATACCATTCATGAAAAATATTATTTGATAGGCAGAGAGACATCGATTATTCTAATTACCTGATAAGGAACGATTTCTATACAAATAGCCTGAGACCTGCGTAAAAATAAAATGATGATCACGATAAATCATAAAAAAACCGATATATACAAGTTTTTACCGTCGGATTCTTAACGTACTTTTTAGTTAGGTTAAGAATCAACTCGGAAATATCGCTTTCCCAGATCAAATATTAAAAATATTTATTTTTTCACGCCGGATTCAGGTTTATATATTTATAGAACTAACGTACTTGGTCTAATGCCCAATTTCTTTTTTATTAGAAGGCACTAGATGGAGAGTTCCTTTATACCACCGAGCTCGAATCTCTCTTGGGAATAAATAATATTTTATATAAAGATGTTTTTCTGGTATAAATCGTGGGTCTCGCTCTGATAGAAGTTTTGATGCTTCTTGAGCAATTTCTTCAAGCACTTGAGTTTTAGGAAAATTACTCGGAATTACAAAAAAGACAAATTCTATGAGAACTCGGTGACTTCCTGTCGCCAAAATATTTGGGAGAGGCACATTTAATTTTTCCGAAATCATTTTTCCAATTTTCTGCATCTCAGGCGATGTTTCTATTTGATTTCGTCTCATTGCCAACAAAGATACAAGTTCTAGAACGCTGATAATATTTTTTTGGATTTTATCTTCTGGCAAATTATTTGGCAGATGACCGGTTTTGTGCATAACATGATTTCTCCAACGTATTGCAGTAAGGACATTGTTAAATTCGATTTTTGCGATGTCATCAGGATCGAGGCAGAAGTCTAGGAGTGCTGCAATGCGAGCTGATAAACCTAGCTGGGGCTGTAAAAGCTTATCAATTCGGTCACGAGGAATTTTTTTATATAAAGCCATGTATTTTTCAAGATATTGGTTTGTTACAACCTCAAGACACATAATGGATTCTACCAAAGACATTCGGTAGTTGCGGTTTTTTAAATATTCTAAGGTGTCAACAAGAAATTCCTGCTCGGGTGAAGGAGCTATATCATCCTGAATTGATTCTTCAATATCGGCCCATAATAAAACATCTAGCTCATCAATTTTTTCAGGTATCAATATAAATAGAAAATCCTTAACCGGGTCTTTCTTTAAAATAGGCGCGAAATATTCTTCATCTTTGGATACTTCTATATCCCATCTTCGAAGATAGCGTTCGGCTTCCATTTCCAGAGGATTAATTTCGTTAACAGCTGCCATAAATCCAAAATTACGGATACCGCGCAGAACACGGTTTATTATCGGAACTAGTAATTTTAATAGGCTCGGATAATCTGATTCTTCAATAGGTATTGATTCAATCTCCTCAATTAAGAAATCAATGATATTAACTTTACGGCCATAGATTTTTTCTTCCTCCGAAAGATTAAAAGAGAATGGTTTTTCTCCTGATAAATTAAATTTTACATTAAGACCTTCATGTTTAAATTCACTCGACAAAATTAAAGCCTCCGGGGACGACCCCTTAGCGAAGGTGACTAAAGGATAATGCCATCTGACTTTCATTCTTATTTTTCCTCTCTATTGTAGGCTCTAATGTTAATTCATTATTAAACTCGAATCTTCTATATAACTATAATAACAATATACTTCAAAGTCTACGAAAGAAATGTCTAGCCATTATAAATATTTATATCGGTTCGGACATTAGGTGTGTTCATCAAATTTTATGAAAAATGGATGTCTTTAAATAAGTCGGGAGATTGATTGTTCGAATTTTATCTAGAAATATTATTATAAAGATTTCATCCTCCATCATGATTTGTAATATTCGATCTGTATAAAACCTCTCCGAGTCTTGTATGCTCTACTGATTCCTCAGCTCTTCGTCCAATATCATCCCGTATCTAATACAAAACAAGTTTGTGAACTGGCTATTCATTCCGTTATTATGATTTATAAAAAGTCTTCACTTATGTTCCTCATAAGCATGGAAATGAAGGATCTTTTGTTTGAGCGTTTCTAAGTTTGTCAATTCTCTGCCCCAAACCAATAACGTCTGATAACCATGTTGAGCGAAAAGCTCGGTTCGCTTTTGTTCCTTATCTAAATCTTGGTGCCAATATTCGCCGTTGAATTCAATGAGCTTCTTTCTAGCTTTACAAATGAAATCCGGATACTTGCCTGCTATACAGACGGACATATCGCCGATATATTCATATTCACCCGGAAATAGTTGGTCCAATACTTTTTGTAGTTCTTGCTCTTGGCTATTCGGAAACGTCCCAGCCGCTTTCATTCCACACCGAAAACAGCGGTTGCTGAACCAAGTAGTCTGCCCTCCACATGAACGACATTTTCCACCCAAGCCGATTTTTAACCACTTGTCCATAGTTGTCTTTAGTTCTGAAAAATCGGATTTTGTGAAAGCCTTCATCAATACTCGGAAATAAATATGATCGCAAATCATTTTCATTATTTCTTTTGTTGTCATCCATGGAAAACACTCCTTGCCCGCTTCAAGTCTAGATCGTTCTTCTTCAACGCAACGTTCTGTCCAGAACCTGCAAAAGCAAGATGAAGCTAAAAAAGAGAACAGCGACGATATTCACCAAAGCTCTGCCGGCAATTTTATGGCTTGCCGTCTTCCTTGCCGCAAGTTGCGCGTCCTCTGAGCCCGGCCTCACGGTCAGGGGAATCGTGAAGGAT
>Ga0315279_10004080_pt1 | contig 19817 bp, 19 predicted proteins | sample YL17G06_20_MG_FD_203694 | JGI IMG/M metagenome (GOLD analysis project Ga0315279, IMG submission 203694) | Sediment microbial communities from Yellowstone Lake, YNP, Wyoming, USA - YL17G06_20 | ecosystem: Environmental > Aquatic > Freshwater > Lake > Sediment | place: USA: Wyoming | collected... | reverse complement strand
TGGTGTCCCAAAATGTTTTCTTTAAAGCCTATTTCCTGAGAAGAAAGAAGGAAGGACTCCCCCCTCAAAAAGCCTTATTTGCTGTAGCTCATAAACTCATTCGAGTGATCTTTGCAATGCTTTCTCATAGAACATATTTCAAGGCAGAGGAGGCCATATAATAATAGTTGACTGAAACATTCTATTCCCTTATTTTTGAAAAAGGTGTATATTTCAACCGCAAATGAACAATGCGGATATACCTCGATCGCTGTAGATAATTCATTCTGGAATTAAATCGATTTTGAGCAGAAGAGAGCGTTTATTAGTTCAAGACTTACGAACCTGTTAGCAAAGCAGTAGTCTGCTACCAAGTCAAGGTTCCTTAAAAAATGCTTACTGACATCTTTGCTGAAAGGTACTCATCCCGAGTCCTTTGGGAAGCCTACACGGAGACTGAATCGAAGCTTCTCGTGCGGTGCTTTCGGATCGTTGCCGAGCAGATTATCCCTTACTGGGTCGATGGAAAGGAAAACGCTTCGGCAAAGGCGAAGTGGACATCGCTACACGACCGACTCAGTATGGAGCTTGGTTTAGCCGAACTTGCACCTCGCTATTACTCATATCAAACCACTTGGATGGGCAAGCCTTACACGCAGTCTGGCTCCTGGACCTACGACAAAGTGTGCAATGATTTCGTGTGCGCCAAGTTTACGGGCGCCGTATCTCCTGATCGATTCATGAAGGAGCGGATCAGCTTTATCGAGCTTGCGTTCCGATTGTGCGAAGAAGAGCTAATTGCGCTCAACCTTGAGCTGTCGAAAAAGATCGAAGCGGCGAAGCTGCAAGATCATCTGGGTCAGCCGCGTGGGATGCGTATTCCCGGAAGCAGGGTTGATGGAATAAGAGCTTTCAACGACTCCTTGAATGCCAGCTTTAAGGCGTCCGTGGACGAGCTAAATGAAAGGTTTAGGCGAGCTGGGACGCAGCTCAACTATCATAATGGATTTATACAGGTCGCGACTGATCCGTTGGTGGAGGAACAGATCGAGCGTGCGTTCTGGAAAGTCGTGGCAGATCCTCTATGGAAGAACGTCGACATCGATATGAAGGAAGCCTTAGACCGACGCGACGCGAATGATCGCGATCCAGCGTTCTACGCCGCACGGGCACTTGAGAGCACAATCAAGATCATTTCGGACCAGAAGGGCTGGACTCATGGCGGTGAGAAAGGCGCACACAACTATATCGACAACCTCAGCAGCAAGAACAATGGTGCGTTTATTAAGGACTGGGAAGGAGACGTACTGAAAAGCTTCTTCACTATTATCCGAAATCCATTCGGCCACGGACCAGGTAGCGCCGAAATGCCTCAACTCACATTGGAACAAACAAACTGGGCGATTGAGACTTGCATGTCATGGATCAAGAGTCTAGTTCAACGCATGTAGCGCAATGGCGATAAACAGGCCTAACAAATCGTTCGAAACGCTCCTGCACTACGCGGCCTCCGATCAACTCCGCCGTTACCCTCTCTTTCAACTCCTAATCTTCAATTCCTGGAAGGGGTTCCCCGTAATGACTTGTAGGTGAAGCTCGCAGTTTTGAATTTGATTTAGGAAGCTTTTTTATAAAAGCTTTACCAAGGTGTGACTCTTTTACCCGTTACGACTTGCTTCTACTCATTCATTTCATCGCTTGCGTTCGCAAACCTTCCTCAATTCTATTTCCGTTGAGATAAAAAAATTGATCCTATTTTCTGACCGAAGCATAGACAGTTTGTCACACCAGCGTCCTTTCTTGTTACTTTTCCAATTTTTAGTAAAATAACGTTTTTCTATCTTAAGAAAAAAACTCATAAATTCAAATAGATCCATTTCTTTAAAATTTTATCTGTGTGGCACACAAGATGCATAGAAATGGAAAAGTTTACTTTGTTTACAAAGTTTACCCTGGCAGCAGAAAGGCACGGCCTTTGGCCGTGAATTAATGATGCATCTTTTGGCCGGAATGTCCCCCCGCATGGGCGTTGTTCAGGAACCGCGGAGTCTGCCTGAGGGGCTCCAAAGACCTAACGACTGGGCAACTATGGCTCTGAATCAAACCTCACAAAAAGGGCTTAAAAATGGATGGATAAGAGCCACCTTTATTCTGAGGAAGGATTATTTAGAGAAACTCAAATCACTATCCTATTGGGAAAGAAAAAAGATAAAGGAGGTAATTGACGAGGCCTTAGGATCGTATCTGAAAGGGAAAAGAATTAGAAAAAAGACGAATAGGTGACTCTCCCATATTTAATTTCATCCTGATTATGAGGATATATTTAATAACATTCTAAAATGATTGATAATTTGTTGATTCATAAAAGAAGCTTATTAAGCGTCCTAGGGCTCCTCCTTTTCCTGGCTTGGCTGCCTTCAACCCATGGGGAATTAAAAAACAGGAATGAAGGCTTCCAAGCATTCAGGGTTCCCATTCTTCTTTATCATCGCTTTGGGCCTGTAGCCAGTGACAGCATGACAGTGACAACAAATGCTTTCGATTCGGAGCTAAAATATCTCATAAATAATGGCTATAAAGTGATACCCCTTAAAGATCTTGTAGACTCCTGTCTTGGGAAAAAACCGATTCCTAATCCCCGTTCAGTCGTGATTACCGTGGATGACGGCCACAAATCGGTCTATACAGACATGTTTCCTCTTGTCAGGAAATACCATATCCCAGTCACCCTTTTCATTTATCCTTCGGCCATATCTAATGCCCCCTATGCCATGACATGGGGCCAGCTCAGAGAGATGAAAGAAATAGGGCTTTTGGACTTCCAGTCTCATACATTTTGGCATCCTAACTTCAAGAAGGATAAGAAGAGGTTGAAACCGGATGAGTACGAAAGTTTTGTGAGCATGCAATTAAAAAAATCAAGGGAGAAACTGGAGAAGGAGCTAAATGTCAAAGTAAATATGCTGGCGTGGCCTTTTGGTATCTATGATGATGAACTCATCCAGAAGGCCATGGAAACAGGATATGTGGCCACATTTACCATGGAGCGCCATCCTGCAAATAATTTTGACAGCGTCAGGGCTCTTCCTCGTTATCTTATGACGAACGGAGAAAGAGGTAAGACATTCGGAACAATACTTGTAGGCTCACCAGGGAGGGAGAAAGACGCTCATGAGTGAAAAACGAAAAACATTGATGGTATCGTTTGTGTTCCTTCTCTTATTGGTTCCAGTTTATTCAATGGCCTATACCACTGGAAGAGTAGTTAATTTTTTCACAGGGAAACCAGTAAATGGAGCTTTTGTCACTTTGAACAATAATCTGGTCCTGACAGATGCTAAAGGAAGTTTCGTGGTGAACAGTGGGTTGAATAAATTGGCGGTGAGAGCCCCTGGATACGGAAGATGCGAGCAGGTCATCATTCCATTAGGAAGCAAGCCCCAAGGAGTAAAGCTTATCCCTCTCACACCGAAAGCCCTATACCTCTCTTTTTATGGAATAGGGGACAGAGGCATCCGAGAATCTGCAATCAAGCTCATACAGGAGACCGAACTCAATACCCTTGTCATCGATGTGAAGGGTGACAGAGGCATGATTCCTTATAAAAGCTCAATCCCCCTTGCCTCTGAAGTTGGAGCTCAGCGAATCATTACAGTAAGGGAAATGAGCGATCTGATGAGAACCCTGAAGGGAAAAGGAATCTATACCATTGCACGGATCGTTGTGTTTAAAGACAATCTCCTCGCCCTGGCACGCCCTGATTGGGCAGTGAAGACACAAAGTGGAGAGATATGGCGCGACAGGGAGAACCTAGCCTGGGTGGATCCAACGAATAAGGAAGGATGGAACTATAATATTAATATTGCCATAGAAGCGGCTCAATATGGATTCGATGAGATCCAGTTCGACTATGTGCGGTTTCCCGATGCTTCGGCCCCCCGGTTTTCAATGCCTAATACAGAGGAGAATAGGGTAAAGGTCATCTCCGGATTTCTTATGGAAGCGAGAAGAAGGCTGATCCCTTACAATGTCTTCCTCTCTGCAGATATCTTTGGCTATGTCTGCTGGAATCTTAATGACACCAATATCGGTCAAAGGCTTGAAGACCTTGCGCCCCATGTTGATTATATCTGTCCCATGCTTTACCCCTCCGGATTTCAGTATGGAATCCCCGGTTACAGAATTCCTGTTGCAAACCCCTATGAAATCGTCTATCTTTCCCTCAAACGAGCCCAGGAGAGGACCGGTCTCCCATCTCAGCGTTTCAGACCTTGGCTTCAGGCATTCAGAGATTATGCCTTTGACAGAAGATACTTCAAAGATAAAGAAATCACAGACGAGCTCAAAGCCGCTGTGGGATTCGGTTCGCATGGCTGGATGCTCTGGAATCCAAGGAACAATTATACCTCTGAGGGCCTGAGAAGAGAAAAGCCTTTGGGCTGAGATCCGTTCATTTTATCTTTGACTAAAAATAGAACATAGACTTTGAAGGAGCTAAAGATTGTGAAGTTGTGGAGGAATCTCTTCCCACTGATCCTGTCTTTTATGATGGTCGCCCCTGCCTCCTCTCAGGTCCTTCGCGAAGACCAATTGACGCCCATTACAGAGACGGCGAAGAAGGCGATTCGTTCCGGCAAGATCCCAGGAGCCGTCATTCTGATCGGGAGCCAGGGGAAGATTGTCTACCGAAGGTCTTTTGGATTCCGAGCGCTAAAACCGAAGAAGGAGCCCATGGCGACAGGCACTATCTTCGATGTTGCCTCTCTGACTAAGGTGATTGCAACGTCCACCGCGGTGATGCAATTGGTGGAAAATGGAAAATTGAATCTTGAAGACCCGGTTGTCAAATACTGGCCGGAATTTAAAACAAACGGGAAGAACCGGATCACTGTACGCGATCTCCTCACACATTATTCTGGCCTCCGACCGGCTCTAGACTCGAAGCCGAAGTGGTCAGGGTACGACACAGCCCTCAGGATGATTGAAGAGGAGAAACCCGTTTTTCCTCCTGGTACGAATTTTATCTATAGCGACATCAATTTTATCATTCTGGGTGAGCTTGTCTCACGCATCTCTGGTGAGCCTCTTGATGTTTACTGCACCGAGCATTTTTTCAAGCCACTGGGGATGAAAGACACAGGCTTCAAGCCTTCCCCTGTTCTCCGGCCTCGCATTGCGCCCACTCAGCACCAGCAAGGAACAACGGGGAAGATGCTCTGGGGTGAAGTCCACGACCCCTTGGCTTACAACATGGGTGGCGTAGCCGGTCATGCGGGTCTTTTCTCCACTGCCGATGACCTTGCGATCTTTGCCCAGATGGTCCTCGATGAAGGAAGCCGAATGGATGTTCAGATTCTCAGCCCCCTCACCATTGAGAAGATGATCAAACCCCAATCCCCACCTGACAAAGTACCTTTAAGGGGACTCGGCTGGAATATTGAATCATCTCTTGTTTCCATAGGCTCCTTTGGGCACAAAGGCTTTACCGGAACCGGAATCTGGATCGATCCACTTTCCAATACCTATGTCATTATCCTGACCAACAGGGTCCATCCGAAAGGCAAAGGGAATTCGGAACCACTGCGTGCTAAAGTTCTATCGCTTGTCAGTGAGGCGATTGGAGCTTCTGGTCATCCCCTGATGAGCAACTATTATGAACAAGGGAGCCGCCAAAGCAGAAAAGTCCAAACAGGAATTGATGTTCTGGTTGCGGATAAGTTTGGCCCCCTGGCTGGACTGCGTGTGGGACTCCTCACCAACCATTCGGGCATTGATTCAACAGGAAGGCGCACGGTAGACCTTCTCCATAAAGCACCAGGCTTAAAACTGGTGGCAATTTTCAGTCCGGAGCACGGGTTCACTGGCAAGGTGGAGGGAAAGGTTTCCTCGACCAAAGAGCCTTTGACAGGTCTTCCCATATACAGTCTTTACGGGGAGGTTATGCACCCGAAACAAAAGATGCTCGTTGTCCTGGACGCGTTCGTCTTCGACATTCAAGATGCAGGGGCTCGTTTCTACACTTATATCACCACGATGGGTTATGCGATGGAGGCGTGTGCCAAGAGAGGAATTCCTTTTTACATTCTCGACAGGCCAAATCCAATTAATGCTTCAATGGTCCAGGGACCTATCCTGGACAGAGACTTGAAATCATTTGCTGGATATTTTTCTCTACCGGTGCGGCACGGTATGACGGTTGGCGAGCTGGCTACATTGTTTAATGTTGAGATGAAGATCGGCGTTAAATTGTATGTGATCAAAATGCGCGGCTACGACCGCACCGACTGGTATGACGAGACCGGCTTGTTGTGGGTGAATCCATCGCCAAACCTGCGCACTTTGACTGAAGCGATCTTATATCCGGGGGTGGGGATGGTCGAAGGTGCAAATGTGAGCGTGGGCCGGGGAACGGCTACACCCTTTGAGCTTCTCGGTGCCCCCTGGATCGATGGAGAGGAATTCGCGTCCTATCTAAACGACCGTAAAATTCAGGGTGTCCAATTCGTGCCCGTAGAATTCACACCGAACAGTAGCCAGTTTAAGAATCAATTGTGTCATGGCGTTCAGATGGTCCTTCTCGATCGACAGATACTGGACTCTCCTGCGCTTGGGGTAGAAATCATCAGCGCTCTCCACCACCTTTATCCAAGGGAGTTCCAGCTTGATAAAACAATGGGAATGATTGGATCTCGTGAGGTTCTGCAAGCCATTAAGGATGGTCAGGACCCGGCCTCCATTGTGCAGAACTGGCAAGGTCCTCTGGTAAAGTTCTACAAACTCCGGTCTAAATATTTGCTCTATTAACCAATCTTTCCAAAGGTTTTATAATATGGGCTTTCGAATGTAGTCATTACATGTGCGAATGAGCAACATTCTTAAATTCCCTCTCGCGAGAAAGAAGATAATTTTAAGGAAATATTCTGTTTGTTCAATTCGGTAAAAGCATTCAGAGTGGAAAGAATGCTTTTTATATTCACCAAGTAAGCCCTGCATTGGATGCCATAGCCCCGATGGTATTTCCCGAAATCTTTTTCAAAAAATTTATAGACATGACAGGTCAAAAAAATGTTGACCGATGGATCCAGGAGTTGCTGGGGCGTGTATCCGTAATCTTTGCCCCAGTGTTCCCAATTGATCTGCCCTAGACCATAATCGCCGGTTTGTTGATTGATGCTTTGCTCCTTGAAACCGCTTTCGGCCATGATGAGCGCGATGATCTCCAGAGGATTCACCCCATATTTTTGGGAAGCCTGACAGATCAATCCGGCATACCTCAAAACTTTACCTTCGGAAAGCTGATCATCGGTGATCAAACGGATCATATTGGCTAGATTCAAAACTTCATGGGCGATGGAGTGATGGCTGGATTTTGTGAAGGAAAGAAATTCCCTCGCTTGATCTGGAAAGTAAATTCGCAGGCTCCTTTGGACAAAGGGGGAAACATATTCCAGTAGAAAGAAAGCAGCGATGATAATGATGAAAACTAATTTGGCTGTTTCCAAAATGGTATGGAGCATTATCCTTTTTTTCAATTTCGAGTAACAGTCACTGTTAGCACTGCATGGAATCAACATGATGTTGAAAAGTTTCATATCCTTTCCTCCTCTTGCAAAATTTCTACCCCGATCAAAAGACAGAGCTAGACAGAATATTTTAAAAATTTGAAGGGCATTCCAACCCAAAGAAAAAGCATTCTATGATTAAATGCTTAGTGGACGGGACAAGCTGAAGTGTCACATAAAAACTCGAATATGTCATGTTAAAACAAATATCAGTTTCTTCAGACCATCATTTTTTAATATGGCAGGCGATGGGTTCGATTTGCCCAACAAAACTACTGTGATGAATGTGGATACGGGGATCGGGTGTTCCATCGGGGATAAGTTAATAGGTGTCTAAGAACTTTTAACGGTATGAGCGATTCAAGCTCCAACCCCATTAAGACTACAATTCCATGACCTGTCTTTATGCCTAAGCCATATTAGGATCAAGATTCGGTGAAATCGCCAATCAAGAGTTAATATAACGAGACCTATTAATTCAAACCGTATCTATTACCATCATTCGATCCCAACAATTTTTTTGGCCCAGCGCTTCTTCTGTTCAAGATTACCTAAACGGCCATACATCACCTTCTGGGTCTGAGGAGAACCTGCGCCATGCATGGATTCTATTAATGCCGTTCCTCCACTCATATTTTCAATGAGCCTGAGGATCTTGATCCTGTCTTCAACGGGAATGCCTTTGACGCCTGCTAAATATTTCTTAACATAACGGCCAACCTCACTGCTCTCCAGATCTCCTTGAAAAGGCATGGTGGCAACAATTCCCCCAGCAATATCATGAGCCAGGCGAGCAATCTCATAGATGTGACGTGTAACATTATGCTTCGTTGTATTCGCCAGGAGCGGATCCGGATAACAAGCTCCTGAAGGAGTCTTGTATCCCATGGCAGAACAGGCCACCGATCCAGAATAGATCGTCTCAGCCAGGTGAATCATCTCAGCCAGTTTTTCTTTGACATGAGAAGCGCCGGCTGTTCCTTGATACTCTGCAGCCAATGCAGTGGCCCCTACTAGAACGTCGGAGACCCCTCCTTTACAACCTCCGTAGTTCTGTCGATGCAATGTAGCAAATCGTTCTACGAGTATTCCTGCCATGTCATATTCGCCGCAGAGAAAGACCTTTTCCCAGGGGACAAAGACATTATCAAAGATGATTAGAGCTTCTCCTCCTACAGATCCGAAGGGATTTCCGGCATCGATTCCTTCTTCGAATTTTCGTTCTTCATTGGTCTGGCGACCAAAGATGAGCACCACTCCGGGGGCATTAAGGGGTAAGGCGCAGACCAGCGCATAGTCCTTATCCTCCTCTCTCATCGCCTGGGTTGGCATGAGGAGAATTTCGTGGGAATTGACACCTCCGGTCATATGGGCCTTGGCACCTCGAATGACAATTCCATCGGATCGTCGTTCTACAACGTGGGTAAAGAGGTCGGGATCTGCCTGTTTGCTGGGTGGAAGAGATCTGTCTCCCTTTGGGTCGGTCATCCCGCCCACTAACATCACATTGCTGTCCTGGACGTGGATTAAATACTTTTTAAATCGCTCAAAGTAGTCTGTCTTATATTTTTGATCGACATCATAAGTCGTCATGTAGGTGGCATTCAAAGCATCGAATCCCACGCATCGTTGAAAGCATGAACCTGTCACGTGGCCGATCAGGCGGAGCATCTGAACTTTTTTGATCAGATCGTCCACACTCTGGTGGATATGAGTGAATCGGTTGATCTTCCTGCCTGTGAGATGGGAGGTGGCTGTCATCAGATCCTCATGTTCAGGACGAAGGGCGAGCTCATAGGTGAGAGCAGCGGAGTTGATATGAGGACGAAGACCGGGATGCCCTGTAATATCCTCTACGCGTTTCCCATTGTAATAGACGGCATGATGAAGGTCTTTGAGGCTCTGGATGTAATCTTCTTTGGTCACAATTCGTTTCATTTTCTTCTCCTTTATCTAAATCCCTCCCAGCCTCCCTTTTTCAAAGGGAGGGGCGAATTTTCCCCCTTTGCTAAAGGGGGAGGTAGGGGGATTATATTTCCCTCAATGCCCTCCGGAGAAATTTCCCGGTCGCGGTCTTGGGCACCTCTTTGACAAACTCAACCTGCCTTGGATATTTGTAAGCAGCCATTCGTTCCTTGCAGTGGGCCACGATCTCTTCCTCCTTTACCTTTCCTTCGAATCCCTCCTTCAAAGCCACAAAAGCCTTGACGGTTTCTCCTCGGTATGGATCCGGAACTCCGACCACTGCGACTTCACGAACAGAAGGATGAAGATAAATAACATCTTCCACTTCTCTTGGCCAGACTTTGAATCCGGAAGCAATGATCATGTCCTTTTTTCTGTCTAAGAGATAAATCCATCCCTTACTATCCATTGTGCCTACATCTCCGGTAAAAAGCCAGCCCTGACGGATAGCATGGGCAGTTTCGTCCGGTTTGTTCCAATATCCGGGGACGATCCCCGGTCCCTTGATAGCCAACTCACCCACCTCTCCAATAGGGAGCTCTTTTTCAGGATCACTCAGGTCCATAATCTTAGCTTCATGGCTCGGAATGGGAACTCCGATGGCAATGGCCCCGGTCGTGGGATCTACAGGTGCCCTCGATCCAAGAGGAACCAGAGTCGCAGGTGAAGTGCTTTCGGTGAGACCGTAAACATTGTGGATGTAAGTCCCTGTGAGTTTTTCGAATCGCTCGACAACAGCAGGAATAACAGGAGCTCCACCACTGTAAACTTTTCGAAAGGAGGAGAAATCATACTTTCCAATATCAGGATCATTCATCAAGGCAATAAAGACCGTGATGGCCGCGATCGTGCAGGTGGCCTTCCATCTCTCGATCATCTGAAATGTTGTTTTGGGATCGAAACGGTAAAATAGAATGAGGGGAGTTCCGGAGGCAATACATGTTCCAATATGGCCGACCATGCCGGTGACATGGAAGAAGGGAGCTATACCCAACATGACATCCGAAGGTGTCAACTTCCAACAATGACGATAAACCTCAGAGTTAAAAGCAACGTTCCCATGGGTATTCATGGCTCCTTTTGGAGGACCAGTGGTACCGGAGGTATAGGTGAGGTAGGCGACATCCTCTCGCGAAAGCTTGACCTCTGGAGGGCGCTTGCCTCTATACTTCTCGACGAGCTTCGTGAAGTCGAAGGTTTCCAGCCCTTTAACTTTTTCAACCCCTTTGAGAATCGAGGGGAGTGGACTTTTTGAATCGAGAAAATCGAGTTCTGAGGTAGTGATCACATGCTCAACTCCTGTTTCTTTGGCCACCTTTCGAATCATCTCTCCGTAAAGAGATTCCATGCAGACAAGAACTTTGACAGAGGCATCACGAAAATAATAGGAGAGCTCCTTCTCCCTGTACATGGGATTCAAGGGGACAATGATTCCACCACTCTTCCAGATGCCAAACTGGCCGATGACAAATTGCGGAATATTTTGAAGGTAAAGAGATACGCGATCTCCTTTCTTCACACCGAGGTCTTTCAGGGCACAGGCAAAGGCATCGCTCATCTCATCCAGTTCTTTGTAAGAGATCACTTTATCGAAATAGTAAAGAGCGGGCTTGTTGCCATGCAACTGTACTGTTTTTCCGAGGTGCTCTAAAGAATTTGTAGCTTCCGGAGTCAAATCAGGTGAGTAATCTTTGGGGTATAGAGAAAGCCATCGTCTGGATTGATTCGGTGAACTCATCAAAAATCTCCTTTTTGATCAAGTGATTTTAACCAGTTTATTAAGGTATCAAAATCATTTTCTCCTGTGACTAAACAATGGGGAATTTTTGCTGTATTCAGATCCTTGCCTGCGCAGGCTCTGTGACATCCACTCATGAGAACCAATACATCTATATCCGGTTCGTCATGGCGGAGGAAAAGAAATCGATCGTTGAATCGGAACTGAACCCGCTGAATCATCTCGACCCTTTCATAACCGGGGTTGCATCCTCCACAGTATTTGATCCCGATTCGCTTCTTTGTACCCATTTGGGTCTGTTTGGTTTGTCTGGTTTCTCTGGTTTGTCTTGTTATTACGCTATGCGCCATGCCCCATGCTCTTTGCTCCATGCGGCCTCACCAGACCGTCCAGCCCCCATCCACATAAATTACCTGGCCGGTGACGAAATCTGAAGCTGGCGCTGCCAAAAAGATGACCGTCCCTTCCAGCTCGGGGAGATAGCCCCAACGGCCCATCGGGGTCCGCTCTTTAATAAAATTGAATCTCACTGGATCATTTCGAATCTGCTTCACCATTTCGGTTTCGAAATAGGTCGGGCCAATGGCATTTACACGGATACCTAATTTAGCCCATTCAAGAGCCATCACTTTAGTCATCTGGTCAACGCCACCCTTAGAGGAGGCATAGGCTAATTGGTCAGGGAGAGGAGTCTTCCCAAAAATTGAACTCATATTGATCACCTTGCCGTATCCCCGTTCGATCATCTGAGGAACCACAGCCTGAGCCACAAGAAAATATCCTTTCAGATTGGTGTTGATGATCAGATCCCACTTGTCCTCAGGATATTCAAGGACTGGAACCCGATAATTGGTACCAGCGTTGTTAACGAGTATATCGATGCGACCGAAGTGGTTTAGTATCTGTTCGACTCCTTTTTTTACTTTCTCCTTGGAGAGGACATCCAGCTCGAATCCTGCGGACTTTCTTCCCATCGCTTGGATTTCGGCTGATACCCGTTTGAGGTCAGCCTGATTTCGGCCGCAGACTGCAATGTCCGCACCGGCTTTGGCCAAGGCTTTGGCCGAAGTTTCGCCCAACCCCTTCGTGCTGCCAGTCACCATTGCCACCTTACCAGTTAAATCAAAAAGCTCCATGTTCCTTCCCTCCTGACCGATTCAAAGGAATTAAGTGATGCCCATCTCCTTTTCTTCCTTTGTGATACATTCATCCAAGATCTGAATGGCTTCATCAACCTCCTCTTTTTGGATGATGAGAGGAGGGGCAAACTCAAGTGCATGTCCCATGGTTTTAATGAGCAAACCTTTCTTATTGGCCTGATCGATGATCCGGTTCATTCGATCAGCCGGGAAAAGGGCCCTCTTTTTCTTATCGGTTGTTAAATCAATAGCTGCCCAGAGCCCTGTGCCTCGGACTTCTCCCACGATGGGATGGTGTTCGAAAGTTCTTAGCTTTTCAAGGAAATATATCCCCATTTTGGACGAATTTTCCAAAAGATTCTCCCTTTTTATGATTTCAATATTTTTCAAGGCTGCAGCACAAGAAACGGGGTGATTACCGTAGGTATGGAGGTGCTGAAAAACCTCGATGGGCTCCATGACTTCATCCGTACATCCCACTCCTCCAAGAGGGACGTACCCGCTGGAGATCCCCTTTGCCATGGTCATGATGTCCGGTTGGATATCGAAGTGATCGATTCCAAACCATTTTCCAGTTCTCCCGAATCCGCAAATCACCTCGTCAATGATGAGCAGCAGGCCGTAACGATTACAGATATCACGAATGATCTTCCAGTAGTCTTTGGGAGGGGCATAGGCTCCAAACCCCTGCTGGATCGGTTCCCCGATGAAGGCGGAAATCTGCTCAGGGTCCTCGAATTGAATGGTTCGCTCCACATCTCGTGCACACGCGAGATCGCAAGCGGGATAGGAAAGATGGATTGGACAGCGATAGCAGTAAGGAGATTCAACAAAGATGGATCCAGGAGCAAGGGGTTCCATGATTTGCCGCATGGGCAATACTACTCCCAGGGCCTGCAAGGCTCCACCTGTCACGCCATGATAAGCTCCTCTCCGGGAGATAATCTTGTAACGCTTTTTATCTCCCTTTCCATAGTGGTAATGCCTCGCGAATTTGATAGCAGCTTCTACCGCTTCAGACCCATCACAGACAAAGGTGAATTGACTGATTTTTTTAGGAGTAATCTCAACTAATGTCTCAGCCAGTTTTATCGCCGGGAGATTTGCAAATTGCATAGGCGTAAAATAGGAGAGTTCACAGATCTGATCGTAAACCGCCTGGGCGATCTCTTTTCGGCCATAGCCTACGTGGACCGGTCGGGTCCCTCCGGCAATCAGGTCGAGGTACCTTTTGCCGTTTTGATCGAAGACCCGGGTTCCTTCTCCTCTTGTAATGACAGTCATCCCTCCTTCAATTTGTTTCTTCGGAGTTCTTTGCAAGATTAGATGAGATCGTTTATCCATCCTCTTCCCCTTAAGTCCAGATTCCCGGAATTATTTCCTGACAATAAATGCACCTTCCATTTTTGATTTCATTTTTTGACAGGGTAAAGTGCGTTCTTTCAATCAATGTATTGCCACATTTCGGACAGAAGCTTGAATTGTAAGTATGACCTGGAACATTTCCAATATAAACATATCTCAAACCATTTTTCTTTGCAATATCATAGGCGGAGTCTAAAGTTGAAATGGCAGTAGGGTAGAGGTGCATCAATTTATAATTCGGTAGGAAACGGGTAAAATGAAGTGGTATTTCTGCTCCTAAGTTTTCTTTGATCCATCGACACATCTCATCAATCATTTTCGGATCATCATTTAGAGTTGGAATTACCAGATTCACGACCTCCAGCCATACATTCTCTTTCTTAACGGTGAGAAGGGATTCCAGTACAGGTTTCAGAGAGGCCGAGCAGACTTGCTTATAAAATTCTTCGCTGAATCCTTTAAGATCGATTTTTACGGCATCCAGAACCTTTAGAAGTTTCAGAAGGGGTTCTTGATTGATATACCCATTTGAAACGATTGAAGTCTTCATCCCATTCTCTCTGGCAAGAGCAGAGATGTCATACAGATACTCGTAATAGACCGTTGGCTCGGTGTAGGTGAAGGAAACGGAATTAAGACCTTGTTTCTTGGCCTGTTGGAAAATTTCTGAAGGAGAATAGGAAGAATGATCCAGTTCTTCAAAGCTCTTCTGGGATAAATACCAGTTCTGACAATGTTTGCATCTCAGATTGCAACTTGCACAGGTAAGACATAATCGAAAATGTCCGGGAATGAAATGGTAGAGAGGTGCCTTTTCGATGGGCCCGATGTCAACAACAGCAGGCTTACCATAGACAAGAGTGTATAATGTTCCCCCTTGGTTTTCTCTGTTCCTACAGAATCCTCTTTTGCCTTCGGCGATGGCACATCCCCTCGGACAGAGAAGACATTTCACTTCCTCGCCATTCAATTTCTTATAGAACAAGGCTTCTTTGAGAGATGAAGTTGAGTCTACCATTAAGAGCATCCTGAGATTAATTTCGATGAATTAATTATATGCAACATTAACATTAAATTTCAACTCCAACTGACTGAAATGATATAAATAAGTAACAATTTTGCCCTTACTTAAATATTGAAATTTCGATTGACAAAATACAACCGCAGGTTTAGAATTTCGCCAAAATGTAAAATGAAATTTAATGGCCATTGGCCAAAGAGAATATGGCGAACGAAATCATCCCATATATTGAAATGTGCCAACGCGAGGGCGTAAGTCTTCAGCGGGGAATGAACTTTGAACTCGGTGGCAATCATTCGGTCATCCTGATGTCAGTGCGCCCTGGCGCCCCCCACGCGGACCGACTCGATGATGATGGATCCACAATCGTTTATGAAGGTCACGACGTGCCCCGGTCTGCTCAGCACCCCAATCCGAAGGCGGTGGACCAGTCGATGTTCACTCCATCTGGTCAGCCCACAGAAAATGGCAAGTTCCACAGAGCGGCCCAGGAATTCAAGGCTCGAAAACGCCCACCGGAGCGCATCCGAGCGTATGAAAAGATCAAGCAAGGAATCTGGTCATACAACGGCGTGTTCCACTTGGTCGATTCCTGGAAAGAAAAGAGCAACGGCCGAAACGTCTTCAAGTTCAAACTAATTGCTGTCGAAGGTGAAGAAGACTTCTCGCTCCCAGTTCCAAAGCACTCTAAGACCCGTCGAGTGATTCCCACAGCGGTCAAGTTGGAGGTTTGGAAACGAGATGGTGGCAAGTGCACCAAGTGCGGAGCTACAGAAGACCTTCACTTTGACCACATTATCCCCTGGTCGAAGGGGGGTTCATCGACTAGTGCAGATAACATACAACTGCTCTGCGGGATGCACAATCTCGAAAAGCACGACAGAATTGAATAATCAACAAGGGGCTAAAATCGTTATCCTTGAAGAAGTATTGACCGAGTTTCAAATTGGAAATTTTAAAGATGCGACGCCCAATTTCTTAAGGAGGTTTTCCAGCATGATTGCTCGGATGTGGCGAGGCTCTGCCATACGTGAAAGGGCAGACGATTACGTCAAGCACCTCCAGGGGTCTGTTGTTCCTGAGCTCCGCCAGGTAGACGGGTTCAAGGGAGTCTATCTGTTGCGACAGGAATCGTCTGACGATGTCGAGTTTGTGGTTCTGACGCTCTGGGAGTCGATGGACGCTATCCGCAAGTTTGCTGGCGAGAATCCCGAAGTTGCTGTGGTCGCTCCGGCAGCACGGGTGCTTTTTCGAGAATATGATGCAAAGGTTAAGCATTTCGAAATCGTGCTGAACTTAGAAGGTACACCACTCCAAATAAGGCTAGGGGTCTGACTTGATTATTGACTTTAATAGGAATGGGGGGAGCCTAACAATCACTCCAGCAGAAGGTTGATAGCTCCCGCACAGTTCAGGCGTTCGGCAGGGAAAATGAATCACTCTCTGGGCTAAAGCCCAGAGAGTGATTCATTACGAGGCAGAGATGTAGTCCGGCATTTCAAGGCGGCACGGCCTAACAATCCCTTCCAGCCGCAGCGGTGCCGGAGCGGCTAAAGCAAGTTGTTAGAACGCAATCATGATGCCCGATAATACAGAGACCACGACAACTGTAGAGATTGAATGGAGTTACACGCCACCGACGTATTTTGAAGAACCGATAACATTGGAGCGTGATGGCTATACGATTCAAATACGGGAAGGGAAAATAAAGGCCACGATGCCAGGCTCCCGTCTTGACTCTCAGGAAGGGTTGCGTGAAGTTATTACTAATGAATTGGACAACTATTTCCTAGGGGCTCAGCCATTTCGTAATGCGAGGTTCAAAATCTCCGGCGGGGCAATAAACCGTTACTATCCTGACGGACGCAAAAATACAACCATAGTGATCCAATCGGGCACGTTTAAGATGACTGGGGGCAGGGTGGACCTCGTGTATACCGATTCCAATGGGATCGTACAGGATACGCGGAAAGAGCGAATTAAAAAAACTCAGCGCTTAGCAGAGCTTGCGAGCCAGTATGCGCCCCGTAATGTTACAGCGAAAGCAGTCCTGAAGAGTTATGATGCTGCGATAAACGATTCCGCAAACGAGTTAGTGCACCTTTTCGAGGTTTGGGAGACCCTCGCAAAGACTTTTGGCAGTGAGGCTGATGCCCGGAATTCACTTGGAATATCCAATGCGAAACGAAGCCGTCTTGGACAACTGGCCAATGATGAACCACTAAGGCAGGGTCGTCACCGGGGGAAGCATCCCGGAGGGTTACGCAATGCTACTACTGATGAACTGGATGAGGCAAGAAGTATAGCTCGAAAAATGATTGGTGCTTTCCTGGAATATTTGGAAAAGCAACATTCTTAGGAACAACGTTAATGACGTTCTAACAACGCCATCAACATGGGCAGCCAAAAGCGCCGCTTCGCTCTGCTTTTGGCTGCCAGTTATGGCGAGCGTTGGGCCTCGGATGGACTTGACAGGACATAGGCCTGGGGCTATACTTTGTATAACTTATGGAGGTATGAATATGGTTACTAAAGTTCAGAAATGGGGTAACAGTCAGGGGCTCCGCCTCGCTAAGCAGGTTCTTGAGGAAGCTCGCATTTCGGTTGGTGATCCCGTCGATGTGTCCACAAGAGACGGTGTGATTGTCATCGCCCCCGTGAGGCGCGTACGAGGCAAACAGAGCCTGCAAGAGCTGGTGTCCCGTATTCCAAAGAATTACAAGACCAGGGAAGTTGACTGGGGAAAACCTGTTGGCAGAGAGGACTGGTAAATGACAACGTATATTCCCCAAAAAGGCGACTTCGTTGCAGTCACTTTCGACCCGCAGTCCGGCCATGAGCAGAGGGGCCGCCGGCCTGCCCTGGTTGTGAGCAACACCCTGTTTAACAAACATACAGGTCTCGCTATCGTCTGCCCCCTCACCAACACAGATCGGGGCTTCCCCTTTCATGTGGCCGTTGTGAACGTCCCAAATGTCACCGGATTCGTCATGGTTGAGCAGGTCAAATCAATTGATTTTCGCGCACGTAAGGCCAATCGCATCGGGAGGGCTTCGGATAGCGTGCTTGAAGAAGTTCTGTCCATACTTGATGCATGCATCTATTGAAAGCCCAACATCCGTATGCACCGGATTCACAACAGTCCAGTAGAGTGATGATTCATGTTTGGCATTGCCCGCCGGTAATGCCTGGTGTTGAGTCTGTAGGAAAAGTAATTTTCGTAAATTTGGTATCAATAAAATCAAATACTTATCAGTCGGGAAATGGCCCAAATAAGTCTTTTTGTACAGACTCGGTAGACGATAAATCCCCACAGAAAAAAGTGAGCCATGCCATTCATTAACATTCGTGACCTCAAGATGTATTACGAGATCCGGGGCATAGGCCCACGCTTGCTCGTCATCAGTGGTACAGGGGGTGATTTACGCCGCTCACCCAGTATTTTAGAGATGGCCATTGCCCAACACTTTAAGATTCTCGCCTATGATCAACGCGGTCTCGGCCAAACCTCGCGGCCGGATATCCCCTATACCATGGTCGACTATGCCGAAGATGCCAATGCGTTGCTCGACGCAGTGGGGTGGGATCGTTGCTTGGTTATGGGTATTTCGTTCGGAGGGATGGTGGCACAAGAGTTCACCCTGCGCTATCCGAACCGGGTGAAACGCTTGGTCTTAGTCTGCACAAGTAGTGGTGGTGCGGGCGGGGCCTCATATCCATTACATGAGCTCGCCCTGCTTTCGGTGGAGGACTATGCGCGCCGCGTCCTCTACCTCAGTGACACGCGCCTGGACGCCGTATGGCAGGCTGTCAACCCTGCCCAATTCCAGCTTTTGTTTGAACAGACCCTGGCGAGGCTGCGAGTGGGAGCAGACGAACCGGGGCGCCAAATCGGTGCCAGGCGGCAGTTGGAAGCCCGCGCACGCCACGATACGTACGAGCGGCTCTCAAATCTCCGGATGCCTGTCTACATTTGCGGGGGTCGGTATGACGGCATTGCCACGTCCGCCAATCTCGAAGCAATGCAGAAACAGATTCCGGGAGCACGCCTGGAACTGTTTGAAGGGGGCCATTTGTTTTTCATTCAGGACCCTCGAGCATTCGAGCGCATTGTGGCGTTTCTGAAAGGGGATCTCAATGGTTAATCCCTGAACGGGCAGAAGCGCTATCGCACTGTCCCAGCTAAAGAAAGAGTAATTAAGGATTAAGTCTTGGAATATCAGATTATTGCGGCATTGGTTATTGGCAATTTTATTAAGTAATAATTGGAGACCCCATTTACCCCGTTAGAAATAATGCCCCGCTGCTCCCTCCGGGCCAGAGGCCCTCTGGGCCGACGGCTGCGCGGGGTTACATTTTAGAATAATTCCGGCGGGGTCTAATGCCCCGCTGGAATTTCTAACGGGGTTTACTTTAGCCCCCCTTGAACCCCAGAACCCTTGCCCCCTATAACTCGCAGAGAACAAAGCGTATAGGGATAATTATCTTAAACGCTATGCTCTATGCCCTACGCCGAGATCTTTTTTACTCCTCATAAAAAGTAAAAACAATAACCCACTGCTGATTTTAAGCATGGCCATGATGAAACAGGTCTCCTTTAAACCCAGAATGGGTAAAAGGAGAATACCACCGGATAACCCTCCAAAGAAACCTCCCAATAGGTCCGCTGCATAGAGTAAGCCAGCTGTTTCGCCAAGCATTCCTTTTCCCGTATAGGAACTTAAATAAATCTTGTTTGCTAAAGGGAATTGGAGGCCGATAGACATCCCTGAAAGAAAAGACATGATCAAGACGGCTCCATAGAGAATGAAATAGACGACCTTATTTTCAAGATTATGAGATGGAACAAGGAATACAAAGGGAAATAGGATGGAGAAGAGGATGATCGCCATTTCTGTTTTCAAAAAAAGGAGAGAATCTTTTTTAATCCGATCCAAACGTTTCGTGATCAAGAGACTACCCGAGGCGATCCCGAACATGAAGATCGCTATCAGAAGGCCAATCTGGTGATAAAGATAGCCATAAAGGGTTTGAAAGGCCAAGATGAT